>JAAUYG010096034.1_pt1 | contig 13822 bp, 7 predicted proteins | sample 7278091 | NCBI WGS metagenome assembly JAAUYG01 (sample SAMN14350201, study PRJNA611818) | marine sediment metagenome | isolation source: surface marine sediment (0.6m) | place: French Polynesia: Moorea | collected 2018-08
CCCCCCCCCCCCCCCCCCCCCCCCCCCCCCCCCCCCCCCCCCCCCCCCCCCCCCCCCCCCCCCCCCCCCCCCCCCCCCCCACCAACGTTGTTAAAAGAATTGTGTAATTTAAAATTGTGAATTTTTGGGCACATTTGTATCTTCTTTTGGGGGCTATTTAACATGGTAGTCAATAGGGAAGCATGAAAATGTGCTATATATTGAAAACTGATGGTCGTAGAGCAAACGGACCAAAATATGGGCCTCGGGAGGAAGTACTTACTGTATACATTTGTATAGGGTACTTTTTACCGTTAAGTGTTCAGAGTCCATCTCAGGTCATTCGATGCATTTCTGAGTTTTTTTTCGATTTTGACAACCTTGCATCTGGAAAATGCCTAGCTGTAGAGCGAAACGGACGAAAATTTGGGCCTCCGGGGTAGGTACGTAGTGTATGCGAGGTACTGTTGACTGTTAAGTGTTTATGGTCATTTTGAGGTCATTCGGTGCATTTCCTTTTTTTTTTTTTTTTTTTGTTTTTCGATCTTCGACAACCTTGCGTCTTGAAAATGCCTGGTTGTAGATCAAAAAAGACGAAACGATGGGCCTCGGGAGTAAGTACTTAGTGTATTCAAGGCATGTTTCACTGTTAAGTGTTGAAGGTCTATTTTGAGGTCACCTGGCGCATTTCCAAGTTTTCTGATTTTTGACAAACTTGTATCTGGAAAAAGGCTGGCTGTAAAGCGAAACGGACGAAAATTTGGACCTCGGGATTAAGTACTTATAGTGTATGCAACGTACGTTTGACTCTTAAGTGTTTAAGGTCATTTTGGGGTCATTCAGTGGATTTCCGACTTTTCCAATTTTCGACAACCTTGCATCTCGAAAACGGAAGCCCATAGAGCAAATTTGGGACCATGGGGCATTAGTAACACACACATGGGGTACCTTTAACGTTGTAGGGTCCAAGGGCATTTTGGGGCCATTCAGTGCACTTGTCTCAAAACGGCATGTAACTCGAAAATGGCTGCCGATAGAGCAAAACGGGCAGAAATTTGGGATTCAGGGACAGTAGTGACATATATGTGATTCCTTTGGTCTTGTAGAGTTGAAGGTCATTTTGAGGTCATTTGGTGCACTTGTCTCAAAATGGCATGTAACTCGAAAACGGCTGGTCGTAGAGCGAAACTACGTGAAATCTGGGACTCAGGGACACTATTAACACATATATGGGGTAAGTTGATCTTGTAGTGTTCAGGGTCATATGGGGTCCTTCGGTACACTTTCTTAAAATGGCCTGTAGCTCCAAATGGCTGGCCGTAGAGCGAAATGGACTGAAATTAGGGGGTCAGGGACACTAGTAACATATATATGGGTACCTTTAACCTTTTGGTGTTTCAAGGTCATTTTGGGGTCATTTGGTGCACTTGTGTCGAAATGGTCTGTAACTTCAAAATGGGTGGTCGTAAAGTGAAATAGACTTAAATTTGGGACTCATCAACAGTTAAACGTAAAACATATATGAGGTACCTTTCACCTTATAGTGTCAAATTCATTCGGTGCGCCTGTCTCAAACTGGCTGTATAAATTCGAAAAGTTTGCCCATAGAGCAAAACAGACTGAAATCTGGGACCCAGAAACACTAGTACAATAGGGAGTACATTTGTGCTTCAAATGTTAGTATACAGTTTTTTTCCTTCACTTCTTGTCTAACCAACGGAACTTTGGCCTTCGAATGTAAAAATTGGATTAGTCACTTCAGCTACATAGCAGTAGCAGCTACATGGCTGTTACGCGTAAACGTAACTTGTTCCAATCTAACAAGTCACCAAGCAGGGCGTGAAGGCCCCTGGGCCACTTGTTCCGATATTTTTGGCAACCTTGTATCTCGAAATTGGCTGTAGAGCGAAACCGACCAAAATTTGTGCCTCATGTGTACTTATGTAGTGTATACAAGGTACTTTAAAATTGACTTTTACGTGTTTCAAAGTAAGTATGAGGTCTTTCAGTGCATTTCCTATGATTGACAGGTTTGAGCATTTACCTCAGCTGCACAGATACTTAGTACGTACGTGCCTGTTATGCATAAACCTAACGTGCTCCTATCTGACAAGTAACCAAGCAGATGGCCAAAGACCCTGGGCCTCTTGTTTAAATTAAACTTTGGAAATTTGGAGTGATCCATATATATACTCCGGAGTGTCCAGAAATTTTTCCCACTTCGTTCGCTTGGCGGTTTTGGAGAGTTCGTTTGGTCACAGGACAAGAAATGTTAATAATTAACAGACGACAAAGACATGAAAAAGTCCTTTGTTATCTGATGTGTTGTACCAAGTAAAGCTAAGTAACATTACCAGTTCCCCATTGCATTAGCTAGACCGTAATTGTCATTATGGTTGTTTATACAGATATCTGAACAAAACTTTTTTTTTCCTTTTTCCAACTGAAAGGGTGTGTGTGTCCAATGTCCACCTGGCCATTTCCATGGTGGAGTATATCCAGGTGGATTATGTCCAGGGACTATGCCCAGGGAGATTTGGTCTTACATCAAATCTGTATACAACACAATTTGTGAAGAAACTGGCATATTTTCCACATACAGCCGAAATTCGGTGGTGAACTTTGAGCCTCTTGCGTATTCTCTTGTCTTAAACTTCATAACTTTGTCCCTATTTGAAATATTTTAACTATATCTGTCACACCTGGCCTAAAAGTATTGTCAAAAACTTGAAGGGTAATAATTTGCCAAAATTCGCTTTATGCAGCTGTCAATTTGTTGACCTCGAAATTTGCTTATATTCTGTATCTTGTTGCTTTGCCTTTTTTCTTCTTCTTTTGTATCACGAATTCGACCTTCATCCCGGCCTCCGACCGACTCTCTAGCTGTAAGAAATAACTAAGCTGCCATATTGAGTTCATAATTTATTGCACATTGTACAGGTTATTATTCAGTTTCAGCGTAGAAGATGCAACACGAATGACTTGTAACAGCACCGAAACAACGTAAAGCAAACATGAACACAATAATTTGAGACTTTAATCAAAGTTATTTCAAAGTATTAGTGGTATGCATATATATTTTTCACTACAACTATGCCGTTGCTACATGCGTCAATATCGGCTACGGTTTGTCTATATGTATTTTTTTATTTACATGTTTTCAATGCCGATCAGAAATTGATATAATCATTCAACTAGCACTATATTTTCAAGCAATAGATAGCATTATGACCACCCTTACACTCAAGGATTTTTGCGTGGTCAGATGCGTCCATTCAAAGATGAACTGACAGTCCACTCATTCTTCCGCCACTCTTTCGTCTATGCCAAGAACCAAGACATATACCCTATTTTTTCACTCCCTATTATACATGCTCTAATACATGTCCAAGTCGAGAGTGGCACAGTCTAGCACAGTCTCAACATCTGATCTCCCTTCCGTTATCTATACAATATCACAGATAGCTTTAAAAATCAAGTCTTTTTCCTTTGGTTGTAACCCGAGTTATACATTATCCACCGTTTCGTCCTGAACATCATCGTGAGGTACCGGACTCGCCCTGCTGGAGGGTCCAGAATTGGCACCGTCCATGGAGAAGTTGCTGAGAGATGACAGTTCAGAAGACACCTCGTCTGGATATAACGATCTCACACCAACACGCTTCGGCTTCCTCTTCTTCTTCTTTTTGTCTTGCTCTTCTCCGTCCTTCTTGGCAGCCTCCAGCCACTTCGCCAGCTCTTTTTTCTCCTCCTCGGTCATGCTTGGTACTGGTGTATCATCCTTGTTGTCTTCGGGAACGCTGAAGGTGAAGCCAGGAACAGACTCGCGCTTGCTGGGATCTTTCTCTATCGTGTCGTGGGAGTACGTGGCTTCTGTCTGGTCCTTCATGTCATTCATCCACGGGGTTGACAGTCGTTTGGAAGGATTATCTTCATCCATAATGCCATCGGCTTCCTTCTTCGGGATTTCCGTTCCTTGAGTGCCATGCTGGAACCCGAACTCCGGAACAGACTCTCGGTTTTCAGGTTTTCTTTCCAGCGTGTCGTTTTGGTAGATAGCTTCTCCTTGGTCACGTAGATCGCCGACCCATTCGCCCGATCCTCGCTTTTTTTTGGCTGGATCTCCCGTCTCGATATCAACCCCACCGGATAGGACTCCGCCCTGGGAATTGTGGCTAAATGTGAAGCCGGGCACAGACTCTCTTTTTGCTGGGTCGTCCACGCTGTTCTTGCCAGATTCAGCATCATCTTTCTTTGGGAGCCCTTCATACCCAGGCAAGGAATCGTTGCTGGTTGCTATCTTATGATCGTCGGCTCCATTGGTATATGCAGCTCCATTCACCTTCCCGTTCTTGTCTCCATTCGACTCGTCCTCGAATGCAAGATTCACAGCAGAGTCAGAGAGGCCTGATGTCGCCAAAGTGATCTTATCTCTGTCGTCACCTTCAGTTTTGCCTCGGACGTCATCTGTATATTTAGGATCCAAGTCAAAGCTCTTGTTGACCTTATCTCTACTGTTGCCCTCGGTTTTGCTTCGGACGTCATCAGTCCATTTAGCATCCAGGGCGTTCTTATTGTCTTTCCCGGCTCCGTATGGATAAGCCACGTGACCAGAGTCCACCACGACGACATCAGGATCATCTAGGTTATTTTTCTTCCAAGAATCATTATCTCCTTTCATTGCGAAGCCTTCTTCGTCGGTTTGACTTTCCCTACTGATTTTCTTCCTACGATAGACTAGGCAGAGTATGATGATTATGATGGTCAGAGCGATCACCGCTACTGTCAGGATGATAAGCCAGATGAGGTAACCCAGACCCATGCTGGCGCTGTTGAAGATGCTGTCTCCCTCCTCAAGGCGTCCAGAGTCAGGTCCTGTCACGTTTGCCCAGTACACCTCACCGGGTGGTCCTCTAACGCCAGGAAGTCCCCGGGGGCCTTGCTCACCTCTGGGACCAGTCGCCCCCGTGGCTCCACTCTCGGTATCATTGTTAACATAGAAGATCTCCCCAGGCAGCCCCCTTGGTCCCTGGTCCCCACGTTCTCCCCTGGGGCCTGTGGCACCCTCCGGTCCATCTGGCCCAGTCATACCAGTCGCTCCGACCTCGCCTGTAGGTCCTGTGGCCCCCGCGGTGCCATTAACGCCAGGTTCACCCATTTCCCCTTGAGGTCCTTGTGGTCCCGTGGCCCCCATCTGCCCCGCAGGGCCCTGCCTGCCAGTTGGACCCCGTGGCCCTGGAGGGCCTGTTGCTCCAGGAGCCCCAGTGATGGGCTCTGGCGTTGTTGTAAGGACAACTGAGGTGTTATAATCCGGAATCTTGAGTTCTGGCGGACATGGGACATAGTCGGCGTCTGGATCAGTGTCATTATAGTAATCCAGGAAGGAGTCAATGTGTGCGGCTGCAGAGAAATCATAAGGGAAGACGAGGGAGTCGAACCGTACGACCTCACGGGTCCCGTAGGGGTCTGTGTGATTCTCCCGAGTGTGAGCGAACGCGTTCGGTGTCTGGTCATTGAACCTGTAGGAGATGGCTCCTGGACTTTCCTCAAAATAAACACCCAGTCTGTCTCCACTGCGAACACGAATACAAGGCTCTGTCAGGCGGCTGATAATGTACAGCTGGAGGGAAGAGGATAATCGATAATTAGTATAATCTTTAGGCAATGTGATTAACACAAAATGCAGACTAGACGTATAATATGTGCAAGATATGTTCTCAGTTTTTTCTTTATACATCTGCAAGTGGCTAATTATAGACGGAGACAAAACAACAGCGCGAACAAGTGATGGTTGTCAGTGGTTTGGCATTTATTTCGTGTTTTCCACGTTGGAATAAAGTTGCGCTGTATTCATTGTTCAGCCTTAATCTTCTTAAATTTAGCCAGCTTAACTTTTATACATCTACTTGAACGGCACTTAAATATTTGTACAAGTACCAATGAAGTGCTCTCTGGTGGTAAAATATGGAATAACGAAATATTGGGTCGGGCCCAAAGGCTGTACGGGCAGGCTGTACGGGCAAGCGTTTAGATTCAAGGCACGGATTCATCTACGTTCCATTTCTTGCTTCAGCACTTGAGAAACCAACCGTGTCGAACGCCCATAGAATGTCTATAAGGCAAAGCGATGAAGACAGTTTCTGCCGTGATAGTTTGAAACTCCATTTACGGCGCATTCCTTGGCGGAATACAAGAGCCCCCAACCATGCCAAGATGACACCCATTGCATTGAATAGTGATCTCCGGTCGTGCTGCCCTAGATTTACAGCCCAAAGCTACAGCCCCTTAACCCCTTGTTCAACAGTGATTCAGGGACCGCCCATGCCTAGTTGTTTGTGTGCAAGGTATTTTCAGGTCCCTTCAGAAAGCACGGGGCCCTTCTTGCGCATATCAACACGAGATTTTATAGTGTTTTAATGACCAAATTGCACGCACGATCATGGCAATATTAACATTGAATTTTGTTTTTTCTTTAAATGTACACAGTTTCGCTGCCTGACCGTGATTCTGTAATTTCTTTTTTTTTTTTCAAGAGCACAAAATTTTATCATGCATTTTAACAACCCCAGTCTCATCTAGTATCCCCAGTCATTCCAGAATGTGCCCCCCCCCCCCCCCCATTACAGTCTATGCTGTGGAAATATGCCTCTATGCGGAAAAGTACTGATCGAATACGAGGTAAGTGGAGCAGTACAAATGGATTTTGAACACACACATTTGGAAACTTACATCTTCACGACTGAATACTGTAGGCATAATCCTGGTCTGCGCCAATATCTTGAACACCGTGTTGTTGGAATCCAGGGGGTTGCTTAGCGGATCTCCGTTCGCTTGAGACGGTCTCCAGATCTGGAACCACACTGGCTTCAGACTCCGGAAGAATCCGGAATAGGCAAAGACCACCCCTTCTTCCAGAACTACGTCGTTCATCAGGAAAGTAGCCCCCGGTACGTCGATACCACCCATTGACGGAAGGATGGGGTTTCCGATCTGTTTAACTCGGCCTCTTGCATCTTGCCCTGTGAAAACGTTACAAAAATTTTAATATTCTGGTTTAACAGGCGATATATAGTTTGCATCTCAATGTTTTTATTGTCGATGTTTTTTGTTTTTTTTTTCAAAGTTGTTTATCCAAATTAAAATAACAATCGGAAGTGTCCATGGAAGACATTGTGTAAGTTTCGAAAACAAACTATACTTTTAAATGGCATATATGTATAAATTCCGTTGTTCAAGCCATCTGCTGCGCGAACAGATGCCGCGTGGTGTAATTGCTTTTAGAATACAAAAGAAATTGTAACGGACTTACCGAAGACAAGTGTAGAGGACACTGCTGCAAGTGCGACCATCAAACAAATTCTAGCCATAGCTTTAAATTCCTCTAAAAATAAAACTATTTTTCTTCAAGTAGTGTCTCCTGCTGCTCTATTGTTTCGTCGAATTAAGAAATAATTGCTTTGCGCTGGGTGACTTTAATTCTATCTTCGTCGCTTCCTTTTCTTCCGTACGCCGCACTCCACGGCTAATTTCTGAACGCTACCCTCCTGACCACAAATTCTTATAATGCTAAGCGCTCGGGCCAGGCGTCATCCGCTTGTTTGTGTTACACCCGACTTCGGCGTCAGTCATGTGCTGCTCGAGACTCAGAAATCTAAGAAAAAGCGTATGTCACCCGTGACGTATGCCCTGCAGAAGGAAGCCTAAATGCCATATATAGAAGTGTCCACTTCCCGCTGGCAACAGAAGCCGCTGGTTCCGCATGGCTGCACATGAGCTGGCCTGTGGTTGCTATACCGAGCCACTTCCTATGATGATGATACCTCCATTCTCTGTAAGATCAAGGCTGTCCTACCTCGAGCTATATACAACTCGTGTTTTGACTATAGGGTCCAGGCACCGGCTGCGGCGACAAAAGATGACGTGTTTTTGGCATTCAATTTTACCTTACTGAAACGAAAGATTTCACTTCAATTGCTGTGCCGGTGTCAACATTCTAGATGCTTCTCGCAGTTTGGGGATGCTTCTAAGTGACCGTTTATTGTCTGAGGCAGTTGGCTACGGCAAGATGTTTTCCTTAGTGTATTCACACCACCGTGTCTTTATGAGACATGCATTTTATACGCATGAACTTGTCTTAATCATACAGAAAAACAAGACACTCTAAGCCGCTATTTGTGTTTTATCCTTTCTTGTCAAAGCGACTTAGGCTGAGTCACCCGATGGCACAGCCATTCAATACGGGCAGCGTCTTGTCCAGTTATGCAAGAATAGGTGAAGAACGCCTGGAATGTGCTCTATGTTTGATACGTGGGGGTCAGTCATTATTCAGTGACCGGTGCGTACCCTTCGGCCAAGTCATACAGGTATCCACAGCACGTTAGGGGCGGTGTCAAAAAGCAGGAATATTGACGTGAACTGAAATGGTCAGGCTGTTTTAGGCAAATTTTATGCACATGTGATAGTTGCCTAAAGCGGTCCAAGCAGCGCTCGGGCGATGGGACAAGAACATTGAAACGACAAACCCCACACATTATGTACGTTTGCTAGAAAGTACATGTTCATTTTTCCCTTTTCAGAAGTGTAGCGCAGTACTATCCTTTCCGGATGTAACCTATTTACTATTCCCACATTCAAAGTAAATTTGCATTCATTGTTATTTCTATACCTTATTCGTTTATGTACCTTGAGATTCACGATGTAATGAGAATAAAATTCAAAAGTGATATATTTTCTAAAGTAGCTGCAACCGAAGCGACACGTATGCTAGCCTTTGCTAGGGTTTGAAAACGTTTCTGTATTATATCCTTTACCTCTAGAACTGGCTAAACATGTAATCTATCTCAGCCGTAATCTGTGGTTAGACTGGGCTGCTCGTGGGTCAGTATGGTACCAACTTAATGTACCGGTACATATCGGTAATTGTACCAACCCCATTTAGCTCATTCTGTTTCCTGCGCCCACATAAAAATATATACTTACGCATATCTATAGATGTAGAAATGCGCAAAAATCCCAGTTTGTACTTGTTTTAACCTTACTGCATTATGGGGCTGCATTAGTGGTAGCAATTAAGGACTATCTTCTGTCTAGGTGCAAACTTTTTTTTTCTCCCAGAAAATTGTTTGGAAATGTCTCCATTGATATGACACTCAATCTCCGCGACAGCATACTCCCATATGTGAACTACGACCGGTTTGTTTCCTATGATGCAAATACAATGCATGTACACGTATCAGGGCCGGAATGGGGACAGAGAAGGGCAGGAGGGAACAGGTATGACAGTACAATGTTAGGGCGTGGTCCGCGGCACTTCCTACTCCTCAACCCGCATCGTTCCTTCGGTTACGTATAACCAGTGCACTGGGAAACGCCTCGAAGCGATGTCCTTTAGGGACAGTATCATAATTGGTTATTGCATCCAAATTATCAATATCTTGACATTGATAAGAGGTTTGGCTTCAGACAAATGACGTTAATTCGAATCCAGTTGCGGATACTAACTTTCACTTTCATTGTCAACCCCTTTATTGGCCCAGTAAAAGAGACCCGAAAACAAAAGACTTTATTTCCTCTCTTCCGTATTATTCCTTCCTCTCGAAATAACGGAAACATATGCCTTATGGTTTCCATGCAGAAGGTGAGACCACCCCATAATCTAGGAGAGGTGTTGGATCATCATGATCATGTGTTATGTAGACTGGCTAATTAAATGTCGTTTAACACCAATTTAGCAAAAAAAAAAAAAAACAAACAAAAAACTACGTATGTGCTATATGGCTCTCAGTAATACAATGTCCCCATTAAGCCAGTGGTCAAAGGCATCTGCTGGTTGTGTGGGAGTCAGGGCTTCAATTCCCGACCGTGTCAAGCCAGACTAAAATGGGGCGGTTTCTGCTTGTTGTGTTGTTTCCGTTACATATCATATCCCGATCGCTGACATAAGCCATGGTTTACTTACTCGTCACGTCTGGTAATCCATTTTAATCACGTTTACCGCCTCCACTTTCAGGCTACCGCTCAACTGCACGATCATTCCATTGGCTGTTCAACGAGCAACTATTTATTACAATGAAATGCAGAAATGTCCGCAGTAGGGAAGTCCTGCATAATATAAGATTTTTATTTGCCTTTGCAATCGTGGGGTGGAATTGACATTGACAAAATGACTATGATAATAAAAACAGTAACCGAAATATACCGTACAATAAATTTTGAAAAAATAAAAACGGAAATATAGGCCTACACATGGAAATTTACTAAAGGCGGCATGTAAAGTCTAACGAAAAGGCCGTAGATATAGCAAACTGAATATAGGTTTCATTGAAATATAAAACTTACAAGAGATCAATGGACATTGAAGCTCTGCTAGGTATGGTAATTCAAACTTTAAACATGTGTTCAATGACACTAATTTTGAAACAAGTGCATTGACTGACCACAAAATATTTTGAATACTGTAAGATCAAAGGCATACAATTTATGTGTTACTAGTGTCACTGAGTCCCAAATTTCACTCAATTTCGCTCAACCACCAACCATTTTCGAGTGTATCCAACAACATTGAACACTATGAAGTTAAATATTGTAGCAGTACCCCCCCATCCCCCATCCCTTCCCCTGACCCCCTCTCCCCGAGTCCCAAATTTCAATCCGTTTCAGTCCGAATAACTTTAAACTGACCTTAAAAACTTAACTCTCAAAAACACCCTGCAGACACTAAGTACTTACCCCTGGGACCCCAAAATTTGGCCTGTTTCACTCTACAACCAACCGCTTTCAAGATACAAGGTTGTCTAAAATCGGAAATGCACTGAATGACCTCAGAATAGCCGTAAACAATTAATGGTCCAGACACTAACTTTTTACCCAGAAGCACAAATTTTGGTCCGTTTCGCTCTACAACTAACCATTTTGAGATACATGGTTTTTGAAAACCGGAAATGCATCGAATGACCTCAGACTGACCTTGATCATTTACCATTAAAAGTATCGTGTGCACACTATAAGTATTTACGCACGAGGTCCCATATTTTGGTTCGTTTTGCTCTACAACCAGCCTTTTTCAAGAACAATGTTATCGAAAATCAGAAATACACCGATGATGATGATGATGATGATGATGATGAGGAGGAGGAGGAGGAGGAGGAGGATATCAAAGTTTAACGGCCCATCAACACCAAAATGGTAATACAGTGCCAAAGCAGCACTAAAGTGCACTATGAGTCTAAACAGAGTCCACTAGAAAAGAATGTTATGATTCTAGTCTAAGAACTGCACTAAGAACTGCACTGTGTGAGAGCATTCGCTATCCGGCAAAGTCTGAACAAAATGTCCGACAAGAACTGATATCCAGCGTGCGACACGGGGAGGCTGCTCTCATGCACCCCCAGAAATACACCGAATGACCCTAGAATAACCCTCCATACACTAAATACTTACTCACGAGGCCCAAGTTTTGGACCGACGCTTTCAAGATATGTTACATTTTATAATTCCCATTGATTACCATGTTAATCCTCCCATCCACCCGCCTCAAAAAAAGAACAGAAACTGTAAAAAAATAAATAAATAAATATTCACATTTCACAATGCATGAAATTTTACTCCCATATGGTCCCATGTTGGCAAAAATAAAAACATGAGGTCCATGGACCTTGAAGTCTTGCTTGGTGACAGCACTAAGTGTAACACTTCTAAATTTTGAAAGTTTCACTCCTATTATTAACGAGTACGAAAAAAAAACCGTTAAAATTTAAATATCCAAAATTTCAAAAATCCAAAAGGTCGTTCTGTGAGGACCATTGAGAAAAAAATCAGAAGTTTAAAAAAATCGGCTGCGTTTAATTTGTGGGAAGGGTAGCGTTTTGGTTTTTTCTGTTCGATAATGGACGTCTCATAAGTTAACGAAGCGGAGAAAAGTCGGAAAATGCAATAAATAAATAAATAAATAAATAAAAATCGGGGCTTATGGGCAAGTCAAACAACAACTAAAATCTGAAAGAAACCCGCACGTTTGTTTCAGAAATAATTGCGACACGGACGACGGACGGTGGAATTTCGATTTCACATGACCTCTGCTGACGGTCTAGCAGAGCTAAAAAAGAATGGCCAAAAAATCCGAAATTTGGAATTTCAATTCTTTCAACAACTTTGCTAGATGACTCAACTAACCTACACAGGCCTTACCAATAACAGACCACCTGACGACGGGCCTGACATGTTCATAAATCAGATTGTCGGCAGAATACCATGCATTCTGGCTTACCAGAGCCATGCGAGTGAGCGAGCACGGAAGGCTCTGCTTCTTTCGCCACTAGCATAAGGCAACGGAGTACTTCTCAAATGTATACATGTTTAACCACTGAGCATCACACACACAGCAAGCACAGCTGCCTACTGCCACGTGAGTAGTAGCTGCGCTTGTAGGACAATGCATGGTTGAACACTGTTGAATACACACGGTACCTAGCTGTATCGACTCCGGTATCAACTGAAAGCACTTCTCACGAAGGCTTGTCGTATTCATCTATATTCTAACACTAAGTTCAGCCATTATTGCTACTATGTCCCAGTGAACGTTTCTCATTTTAAAGACACCGATCGGCATATTTGTAAGTACTGCTGTTGGTTCAACTATAGTGCTTGTTTTCAGACCCAGACCTTCGGGCGATGTTCAGTTCTTCAGATTGGAGATCATCACAATCCTTTCATTTAAAGACCCAGTCTGGTGTGACTTTTTATGGGCCGTATTTTTCACCTTCTGGCAAGAGAAAACTAGTCCAAACTGATACTTACTCTGTCCTTGGGTAAATTTGCATTGCGTAATCTTTTAAACTATTGTTAGCAAAAATCTGGTCCGTGACATGCATTTTTACATACAATATGCTATTGTAGGAGAAAATATGCTACTGGACTCGGGATTCGTAATAGAAAAATTGTCATACTGAGTCTACTTTTTTAAACTTAGCCATTTCCCAATTTTTGAGTAAGCTGTATCTTAAACACTGGGAAGTCAAATATTGCGAGTCCAACTGCACCATTGGATTTGACCTTGAGTGACCTTAAAAGGTCAAAGTTAAGGTCACTTATATTTTGAGTGGTAGGAAATGTATAAGCTTAATTACTACTTGCCAAGAGTATATTCATGTCAATGCCACATAAGAGAATATGTGGGCGGGTGTGGTTAAGGCGGCTGTGGTATGTTGTACATCCTCTCTGAGCATTCTTTCTTCTTCTTCTTCTTCTTCTTCTTCTTCTTCTTCTTCTTCTTCTCATGATCAAATCATCATCATCATCATCATCATCATCCTCACCCTCCTCCTCATCATCATCATCATTTTAGTAGTAGTAATAGTGGTAGTAGTAGTGGTAGTAGTAGTAGTAGTAGTAGTAGTAGTAGTAGTAGTAGTAGTAGTAGTAGTAGTAGTAGGTGGGCTAAGTCAGGTCAAAGTAAACAAGACTCAATTCTTACATAAATATAATTTTAATAGTAAAATTTTATTGACCAAACATCAGCAATAATAATACCCTGTACATAACAGTACATATATCAAGGCTGCATTGACTATTGTTGCCATGCTAAAATTTCACTACCAAATAATCAATAGCTTTCACCAATAAATAATTCAGAGTAAAGGTGATAACAAATTTTACATTTCTTTGTTGCAAATACAGTGAATCTCCACCTTAAGACCATCGCAGAAATAAGACCATCCCACAAATAAGACCATCGCAGAAATAAGACCATCCCACAAATAAGACCATACCAGAAATAAGACCATCCCACAAATAAGACCATACCAGAAATAAGACCATCCCACAAATAAGACCATACCAGAAATAA
>JAAUYG010084010.1_pt1 | contig 13818 bp, 11 predicted proteins | sample 7278091 | NCBI WGS metagenome assembly JAAUYG01 (sample SAMN14350201, study PRJNA611818) | marine sediment metagenome | isolation source: surface marine sediment (0.6m) | place: French Polynesia: Moorea | collected 2018-08
CCAAACATGACATAATCATGACAGAGTAAATGCCTTTCTTGTACATAATCTCAAGATGGAGCTTGAAATTGCTCTGACATCATGCAATCATTATTTGAAAATAGTGTCTTCTGCTTTTACAGAATCCATAATGGAAGAAGAAGAAGATGACAATGCCGATGACAGCTGTATATCCAGAAAGTCTAATAGTAGGACCTTTTCCATGAATATGCAGCCATCTTATACCATTGTTCCTTTCTTCTCATTCCCATGGATTTTATAGATCTAACAAAGCCAAACATTTTCTGTTATATAACTAAACTGTAATGGCTAACCATACTGGTCAGTCTAATCATGGTCACAGCAAGATGATTGGGTCTATATAAAGTACACCAACTAGTACTAACAGTACCAATGGCACAGTCCTTATGCCAGTAGTTCAGTGCATTGCACCCGTGGGGTGGTGTTTCAGTGGGCTAGCACTATAAAGACTGGCCGCAGGTCGGACTAGTACAAGACGGGTCTCATACATACACACCAACAACTTGCAGTCGGTGATATGACCATGAGTGGTTGAAAGCCGACTATAAGCCTGATTCATCCATCATTTACCAATGTACTCACGTTCAATTTATTTAGAAGGACTTCTGTCTCTGGCTGGAATTCACACCCCCTGAGTGGTTACTTGGGTCCTATGAGGAGTAAGTCAATATATATATGTATTTCCTGCTTCTGTTTGTCAGGCAAGTTCTCCCTGGGCAGTGGGCGACGGAAGGAGAAGGCGAAGACTCGAGGGACTCCAGATCTGTTTGCTGCTGGTGCTGTTGTATGGAACGTTCAGGTAGAGATAGTCAGCTACCCTGGCTGTTACGCCAGGCTAGATCTGTGTAGTGGCCACATGGAGACACGGTTCTGCTGTGCATTAGTGTACTAGGACTTTTCTGTGACAGTTATTTATGGGTAACAGGAGTCTTTTTGTATGTGACAGATATCTGTGTTTGCATGTGACACATATTTGTATGTTTTGTGACAGATGTTTGTAACAGATATTTGTGTGTCTGTGACAGAAGTTTATATGTCTGTATCTTTGTCTGTGACAGACGTTGGAATGTGTGCTGTTTATATGTGACACATGTTTATATGTCATATTTGTATCGCTGTGTATGACAGATGTTAGTACATAACATGTTTTTGTATGTATGTATGTATGTATTTTTATTCGGATCAACACAAAGGTAATATACAATGAGTGATCTTTCAAATTCTGAAATGGTGACAGTATAATATTAATGTGATGTGTTAGATCCAGGTCTACCCCCGTGAATCAATTAAGATTGTAACTGGAAATTTAGAAATATATTAACCTGGTACTAGAAATTTAGCGGTCATTATATCCAGCCAAAGGAGACCTTAACGGAGGCCTTATGTGACATGTTTGTGACATTGCAACAGATGTCTACATTAGTATGTGACAGATGTTTGCGACAGGTATGTATGTTTATATGTTTGTATATGTTTTATATGTTTGTTGACAGATGTTTATATGTGACAGATATGTGTAGTGACAGTTGTCCTGTGTGTATTACAGGTTGAAGACTTTGGCCAGTCCACCCAGTCAGACTGCTACCTCACTGTGGCCGGTACAGCCATGGTTGTCATCGACGCCGGTACCCGGGATGTCATATTCACTACTATGTGCTCCAGCATCATAGGCTGGACACGCAATGGACATAGGTACGCTCTCAGACAGGTAAAATTATACTCTGCTTGCAGCAGATCACCAGACCAGAGAACTTCAAAGTTGATCTTCGGTACTCTGCTGTGATGTTATGTGTTTGCCAAATTCCAACCTGTATTAGTTTATGTACATACGAGTTCGTCCTGTATATGATAGTAGTTTCCATTATGCAGTATGTGTGTGAGACCCGTTTACATACCCAAAAAGCACTGTATAAATCAGGATACAATGTATGCTGTATTGTACAATGTTAAGAGGTTGAATATTAGGGTTTGAACTTGTGTCCTTTCTTTCGCGTAATAAATGTGGTGTTGTTTTTTTTTCAGTTTGCGTATATTTTACAACCATGGCGAGTGTGTTGTAATAAAAACTGATTCGTGTGAAACGGATGAAATATCGGAAATCATCGGCAGATTGGAAGTCGTTACTACAGGAACCCAGGTACATTGATTGATTACCATGGTAACGGTCATACAGTTTGATAGTTACCATGGTAACCCACATACAATGATAGTTAAATGTGATTGTTAAAATGGTAGCATAGACAGAGCAATAGTTGCCATGATAACCGGTACACATAGTTACCGTGGAAACCCACACAGTCAATGATAGTTAGATGATAGTGTATGTATGTTACATACATAGTTAACCATGGTAACTAATACATGTATACAGTTTTAGTTTTCCTGGTACATGTGGTAAGCCAGTGAATGTAAGCAGTATTTAAATTTAAGAAGGTATATGTCAGAAGTTACCGTACTGCTGTATAATAATTGTAATGTAAACATCAGTTTGTCACACCCTATCAGCAATGTAGTATGTGAGCTGCCATGCCCTGGTTTCTGTAGAGTAGTTGTTTTCCTGTCTCCAGACCGTGGAGTTCACCCTGAGACGGAACTCCCTGGGACAACTTGGCTTCCACGTCCACCTGGACGGCCTGGTATCCGAGGTTGAGCCACACAGCTTCGCATCTCAGTGCGGACTGAGAACTGGCAGCCGATTGGTGGAGATCTGCAAGGTCGCGACCTGTACACTGACACATGACCAGATGGTGGACCTGTTGCGTACATCGCATGTCGTGAAAGTTGTAGTTATTCCACCGCTGGATGATGGCGCTCCACGAAGGTACACATACTAATACTGTATGGGGAGTGGGGAGGAGGGGGGTGGTACTGTATGAGGGGATGGGGGGGTAGTGCATAGTGAGGGGGTCTCCTGTGCCCAAATCTCATCCATAATCTACAATTATATTGAATGCTTTTGAAGCAGTGGTGTTTAATCATTGGGTTAACCTACGTACACTAACTTAAGTCATTACAAATATTTACCTAATAACTACAGTTATCGTGACCAGTGTGATGCTGTAGTGTGATGTTGTAGGTGATTGTCTATCCTGGTATACTCCAGGGGTGGGGACGAACGGCCCACATTCCCACTGCACCAGATCATCTCCCCAGCCAGCAGCCAGCCCAGATCTGATATTGCCGGGACAGGTCCACCCCCGCGCAGTGCCAGCAATAATACCAATCTGGGGACGGGTCCACCCCCGCGCAGCACCAGCGGCAGTAGCCTGCAGACAGGAGAGAGGTATAGCGACCTGCTACGCAAACCCACTGCAGCCGTCAGGTGAATTATCAGCAACCAGTCCCTCACTAACACAGCTGTGGCTTCAGCACGTCCAGGCTTGTTTGTTGTCTGATTTAGTTTGCCTCTGTCTAAAGAAATATTCTGGTGTCTGACTTTTCTGGTGTCTAAACAACACTCTTGAGTGTCTAACCATGTTTATTGTTGTCCAGCCAATTTTCTCAGTGACTAACCAATGTCCCAGTGACAGTCTAACCAACTCTGCAGTGTCTAACCAACTTTTCTGGTGACTAACCAACTTGTTGTTCTAACCGATTCTGTGTCTAACAGACATTAGTGATGCTCATAGTGTCAAACAATTGGTTAGTTTCTAACCTATGTTCCTACTGTCTAACCAACTTCACCAGTGTCTAACCAACACTAACGGAAATCTACTGATATCTAACCAGCGTTTTAGTAATGTTTATCCAACATGTCGAACTAACGTTTACTGCTGCTGCTAGTTAACGGACTTGTTGCTAGTGCCTAACTGTCGTATTTATGCTTTATGTGACTCGTAGTTACACTTTATGTGACTTACAGCAGGCAGCTTAGTTATCCTAGAGTGGGGCAGAATGGAGTGGAGTTGGGCAGAGTGGGGTGTGCTAGGTGGAATGGGGTAGGGTAGAATGGGGTGGGGTGGGTAGAATGGGTTGGGGTGGGGCAGAGTGGGGTGGAGTGGGGCAGAGTGGGGTGGAGTGGGCTTGTGGTAGCAGAGTGATGAGGTAGGGCATAATGGGTTGTGGTGGCCATGGGGCAGCGTGGGGTTGGAGGGGGTGGGGTGCGGTGCTAAAACCTGTTTCTTCCAACAATGAGAAGATTTCATAACATGGCAGTCTGCATGTATTGTTCTATGTGTAAGAAAGCTCAACCGTCTGGGAGAAGGTGGACTGTCAAAGTATAATTTGTCCAATGGCAGAAACTTTTATATATGGACACCAAGTAAGGTAACATAAAGCAATCCTTGCTGGCAGTGTCCCCTGGAGTCACCACCAGTACATGTGTATCTGGGGTCTGTGGTTGCTGGTATATTCTACCTGGTTACCTCGTATGTAACTAACCTCATTAGCATGTTATTAACATAGTAGCTTTAGGCTGTACTCTGTTTACTGTCTGGCTACATGTCGTATTTCTGTGTTTGTTTTTGAGAATAACTTTCTTTGCTTTGTTACTTATACCAACTGATAATTCTGTATATTGGTGAGTGTACTGATAATAATAATAATAATAGTAATAATAATAATAATAATAATAATAATAATAATAATAATAATAATAATAATAATAATAATGATAATAATAATAATAATACAACAACAACAACATTAATAGCCAACTATAACAATAATAATGTTTGCATTGAACTGCAATTCAGAACAACCCTTGGATCTTTCCACTGTGTGTCTGTATGCTTCTACTCTCTTTGTGTTATAGCAGTCGCCAGGAAGCGCGAGCGACCAGGAATGCTATCAGCTATGGAGAAAACCACCCATTTCCGACCTCTGACCTCTCCCAGCTCAGCCAATCAGCCATCAGCATCTCACACGTCAAACAGCCATCACATGACAGTGATGGGTCAAGGTCGTCTGGAGGTCAGGGGTCAATGGAGCGTAAATCTGTCCGGGCTGATGTCAGGTCACTGGAGAACTTATCAACGGGATCTGGGGAACGAGACCGAGGATCCAGAAACAACACGGATGGTAAGTCTGGTATGTTACCATAGTAATATGTCTGAATCGATTTACGTTTTCGTGTGTTTGCTGCGTTGCGTATTTAGGATTGATACCAGTATGCTTCCTTACTGATATGTCTGTTTTGTGTGTTTGTACAAGGTGCTGGCAGGGCGGCATGGACACTGTACCCAGCCTATGAGGATCCCGACTATAGGGTAAGTACACCTGTACCCAGCCTGGTAGGTTCATGCCTACATCTGTACCCAATTTGTCACAAGCCTAACTACAGAATGAGTACACCTATACCCAGTCTGGCTGGTTCCACTCTATAGATTAAGTACACCTGTGCCCAACTTATCACAATCCCAAGTACAGAATAAGTACACCTATACTCAGCTTTGCAGGATCTAGGGTATAAATTAAGTACACCTGCACCCACCCTAGCGTGAATCCCAAGTTTAGAGTAATTATGGCTCCGCACTGTTTGTGGATATTAATCCGCGCCATTCCCTCTCCTGTCTGGTGGTCTGTCGGAAAGGTCATGTTATATCTGTATTATAAGGGCAGGTCAACTCTTACCTGCAGCCTGAGATAGCCCCTGTGAGTCCCATGTTTTCTGTTTCAGACCTCCCCTCCCCACCCCCAGGAACCCAATACCTGGTACGAGAACGTCCCCCAAAGCAGTGAGTCAGGCCCACGTCCGTACCTCCCACCACAGTCTGAGACGGCCGGCTCCAGCCTTACTAGTCGCAGCTCTAACGCTATAGCCAGCTATGCTTACCAGGATACCCCCAGGGTGCCACAGCCACGGGAACGCTCTAACACCGGGGATGTGGGACGCCTGTCTGGTTACAGACCCTCAGAGACTACCGTGGGTCTGGTTGGGATCTCATCACTTGGTAATATTAGTCAGCACAGCGACAACACCGCACTCAGCGACAGTTCCTACGCCAACACGCTGGCTAGCACATACCAGGGAGAGGAGTACCGCCGTGGTCAGGATAGAGGTCAGTCGGTGCACATTGGGGTAATGGGAGGGAGCCGTGGCGGAGATATTATATTTGCTATGGTGTGGTGTAATCATCACAATGTCATTACAATGATTACATAAAAATAAGGTTTATTCATTATAAAATATAGTAAGCGTAGTGTTGATCCAGTAGACCACCTGTAACAGGCACTACACTCTACCTACCAACCCTGGTAGATACCTCCTCCAGCCAGACTGACTGACATTACATGTTACAGAATCGTTGACGGGTATTTGGTGTGCTGTGATGTTTCAGGGAGTCAACGAGAGTTATCGCAGGATACAGGTTCAGACTTTATGTCTCCAGCCAATCAGAGTGGCCGGCCTGGGCTGAGGCCAACACGGCGACCCCAGGGAGATGGGTCGTCACCTAGCAACCATAGCAGCCCTCGCCCTGGCAGGTAATGATTGATCCTTGGTACAGGGAGTGAGGGGGTGGGAGGGGGGGTCAGGGAAAATCTGTACTGGAAAACTGATCTTAAGGAAGACAAAGGTTGCCAAGTGGATTGCCAACCTAAGTTCCTGGACTTTAGTTTTCTCAATACTTCAGTCTAGTTTCGGGACTTGAGATTTCTAAGGAAACCAGCCTCAGAATATAAAAATAAATCTTCTTTTCCTCATATTTAACAGGAATTTAGCTGGTGGAACATTGGAAGAGAACCTGGCACGGCTCCGTCCTGGCGTAGCAGTGAAAACTTCCCCACCGGGTGGCAGCACATTCCAGGAGGACCTGATGAGGCTGATTGATCCAGACGTGTCGTTCTCTGAGAGTGACCAGTCGCGGGATAAGGTAAATATATCTGTATGGTGATGGAATCTGACACTTATCTGGAGGGGGGGGGGGGGATGGGGGGGGGCTAATGGCCACAGTGTATTTATTGCTATACAGTGGAGCCCTAAAGGCTGATCATCTAAACTGATGTAGCTGTGAGGTCTAAATTCTGAGACTACTAACATTGGACATGCCACATTGGTACTGCCCTGAAGTGGGTTTGTTCTGTGGTAGTCACAAAAGACAGTTCTGCGTTTATCAAGTACACTGTGTTTGACAACAGTGAGGTTAATGTTTCGCCTCTCCTGTCTAGGTCTCTGACAGCTCATTGCCACGGTCGCGGCGGTCGCGTCCTGCCAGGTCCAGTGGTGTGACTGTCCCCGGCGGTCGTCTGTACCGTGCGGTGTCTGATGACAGTATCTGTGGGTCAGTGGGTGTGAAACCTCCCCGACCACCCCCACCCAGCGTAGAGGCTCTCGGCAACAGAGACTGGGACACTGGCAATGGAGATAGCAACCTCACCAAGTAAGCAAGATCACTTAGCAACCTACCCATAGCAACCTCACCTAGTGATCTAGCCATAGCTACCTCACCTAGCAATCTAGCCATAACAACCTCACCTATTAATCATGTTAATCTAGCCATATCAATCTTACCAAACCAGCTAGCAGTAGCAATCTCACCTGGCAGGCTAGTATTAGTACCCTCCCTAGTAAGTTAGCCTTAGCAACGTCACCTGGTAACTCAGCCCTGGCATTTTTACCTTGGAGACTGTATTAGGAGGGCTCACTAAGATAGCCACAGCAACTTCTCCTAGCAAGCTAATTATAGCAACCTCACCGTGTTACGTAGCCATAGCAACCGCGCCAAGTCTGATATTACCCTTGGCCTGTGTTTACAAAATTTTTTTTTACACCAATCTGCAGAGTAGTACTTCCTTGTATGTATTCTACCACTGCAGGCTGTCAGTGAGAGCAACTGTGGACCCCGCCCCCGGCCCCGCCCCTCTGGCCCAGGCCCGCCCACCCAGCAGCCCTTCCCTCCCTCTGCCCGAGGCAGCAAGTGGATTGGACTGGACACATCTCCTTCATGCAGCTACAGCATTTGAAGGTAGGCGACGGCTTGCCATGGCCTTGGTGTAGCGATATTTTAATTTGTAAGATTTTAGGCTGTTGTATAGGGGGCCTATTGGAGTTTGTGGTTAGCAATGGGCTGTACTGAAGCTCCACCCAGCCTGTCTACCATATGTTTATTGTTGTGTTTAAAATTTACCTAAATTGTCAGTCTTACAGCTGAGGTTCCACCCATATTAGCAGTCATTCAGTTGATGCTCCACCCACATCATCAGTTGTTAAGTGTGATGCACTTTGTCCATAATTTCACAGAAATTTGGCCTACATTGTCAATTCATTTAGCTGCATTTAACTGGCCAGTTATTATCTGGCATTAGTGAGTATTGAAGCTCCGCCCACTGTCAGTTACGTAGGCAGGTGTATGTGACATCCATCCTGTGCTGTTACTAGGTACTGAAGCTCCACCCAGCCTGTCAGTCATTGCGGGAGGGCGGAGTCCTGGCAGTGACGGTATGGGGGAGAGACCCAGCAAGTCTGCCGAGCTCCAGTCATCACATACAGGCGAGACTCGAGAGGACAGTAAACCTCGTAACTCAGCAGCTACCAGGTATATGTGCTGGGGAATAGATGTGGACCCTGATGCGACAGTCAAATTTCTGTGTTACTGTATACTATCCTTATCTCACACATTAATCCAGTCAACTGCATGTAATTACACACACATTACCTAAGTTCTAAATATTGCAGATGTCAAAAATTTTTGCAGCACGAAAATGTTACAATGCTGCACTGATGTACAAAATTCGCGACCTGAAATTCATGGTGCTCATATCAAGGCTGTCAAATAGGAAATGATATTCTGAACTGTAAGAGCTAGGAAGGGGATATATACCATGAAGTGTTGACACAAATACTGAACATACATAACAGAAGCGGTGTACATGTGTAGTGCTGTGAGGATAGAAACAGTTGTGTGGTATGTCCTGTAACTGTGTGGCCTGGTTTTCAGTGTCCCATGGCGTAAAGCGGCTACCCACACAACTAACAGTCACAATGACAGTAGTCAGACTGACGGCAGTCACGGCGACAACAGTCAAGGCGACAACAGTCACAGAATGCAGGAGCTGGAGCGACGTGTGATAGACCTGGAACAAGAGCTTGATACAGTATGTATCTACCTAGATATACAGTCAGTATCTATCTACCGGTAGATACACAGTCAGTACTAGTATCTACCTAGATATACAGTCAGTATCTACCTAGATATACAGTCAGTATCTACCTAGAGATAGTATTTACCTTCGGAAGCCTTGGTGTGACGTGTTATTGACCTGGAGCAGGACTTTGATACAGTATGAATCTACCTAGTAGATATACAGTCAGTATCTACCTAGAGATACAATCAGTATCTGCCTTTTAGATAGTTTGTATCTATCTAATGCCAGAAATAGTAAACTACTGTAGTACACATGGTGCCAGAAGAGAGCCAGAACTGGCAGTTTTCACACAATTGTCAGAATTTACAGTGTTTAGATAGTACCAGAACCAACAGTGGTCACATAGTGCCAGAACTAAGAGTATTGAGATGGCAGCAAAGTGTCAATGCAATCCTGTAACTGACAGTTGTGCGTTCCTTTGTCCCAGGAACGACAGCAGCAGGAAAGTTTGCGGGAAGAGAACCGGCGTCTGAGGCAAGAAAATTCACGACTTCAGGAGGAATCACAAATAGCAACAGCACAGCTGCGCAAGTTCACCGATTGGTTCTTCAACCAAATGGACAGAACGTAGTATCAGAAGAAAAGATGCCGAGGCATCTGTGAGTGAGTGAGTGACTGTGTGTTACGGCCAGATTGGATGTATGATGGGTGAAGAATGTGGTACGCCAGGATTGAATGTGAAGTGCTGTGTGGCCTTGGATAGACACACATTATACAACAGGTTGTAGCTCAGGGACTGGTGTTGTGGTGGCAGTAATCTGGCTAATACACAATTACACTGAGAAGGTCAGTTGCCACTCTCAGAGTAAACCTGCGGAATAATGTAGAAATCTTATTGATTATCAGGTCACATAATAGCCTTGAAGTCTATACATTGCAGGGTAATGCTATGGATGCTTGGTGGTAATGACCTAGTCATACCAAACCAAAATTAAGAATTTGGTTTGACTTTTGGTGTGTGGGGGGGGGGGGAGGAGGTCTTGAGGGATTCATTCAATCCTAGATTGGCACACGAATCTGTGTGTGTTATAACAATGTAATGTGACGTTTTCCACTCATCTAACTTCCACCAGTTGAAGCAGTGGTCCAGACAAGATGTTCATTGCTGTATCAGGCTTGATGCTACACCACTTCCTGTATTAATTTTACAAAACTAGAACTTGAATTTTTACAAAACTTGAACTTGAATTGTTTTTGCCTTCCCAAGAATGTCCCAGCCATAACTGAGGTAGGTCTGAGGTGAAATACTGGTGAACTACCTTGCTTCCGTATTAGAATACTGGTGCAATACTTTATACTCACTGCTAGTACCTGTAGCGAGACGTGCTGTTGAAACCCTTGAGAGCTGTGTGTCTGTGTTCAAGAGATCACAGCAGCAATTTGCAGATTGTTACAGCCTGTAGTACACTACAGTGACAAAGGACTTTCATTTTAGGACTACGCCATGAAGACTGCAACGGGGCGCTTTGCTGGATCCTTAATGCAAACCTTTGTTGTGAAGTCTTGTTCAGTGTATCAGAAAACCGGCTGGCCATTTGCTGCTTTTTTTTTCTGAAGCTTGAGACTTGTTGACAGGGTCTCATTGCTGGTCACAAGACCTGGGCTGGAGTTCTCAAAAATACTTAAATCTCTAAAGTTTTGACGTAAGCCAGATTCTTAGCCAATTGCACTGTTCAGATTGGTGGCTTAAATTAAAACGTGGGACTCCATTCTGTTTTAGAACTCTAGCACTGCAAAGAACAATAACATATCAGGGCATTGACAGCTTTTAGTTTAGTTGAAATGATATTTTCGATATTGACCTGTTTGCACAATGATGCATACTACCTAGAATGAATAATGTGCGATTAACCATGTTAACATGTGAACAAATTAATTGATATGAATGGATGTGTGCTTGGTCGATGACTCTTTATCAGATGTTTATATACACCATATACATGTGTGAAAGTGACCACATTTGCACATTTCAGGCAACTTGTGGTGACTTTATAGTATTTTACAAATAAACTAAGCTTATTACATAGAATTATTTATACATCTTGTATATTATGATGTGTCTTAGATGCTACAGATATCTATTTTATGCGCAGCCTTTGTAAATTTGCCATTAAAGTATTCCCATCTGCAATATTTTGTGTTACCATGGTTACTGTAAATAAACTATATTCTGTGGTTGTGTGGTTTCGCTGTCAGCAACAATCCAGATCATGAGGCTACTTGTAATCAAAATATGTGCTACTCAGCAGTACCAAAACAGACAAAGGACAACAACTGGTTGAACACTCAACAGGGTCGTATTCCCATGGCGGTAACAGCCAATTAGCTGTGGAGGTTGCTGTAAGACTGGTAAATTGTGTAACGTTGCCATGGTAACAATCAACCTTCCATGTCGAGAAGATTGCGGTGATACTGTTGTAAATGGTGTAACACGTGTCACCTACTTGAAGTAGTATCTTTATATCTGTGATTATTTTTGATGTGTCTGGAGTTCCTAAGAGATTATATACACAAGGATCAAAGAAATGCCAAGAGTAGTTCACCATGGCGGCCACAGGCCTGCCACCCTGCATACTTAGCTGTTCCCGGGGACCTAGTAATTTCCATCCTGAGATGTGTTATTATACCTTCCCCGTCTCTTTTTAGCTAGATTGTACCAGTAACCCCCAGTCCTATATGTATTTACCCACTGTTAATATAATCTAATGGTATGGTTGTGCTGTTTCCTGTAATAATGTGGACTCTGCAAATTAAATTCCTTACGGGGAAGTAATGTCTGGCAAAATCTTGCCACAGAGAGTTAAACTGTTTCCAGTCTTTCAAAACCTACATGCGACTTTTCTATTCACCTCGTTTGACTGGAAATCTATGTACGTAGCAACACACTGCCGTTAATCGAAGTGAAAAGTTTCAAAGGTGTTATCAGACATTGGGTATGTCACACTGGCAGGTTAATTTGCTATTGGTGCTTCATATACACACAACATAAAGTCCTACTGCTCACTGGCTACTACCAGAGCTCCGACATAACACACTCTGTCTTTACACCAAGGACCAGAGGTTGGCAGCTGTACAGAAAATTCTAATAGTAATTATTTGTTTAAAAAAAAATACTTGCCATGATGAAATATTGTTTAGTTTTAGAAGTATTATTCTGTAAATGACTTGTGTGGTTCAGTGCTTGTTGGATATAGTATTTGTGTGAGCTTGTATTCTTCTTTTCTATATATTGATGGAGAAAAAACTAACAGAAGTTTTAAAACTGCCTTATCTGAGATGTTGATCCTTTCTGAAGGAGTCTTTAGCTCAAGGTCATATACCTCAATTTTTACCACAAGGGACCTAGACAGAATTTTGTGCCATAACAGATGTTACTAGAAGCAATTATGATGGTTGATATGCCACATGTAAATGGTCAGTGCAGTCCTGGTCAGAAATAAAGCTATTACTTTGCAAGACTGGTGTTATGTTTCTGGATCATTCTCACATATGTCCTCTCAATATTCTGACATTTTGAGGCTCTCGGTGTTTGTCAAATTGTTATAATGCTGGACTTCTGAGCTTTCATCCAATAAGTTTGTGCACAGGTTGAAGTTCACTGAAATTAATTGCAATGTCTTTGGGCAGAGAAGTATCTCAACTGTTACAATCTTATTATGAATATCCAGGGAGAGATGAATATTGTACACTGGGGCACGTTAACATCTACAAAGATATTGCACAAAATTCATTAGGCTCGCATTGAGTAAATTGTACATTATACTCTTTTTTGGCTACTTAAGAGTGCGAACTATCCGTTAGCTTGAATACACTTAAGACAATAATTCTAAGTCGTAGTACATGTACAAATGTACTTCTACTTTATCTTTGGGTGGTAGGGAGTATTTTAGAGCCCTTGGCAGGAAAAGTTTGCAAAGATTGTGGAAAGAAAAAAAAGTGGAGACAAAAAGGCACCAAAATGGCATAACCTCATGATTGCAGAAGCTTCATGATGTAGCCCTGATTGGCTAAAAGGTGTCACATGACCAAAGGATTATATATTGGCTTAAATAATAATAAATAATAATATGCAGTTCTTATATAGCGCTTTATCCTCAAAAGAGCTCAAAGCGCTTTACATATTATTACCCCCGGCACACCTACACACCAACGCCTTCTCAACTCCTCAACGGAGCATACAAAATTCAGCTCTGCCGGGGTCAGTCCCGCAACGTTTGTTCGTTACTTGACTTTTCTAACAAAGGCTTCTCTTACTAATGCCAGATTTGGGTGAAATGTGTCTATACTTGTGCGTCCGTCCGTTAGGGAACCACACGACAAAATTTATGGACAGGTCAAGAGGGGAGGGGTCACTTTTTGTAGTAAGTAGAACTGTTTTGTGCCGCGGCAATGATCCTCTTTTGGGCTATTTTACTCTCAAGCTGCCCATGCCAAAAGCCACCTTTACTTTCACAATGTCCATAAAAGTTATCACCTCCTTTATGCAATGGCATTTCATGAGAATAGCTCCAAAATAGGCACAGACTCACCCCACACACACAGAGACTAAAATTGAAGTTGATTGGCTAAATACCTTTTGACATATTATGTGCATAGGCACAAGCACAGTCACATATGCGGGGGGGGGGGGGGGGGGGGGGGGGGGGGGGGGGGGGGGGGGGGGGGGGGGGGGGGGGGCGGGGGGGGGGGGGGGGGGGGGGGGGGGGGGGGGGG
>JAAUYG010264389.1_pt1 | contig 13816 bp, 12 predicted proteins | sample 7278091 | NCBI WGS metagenome assembly JAAUYG01 (sample SAMN14350201, study PRJNA611818) | marine sediment metagenome | isolation source: surface marine sediment (0.6m) | place: French Polynesia: Moorea | collected 2018-08
CCCCCCCCCCCCCCCCCCCCCCCCCCCCCCCCCCCCCCCCCCCCCCCCCCCCCCTTCCTCCTTCTCTGTGTCTTCAACAACCATGACAACGACAACGACGGGACTGTGCCACAGATAAGCCTACTTCGCCGCCTTAAAAATGGGCAAAAAAGAGGGGGAGGCTTGACTCTCAAAGGGAAAACTTAGAATTCGACCTGACTGCCCATCGCCGGATTCTCTTGGCTCACAAAGCAAAATGGTTCTATCACGAAAACCAGACACCAAATAAGTCAGAGCAACAATTATTTGGTCATTGGACACAGGTCATTCACAAAGTACTTTGCAATTGTTCCACTTCAGCTTGATAACCTGGCATCATGAGACGAACCAGTAGTGCTTTTTGCACCAGATGCCGTGTGCAACTCTGCGCCACCAGCCAAGAATATCTTTCGCAGGAGATAATTGTCTGCTTCCGAGATACAGCGTGCATTGCTACTGCATAAAAATGGCTGCGAGACATAGAATTTGGCAGGTGCTAAGAGATTTACCTGTGCCAAGAAGAAAGGCAAGAAAGAACGCTTGGTGGACCCGGAAACCCCAGCGAAAAAAAAAAAAAAATAGCAATTGGGACACAAAATGAAACACAGATTGTTCATGAATTTTTAACTCCCCCAAGTCGTGCGTTGTTTTCCCTTAAAATCTTTCCGTCGTTCCCATCGGCGATCTCATGGAATATGCGAGCAATACAAAATGACTCCAAACTGTCTATAGTTTATTTTTGCAAGAAAAGGGGTGAAAAGTCTGCGAAAAACATGCTGAGAGCCCAATTTCAACTCTTTGAGGCCTTTTTTCTGCGTTTGCTGCCAAATGGCAGTCGCGCACAAAAGTGAGGAGCTTTCAACTGGCATATTTTCTTTACGAACTCCTCTGCCTTCTCCACAGCTGCACTAAAGCTGATGGAGGCTTTCAGCGGAGGCCAGGTTAATTGAAATCCTAGAAACTTCTGGGAGTTGAGGTTTGTTAACGGCACGGATCCACCAGAACGAAAGAGCACAGAGGCAAGTGGACCACCCAGTTAGGGTTACAATTCCAATACACACACTAAGTCAGTCGATCAGCGATTGCATCTATTTTCTGCCCTCTCTAGATCACGATCAGCCTTGGAATTTGTACCCTGTCAAGGAGACTTCACCCCCTGCTCGATGAACAGCACGAGATAGTGACAAGTACCTAATTCCTTGCAAATCTGTATGACGGCACTGAAGACATTGATGGAGAAGTTGACACGCATGTCCATGATCTGCAGGTCGGGGAGTTGCACTTGCACGTTCTTGTGCATGGGTGTGAAGAGAAGCCGCGCGTCCGCCGAGACACCGTACTGGTCCAGGGTCGACCTCGTTCGCGTCAGCCACATGTTCTTCTGCGGCCACCATAGCGCGTGGTCTGACCAGTCGATAGCGATGTCTGCAACAGAAAGAGACGCCTTTACTTCCGTGGTCGAATTTTGATTGATGAAAATAGCAGAAGGTAATTGCGACCAAAGGAAAACGCAAAAAAAACATGATGAAAAGCGTGCCAAGTTCCAAATAGAGCCGATTTGTTGAAATGATCACATGGAAGTAGATAAGTTCATAACTTTGTGAATAAAGACCAGGCTAAAGAAAACTGACGCGTGTCAGTCAGGGCACAAAGTTGGACAAGAGTCGGGCTGAGAAAAGCGAACAATTGTGAACAAGCATTTCGCGAGACGAACGCCACATGAATTGTCGGGAAATGTCCAAACTGCAGTTTGCCGAATCTTTCTGCTGCAATGATTCAAACGGTCGAGACTGTTGCAATTTGGATTTTCTCAACACGACAGCACAATGTACGGAACAATACAAACGCAACAATTGGTGCTTCAAGCTATTGCACACAAAGCGGGACTAACGTGTACTCAGCTCCAGGATATTTGTTTTTACAGCAAGATACGTGGCGACAAAACTATAGTTTTCAAATTAAAATGGCTTTGCATGGTACTTGCCTTACCATGAATATACACAACTTTTCCTTCAATGTGCACAAAAGAAAACAACATGGAATTAGCTTGTTATTTGACGTTTCAATCGCCTTTCACACACAACATTCAGCCATCTCAAACATGTGCGGAAAGTCTGTGCTTTGACTTTCCATGCTTTTGACTTTCTTTTTCGCTGTAAATGAACAGACACGACTAGCAGATCGCTAGGAGTTGGCAAAACAGTACGTTTCCTTGATTCTTTGAAGGATAGGTGTTCAGAAACGTACGTCTTAGTGCACGTACAACCGAACTGTTTGTATTTTGCTTCTTTTCTTGATGCGCACAACTTGCTTAGCTTGAACGAACGCATCAAGTGCTCTCTCGACAACATGGAACTCTCATTTTTTTATGTCAAAAGTCATTTCAGATAAAGCGCAGAACCCAATTCAACGGAAAAGGTAAACACAATTGAAGGTTAAACATGCGAAAGGAAACTACCGAATCAACATTCAAAGTACAGATTTGTTTATCTTCACAATGAAGTTCGTTGTGAAGAAATCCAAAAGAAAATCTGTGAGCAATGATCTTGCTTTTGTCCAAACTTCCACACTTTTGTTCCGGTCAAGATGGAAGAATCAAAGAATCAGCTTTGAACATGATGCGCCATTCATGCAAAGTATCTCAGCGGACTCCAAAACTGACCATTGTGCCCCAACCGAAGCAAAGTCATACTGCTCTGAATGGAATTATGATGAGGTGGTGACTGTGGTCAACCACAGAAAAGGGTCATTAACATCGGTCACAACCCATGGGTGGATGTGTCATGTCAAAATGATGTGTGTGATGTGTTCCTTTTGCCAACATGAGCCCAACTTTGAACTTGTCCGAATGAATGTTTTTGCTTCAGGAGAAATATCGAGAGGAGGCCGCGATCTTTTCCCTTTTGTTTCCTCAAATGCACGGCTGAAGAAACTATGATGGCCAAAACCAGCGTTCGGTATCTGCCACCAGCAGATGGACTGCAGGCATGCACGCGCATAACAGGTCACATCAGTTCTTTGACAAAACTCATCATGCCTTTGAGTGAGAGGTGTCAAAGGGGACAAACATCTCACGCGTTTCCAGATAATCTGGGGACAGATTCTTTTGACTGACAAGTTATTACCACCGACCTGATCTCAGTAAATCACGGAAAATCTAATTCCCAGCGAGTACCACCAAATGTAGGTCACATTGCCGCAAGTGAGCCACTTCGTTCTTCTTGATTCAGCACGGTCCCATGGTGAAAAAAGCCCAGGCATTATTCAAACCGGAATGGTTCTTTCCTTTCAATGTCAAACGTACACTCACAAAGGAAGATGTGCGGCAATTTTCTGTTGTGGTGTGCACGCGGTTTCGTTGTCATGTGTGTCTTGCAAGTTATGGATTTTTGACAAGAAATGTATTGATTTATGCGTGGGTCACCAGACGCTCAAAGGCCCAAGAGACACTACCCACCACCCTCGAGAGTAATGCAAACAATGGTCCTTCTTGATTGACAAGAGGACTTATCTATTGTTATGCTCCTCAAGTAAACGCTGATCCCTTTCACACATCAAATTGCCCATCTTTCTTTTGGTCCCGCACTGGAACTCAATTGGTCCAACATTGATAAGCAAGAAAACCAGAGAGATCTTCTGATCAGAGTGGGTGTGATGCACTGCCAAAGCTGATATGCAGGCCCGACAAGAGACAATGTGCGAAAATCGTTTGGTGTTGTAGAAAACAACACTTGTTTGGATTTGTCTCGCAATTGCGCACACAACACTGTTTCTGTCATAAAATTCACCAAACAGAAATGAGAACTAATGACCAAGCCCCTGGGTTTTGCAGGGTCGTTCCTGAGTCAAGTCAATACATATCAAATGCATTACTATCGATTCCTACTTGAGTCCGTCACATACACCACACAAGCTCCGTGGTCAATTACAGACGCACCCAGTATCCCCTATATGGACAGTGACTACTCTATCCGGAATGTAAATAAAATAACACCACAGACAATTTACCACAAAAAAAGAGAAAAAAGATCGGGAGTGATCCATTTTGGGTGACAAATGTGCCAACGCATTTGTACTGGATTGAATCAGAAGAAACCAGGAGAGAGGATGCAAATGCCGTCAAGGTTCACATTCCAATGTCAAAACCCGATGTGATGAAAAAAAACAGATTTACCAAACATGGACATTGTTTTTCTTCATTCTGGATCTTTGCCACAATTATGCAGTGTGATGTCACAATGTTTTGTCAACATTTACGCAAGAAGCAATTGTAGCGTTGACAATTCACAGTGTGGTTTGTTTGATTAAACTTTCTATTCTGGCAATTCTAATAGTTGTCATCAGCATTTGTCAAACCTATTTATCATCACACAATTGCACACAATTGTGCCAAAAACTGCTGGTAATGTTCCTCATATTTCTCGTTGCGTTCCTGTCGCACTGTGGAGGCAGGCGAATCATTGACAGGTCCCCATTGACGAAACATGCGAGGTTCTTCACGAAGGCTTTGCCCATCCTAACTGATCAATCTGACAATTATAACTCCTGAATTTGTCCCCTGTTCTGAGGCTTTGAAGTGCATTTTGAGCACAAATAGCCAGTGATCAGAAACTGACTGATGTGGCCAAATGCATTAAAGTGTGACTCGAGTTACCGCAAGCGTTAAGGATATCGATCACGCAAAGGATTAAACACTTCCGATTGATTCCATTCATCATTGGTTTGCCCAGTTTTTAACCCGCTGCCGTCGAGGGAACATACTCGAGCCCTTCAATAATGAACTGAGATTGCCACCCTATTACTTGCGACAATTCCCCACTTCTGCAATCACCATTTGTTCCTTGACACGCACCGGATAATTCTGCCTGCTCTCCTGGATTGAGCGTCATTTGTCCACGTCAAAATTTAGGCGCGCAACGTATCACCGTGTTAGGGTGCCAATTTGCTTATCATTTCTCTGAGTAGCAAATGGCCAAAAAAGCTGATGAAACGAAGCTAATCTTCCCTGTTGCAAGGAGACTGCTTAACCTGATTCACCCATTCATTTGGTAAATAGGCACAAAACGATGCTGCACTTTTTGCCAATTAACTAAATGCACTAAGCAGATTAGAACACACTCTCTTCGCACACATAAAATTTCGCACTACTCATTCCTTCGGAAGAATCCACTTGCAACTTTTTTTTCAAATCCCTTTGATCTTCCAACCAAAATGTCCTTTTGGGGGAGAATCTGGGTTAGGCTTGAAATTGTTGGTTATGAATGTCAAGTGTCGCAACCCTCCAAAACACTTTGAAGTCTGAACATTCAGTGTCCGTGATCATGCCAAGAAACTGGCGAAACATTCACTTCGCAACAAACCCAAAGGCAATTCAACTCAAAAATTCAGAACACAAGACAGTCAAATCAGTTGTTGGACTCAAGTGTTCTGGAGTTTCACACCGAAACTCTACTTCATGTTGCTTCCCAGACGCAATCAGCCAGAGTTTATTCGCAAGCAGCAACACTACCAAACAGGAAGAACCTTGGGCAAAAGCAGCAACTCAGGAAGAAAATCATACAGCTCTCCCCCAATTACGATCAGAATATGCACTTGAATAGGATGTTGCGTGCAGTCTGCTTCTTCCATAACTGCAGTGAAATTAATGTCCTTTTTCCCACTGCAACCCAGCGGGAGTGACGCAGCCGCTGCAAATTATCCACTTGGTGAACCCACAACACCCAATCCTACTGTTTACAAACATGAATCATCGACCAAAATGAAGGCCCGACATGTGTTCCTTTCAGGGCAGTGGACTCATTGTGAAATGAATTTCAGAACATGATTTTGATAATGACCCTAGAGGAACGTGTTTTGCCAGAAATGGTTGCGTCAAATTATAATGGAACGAGGTGAAAAGAAAACCAAACACAAAAACCATTTCCTCAACAGTAGCTGCTGTACACACAACCCAACAGTAGCCACTTTGCAGCTGAACTGTTCTTTGGGTGGTCACCCCTACAAACACAACTCGAGAAAAGACGAAAAAGAGGAGTAAGAAAATTCTTCCACTGACATCCTGGTGATCTCACGTTTATCACAACATTCGGAGTGGCCTTGTTGGGTAGATGGAGGTTGTTTTCCAGACAGGTAAACATCAATTTGTCTCTGCTTTCAAACAAGAAACCTGATCCTGAGCCTGAAGGCTGACCAGAAGACAACTCAAAGAGACCCAAACTCTCGAGTCTTAGCAGGATGGACAAGAAGTTGGCTTCAATGTGCCAACTTTTATGCTTCACGGGCAGCTTCATGTGTGACGAACCTGCCAGAACTCCATGGCCTGGTGGTGATGGGTTCATTGAAAAGATTTTTCAACGACACGTCAGAATGCTGCATAGTGGATACGAGTGTAAATCTGGTCTTTGTATTCCACTCACTCGACACTGTATCCGTCCCACAGAGAGTTAGTTCTTCACAAGCGACACTCCAGATAAAACAGGAGACGAACGATGAACAGAGATGCATCTCTGAACCAAAACCAACAGAACACAGATTGCGAAGCAATGAATAGCATACAGTGTGAGCAATGTTCTTTGGTGATGAAACAGAAGAATCAGGGCGTAAAAAACGAGTGCCTGCGAACTTATGCCTTTTGTATGATCCAGACAGTGGAGGACCAAAAGCAGCCAGAAGACAATGAACCAACTATGGTGACAACGTGCCATTCCTGAACTGGTCAAATGAAACCCAAAAGCTTGCAGGAAAAGTTACCAACAGAGATCAAAAAATTTTGAATTGTGCGACGCGTTCTTTCCATGTTTTGCCAAAATAAAAACAGTGTGCTGTCACTAGACGCCGTCTTCTGTTTGATAGATGTGACAGAATTGTTCTCGTCGGAAACGGCGCCCTGCCAAAAACGTTTGAATTCGAATTCATCTCATGGCAATGTCATCTAAATGCTCGGCAGCCAACACGTAAGAACCAGACCTTCTAATGGACTCTACCTGGCCCCCAAGCAACACTGACGAAGATTAAGAGGCCCCTCTACCTCAAGATCAGCGGGTCAAGCACAAGCCAGTTTAGTTGAGGTTTGATTTCATCCCTCGGGTTTCTGACAAATTGCTTCTGCACATTATCAGAACTGGTCACAGACTGTGAAACTGACAGGTCACTAAACATGGATTTGGCTGGGGTACGTGTCATTCTGATTTTACGCTTCAGGTGCCTCTGATCATAACCTGGTATTTGCAAAATTACCACAACAGCAACTCATCAATCTGGCCTTGCAAACGCACATACATACGCAGCGAACTAGATTTCGCGTCAAGTCATTCGCTGCTTGTGTCCATTGAGGGGAGGGACGGGTGTAGTCACATGTCCATTTTGGTCGAGGTGCGTGGTGACACAGGGGAAGGAAGTAAGACAATTCCAGCTCCAACACATCAGCAGAACGTCTGGCAGCTAGTGAAATTCTCGTGTTTCCAACGGTGGAGGACGAAAGGAGAGAAGCAGTGCGTGACAAAACCGCACCAAACTGAACTACTGGACCCAAGTCCTTGACAACCAATGACAACTGAAAGTCACATTCAGCAAAAGGCAACACCGAATGGCCGCAAAGCACAAAGCTATTTCCCTGAATAAGCCACCAGATCTGATCACTCTTTCACGAAGGGCACTCTGCTAATTTCGGGCAAATGAATCCAAGACCCCCTGAAGATTTCACTGGGGTATCAATTAACCGATGAAGAGGATTTCTCGACAATAACTGCTCATTGAAGGGGTCAGAGGGCCACAACAATGCTTTTAATCGAATTATGCCCTGGAAAAATCGCAATTTTACAGATCAATACAAGCGGAGCAAAAACGGACATCTGAGATGGACGGCTGCATCACTTGTTCCTTCTGGACATGACTTTCTGTTGCCAAATAAATTGTTGCCTTTTTATCATTTTTATCCATTGTGCATGACGAGGCTTGTGTAATGAGTCTCAGAAGGAGCCATACGCGTGCAAGGTCAAGAGACAATGAGAATCATGAATCGCAATTGCACATCTTCTTGCAAAAATATCCTTACAGCTGTGACCGCGGCCTGCCTCCGCGGTGTGTTCCTCAGCACTAATCTGGAGACAGGCATCTCCCGTGTCTGGCCTCAACCTGTTAGGGTCACTTCGACACATGTCCACACGAGAAATGGACATCTGTCTCCAAACACAGAGATCTTACCCGCAAAAAAAGGCTTTTACATTTGCAGCCGAAACCGCACTGGGACAATCAAGCAGCGACTGGGAGAACACTGGTGATTTGCCTTTCAATTAAAGCGCTGTTACTGTGGCTCACGGCGCAGTGGTTTGCAATAGACCGCGACAATGGGTCAATGAGGGGGGACCAGCAGGCATTGGCTTCATCACAGACGCATCAATAGCAACGTTTTATAGTCCTGCAAAAGTGCAGCTTATTACTTCGCCACTACTTTCACTGTGAACACGAATGATACAGGAAACATCCAGAACAATTTCCAAAGTCATTCTTCTTTTACGATTCACATTGTTTTCTGCTGAATGGAATGACGCTGCAAGTCTGCAACGCTATTCATCATACGCCATTCATGGTCGATACATTTCCATGGTAGCGTTTTGGTCGAGGATGCAAAAAGTCTCCCTGAACCCATAAAAGGCAGAAACTCCGGTGTAATGGTTGATCCATCTGGAACACAGCATCATCCTGGATTAGGTTTTTACGATTTGGCTCCGGGGTACATACAGACCAGCAGATCTGGTTCGTGTGCAAATAAGATCAACATTTCTTCCACCTCAGACACCAATAATCAATGCGGCATTGACATGAACCACAGCACGTTGCGGTGTCATAAAGACGCTTTGTGAAGCGTTCCCAAACAATTTGTTTGAACCTCCAAAAGGTCACTTCCCCACATGAAAAGCACTTTAGTGTTTTTTTTTTGACTGTCAATACAACTTAATCACTTAGGTGAAGCCAACCACACACGCCTGTCTTTGTCTTTTCCTCTCGAGTCTTTCAAGGATGAGGACTGTGGTGGTGTCCACATGTATATGCAGGCGGAACGTCTTGATCCATCTTTCTATCGGATCAATACACTGCAGTAATTATCTGCGTCGACTCTGGAATCTTGTGTTCTTTAGGGTTGCTGTGTCGGAAGTCATTTCCTTGCAAATCACCAAAGTCGAATCAGTTGCCATCAGTTGTTTACCGACCAAAGTATTGTCTGATTTTCGAAAAGAGAAAACACGGCACTGAAACATGCAATGAGCAGGACATTCCCATGATGTGAAGAACAAAGTGACATCGGTTGCCTTGACAGTTTCAAGCAAGTTCTTTCGGTGACCTTTAGGAGGATAAGAACTTTGATGTGAGAAAGTTATTGTGTACAGGGAAAGTAATGGATGCCGCAATGCCAAGGAAGACTGTGCACAACGGGTTCCAGTGAAACACTTCCCATCCAATTTTGATGTGCACAGATGTCAACTTTGTTTCTGCAAAATATCAGTAGAAATGAACTAGGGACAAGGGAAAAGAGGAGTGCCCTCGTTCCAGACAGACATTGTGGAAAACTTGACAGCTCTGAAGTCACAGGGATTCCTGCGAGACCACAAGTCGTTTGTTCATTTCCTCCCCCAGTCGTTTTTGTCAGGATTCTTCATGTGCACAGAACAGGGTTGGGATAACTAGGGCTTTGGGGATTATTATTTTGCAAAATGCTGTCAGACTACCGAGACAATGACTGATTCTTGCGGCAGAATCAATACTTTCTCATGTTGGAGATATTTTGCCCACTGAGACGAATCCTCTCTGCTGATATTGCTTTCTGAGAAACTGCTCTCCACCATGAATAACTTGTAGCCTGTGATTCTGCTTGCAATGGCTTCTATCCTGGCTAATTTCATTCTTCTTTGACGTGTTTGCGAGAAAGTTGGAACATGTTTATGATTCATCCTCAGTGATATCAACTGCATCAAAACATCTTCAGAGCTTTTTTCTAGGGAGTCTGGAGCAGGGACTTTCGTCAATGAACAGTAGTAAACGTACATGTTCTTGCAGCCATTTGTCAAGACGTTCCACATGTTCCTGCTTCAACTCAGCCTTCGCCAAGGAGAAGTGGGCAGCAGCATCAAGTAAATGCTAAATGAACAGAATGCTTCGCATTCCAACCAAGACGTCTGTATCAACCAGCCAGTTGGACTATTCATTCCAATTTACTTCGAGCAAATAAACAACAAAGGATTTTCACGCACTCTGCAATCCCCACGTATCATCCCGTTTCGTTTGAATGGCGACACTCAGATTTCTCACACCTCGTGTGTTCAGGAATCTTCTCAGCCAGTTTTGCACCGTACCTGACGTTCCTGATCAGAAAAGACGTTCAAGACCTGCATGGTCTGCAGCTGCTCTCGTAAGTTATGAAAAGTTTTCGGAACCTGTCAGAAGAGTCTGTGAGTCACACAGGTAACTTGCTGGCCAAACTACTACTGACACCTGTCAAGAGTTTGTAAATAACATTGCGAGACCCTTCGAGTGGATTCGTAAGTGCAATGATCTTTCTGACAGGCGGCCTGCTGAAATGAAAAAGAATGGTGAAAAACGTCACACAAGAAGTAATTTCCCTTTTCATTCAACAGATGCACCATGCCTCCAACGAGCTAAGTCTGAAAGACAAGACAGCAGTCAAACAAAAAGGTTCAATTTCCATGTAGCGTTTGACTGTTGACATGGAGGTTCCACAGAACCTGATATCCATTTTACAAAGAAAATTGGGTTTCGGGGGTTTGTTCGTTTCCAGACTAGACCAGAATGTTCAAAGATGCTATGACATATTGGGGTCTGGATTGCCCAGCAGTTCAGTGGTTTGCGCAATCAGTTGCTTCTCGATGAAGTGAGGCATCTGCAATCTCTTTGTTAACTAACTCTGCGCCAGATCAATACGTGGCAGCAATTGAGCACACACCACAGATTTAAATAGAACACTTCCCCTAACTGTTGGGGAAGCGCGTCCCATTTAAATCTGTGGCACACACAACGATGCCACCTTCACAGTGTCTGCTGTTCTCTGGATCACTCTGATTCTAGGCAAGCATCTCGCAGGAATCGGGCCGCAGACAGGTGATGATGACAAGACACCTTTCTGAGCGTTTTCAATGACATTTCTTTACTGTGGGTGACGCAGATCCACGTGGTTATGACCCCCATATTTCTGGCAAAATTCTCCTCATTCGGTGCGGCATGGCGCTGCTGTTTGGTGTTTCAGACGCGTATTTTCTTTGACGGATTTCTACGCGATGTCAATTGTGGACACAAGTAACGAGTCAAATAGTTGAAAATGTTGTCCCGACCCTTCTTGCAAAAAAGTCAAGAAAAAAATGTTTTAGACACATCTGCAGCCGAGTCCATATGGGAGAGCCCTGCGTGCAACCACTGGGTTGTCAGTGAGCTTTCGTTCTCGAGTAAAGTCAACAGAAACCTAGAACGTGTGACATTCGTGCGTTTTCCTGAACTTGACTGAAGTTACAGGATGCACAGGCATGTTTACTACGTGCGATGTCTGATTACAAAACACTCCAGTCCGGGAATGTTAACACAGGGAATTGATCCGAAAACTTGATTGAGGAATCGAAGATGCAGTTTTGTTCTGTTCAGACCACGTTGCAAAAACACCAAGCTGCATACAACTGCATCCGGAGGATGGGAGCTAAACATGCGGATGGCAACACCACACAGAAGATCCTCATCGAAAGTCACGATTTTGTACAGAAATCAATAGCACTGGCCACTTATGAGGTTGGCAATATCCTCCTGCAAGACAACAGACCACCCTACCAATTCAACACGGGGAATTTGGAAAACAAATGGCCACACCACCACCAAAATGGAAAGAGATTAATTTCTTCTCATTTGTATGTCTTTTTTCTCACAAGGCAAGAGAGAGAGAGCGAGAGAGAGAGAGATAACATGCATTTTCCGTAAACAAGTCAATCCGGGCAAGACCAAATAGAGCAGTTTCCCATTGAAGGAGAATCCCTTCGAGTCTGATGCGGGGCAGGTCCTTGCACAGCTGTGTACAGCTTCATGCACACCCGGCTTCCAGCCCAATTCAGCTTTCAATCTAATTTGAGGGATCTCCGCAGATCAAAAGATGAAGACTTCCCCTAATAGATTTGCCACTTCCTGCAGCATCAATGTTTTGCTGTGAGCCTCTCAGGAGCCTGTTGTTGTTCACTGCCGCAACGAGAAAAAAAAAAACACGCCACTTTCCAAATCCACAAGCCACAAGCAAATTTTATCGCCTGGGATGAGGTTTGATTCAACGTGACGTGTCTGAAAAATTCTTGCACACAAATTGGTGAAAACGAATAGGTGTGCAGATTCTTTGGTGAAAATTTAAGCAGCTGAATTTTCACCAGAATTTCAACAAGGTACTTTGCAAGAATTGACCACACCCAACTCTCAACAACCCTGACTGGACATACGAGAAACGATTACAGATGCATTGCTTTGACAGACTTTGCATAGGTTTCACATTTGGAGGTGTCATTACTTTCCCAAAGTACCTCCATGGCCAGGATGAAAAGGCGAACTCCTACTACCCCACAGGTCGGTCCTCAATGAAATACCCCCAATCAATTTGGCTAATGTATTGATTTCGCACACAGCGCTTTTCAAAACACCTATTTGCTCAACAAAGGGCCTGTCTTGATTTGAAAATTTGATCAATTTCTCATTTCGATAGCAAGCCTCCTGGCTGATTGATCTTGCGCTTTTCGCAGCCATTGCCCAGATTGCCCAAGGAAATCTCCGTCCTAGCTGATGCAGCCTTCACAGAAACCACATCCAGAAAAGGGGATGTCTCAAACAAGCTGTCTGGAAGTTCCCTGTTTCATGTTCAGCCAGTTCTCTCCGTTTAATTCCATTCAATACAGCCCAACATTTTCACAAGGCACTGTCTTGGTTTGTACATGACAACCCAGGTTCCAATAACTGGAATTGCCAGTCCAATTTTATGCTCCCATACTCAGACGAAAAATCCCAATTCAATTTCCCCACAGAATCATCTTCCACCGAGCATCCTACTTCTCTCCCCTACATGGGCCACCATTGTCACTGAATGATTCTCACATGAATAAAAAATTCAATAAATATCATGTGTTCTCCACAAGTGTTCAATATCACAAGCAAATATGAGTTGGGCAGGCCCAACCAACATGATCACATTGCCAAACTTTGCTTTTTGCTGTTGTATTTGATCATTGGAGAAATGTGACAAGGACACCACTGCACTTGCTTTCAAGTGCTGCATCTAACCTACTTCAAAGCTTGATGAAGGGTGACAAAATAGGAACCTAATTTCCCACAAAAAACTCAACAGAAGCGTTCATTTCTGTTTGCTGTTGGGACTTCGATGGCGCTGTGATTGTAACAGCCTAAGTGGTGGCAAACCCTCGTCATTTGTATCAACTGAGATGAACTCAGGAGAGGGAAGCATCTTTCCAGGAAATCCAAACGAGTGCAATCTTTGTGCTGACAAAATTATCCTGAGCAATGTTGAAAGTGGGTCAATTTAGGTTGGCGGCTTCACCCTCAATTTACGGCGCACCACTAACAATATTTGAAAGGTGCCACTGTAATGAACCATTGTGCGTCCTCAGAGCACGTACGTGCTGTCATAAATAATCAGTAATTGGGGTAGGGGTGCAGTCTAACCATCACTCCAAATTCTGGAACCAAGGGTTCAAGCTGAACAAGGGTTCTGGAGTGAATGAAAGCACATTCTGTCTTTGTCATTCTGGAAGCA
>JAAUYG010060893.1_pt1 | contig 13814 bp, 12 predicted proteins | sample 7278091 | NCBI WGS metagenome assembly JAAUYG01 (sample SAMN14350201, study PRJNA611818) | marine sediment metagenome | isolation source: surface marine sediment (0.6m) | place: French Polynesia: Moorea | collected 2018-08
ATCGAGGCGGAGTTGATCACGCCGATAGCGATGGAGAAGGAGTTGCGCTTTGCGATCCGCGAGGGCGGTCGCACGGTCGGTGCCGGGGTTGTCAGTGAAATCGTGGAGTAAACGATTAAGGAGATGGTGACGTGCGAATCATTGTGACGCTTGCCTGCCAGGAGTGCAAGCGACGAAATTATACGACGACCAAAAACAAACGGACGACGCCGGACAAGCTTGCGTTCAGCAAATATTGCCGTTTCTGTGGCAAGCACACGCCCCACCGGGAAACGAAGTAGGGGGGCGGCAAGGTTCTTTAGGGCGTTTGAGGGTGGTTTCAATCTCGCAGGCCAGTAGCTCGAATTGGTAGAGCATCGGACTCCAAATCCGAGGGTTGGGGGTTCGAATCCCTCCTGGCCTGCCACCTTTTTCGAACATCAAGACCAATCCACGGGCGGGCGGGCGGAATACCCGCGGACCCACGGTAGATATGGTTGGATAGACTATGGCGCGTTTACATCGAAAGAAAAGCCCGGGCAGCAAGAAAAAGAAACAGGGGGGCGCGGAAGGCAAGCCGGCGGAATTGGCACCGGCCGACGGCCGTGCGGCCCCTGTCGCCCCCAAAAAAGCCTATAGCGTCTCACGTCGTCCATCGGCCGCCGTGAAGACGACGAGCGAACCGAGCGGCAAGATTCAGGGCTGGTGGGGCCAGTCCATGCAGTTTCTTCGGGAAGTCAAGGTGGAACTTAAAAAGGTCGCCTGGCCCTCGCGCAAGCAGACGGTGGGTTCGACCGTCGTGGTGCTGGTGCTGGTCTTTCTTATTTCCGCATTCCTTGGCGTGGTTGATATGGGGCTTTCCAGCCTTGTACGCCTGGTCCTGCAATAATGTGAGGAAAAAGTGGCCCTAAGCAAAAGATGGTATATCGTGCACGTTTATTCCGGGTTTGAGAACAAGGTCAAGAAGTCCCTCGAAGACCGCATCCAGAATTCTTCCGACCCGGAGAAATTCGGCGAGGTGGTGGTGCCCACCGAAGAGGTCGTGGAACTGGTCAAGGGCAAGCGCAAAACCTCGGCCCGCAAGTTCTATCCCGGCTATATCCTGGTCAATATGCATCTGGATGACGAAACCTGGCATACCGTCAACGACACGGCCAAAGTGACCGGTTTTCTGGGGGGGCGGGACAAACCGACGCCCATAACGGATGAAGAAGCCAGCCAGATCCTAAATCGTATGGAAGCTGGTAAAGAAAAGCCGCAGCCCAAGTTCTTCTTTGAAGCCGGTGATGAAATTCGCGTCATCGACGGCCCGTTCACCAACTTCAACGGCACCGTGGACGAAGTCAATGCCGAGAAGGGGAAAATCCGGGTGCTGGTCAGCATTTTCGGGCGGTCGACGCCGGTTGAATTGGACTTCGTTCAGGTAACCAAGATCTAAGCGCCAGACAACGCGTGGCACAACAGGAGTAAGTGATCAAAGATGGCTAAAAAAGTAATGGCAATGATCAAACTGCAGGTTGAGGCGGGCAAAGCCAATCCCTCTCCGCCGATCGGCCCGGCACTGGGGCAGCACGGTGTCAACATCATGGATTTCTGCAAGGCCTTCAATGCCCGAACGGCCAACGAGGCCGGCATGATCATCCCGGTGGTCATCACGGTCTTCCAGGACCGTTCGTTCACGTTCATCACCAAGACACCGCCGGCGGCCGTTTTGTTGAAAAAGGCGGCCAAGGTGGCCAAGGGGGCGGGCGACCCCAAGCGTGACCGCGTGGGCAAGGTGACACGCTCGCAGGTGGAAGAAATTGCCAAACTGAAAATGCCGGACCTGAACGCCAATGATTTGGACGCGGCCTGCCGGATCATTGCCGGTACGGCTCGCAGCATGGGGATCGAAGTCGATTAGCCAAAGGGAGTGAGAAAAGAGCAATGCCGAAGCGGGGTAAACACTATACGCAGTCCAGAGATAAATTGAAGGCGGCCGAGCCGTCGAACTTCGAAGAAGCCGTGCAGCACACCCTGGCCTCGTCTTTTGCCAAGTTTGACGAAACCGTCGACGTGGCCGTCAAGCTGGGGGTCGATCCGCGTCATGCCGATCAAATGGTTCGTGGCACCGTCGTGCTCCCCAACGGGTTGGGCAAAGAAGTCAAGGTGCTGGTCTTTGCCAAGGGCGAAAAAGAAAAAGAAGCCCAGGAAGCCGGGGCCGACTTTGTCGGCAATGACGATCTAATTGAGAAGATCAAGGGAGGCTGGTTCGGATTCGACAAGGCCGTGGCCACGCCGGATATGATGGGCACTGTCGGCAAAATCGGTAAGCTGCTGGGCCCTCGGGGGTTGATGCCCAATGCCAAAACCGGAACGGTCACGTTCGAATTGGAACGGGCGATTCAGGAACTCAAGGCCGGAAAAATCGATTTTCGGGTGGAGAAAGCCGGCATTGTCCACGCCCCCATGGGAAAAGTCTCCTTTGGCGCGGAGAAAATCGTCCAGAACATCACGGCTTTTCTTGAAACGATCATGCGCCTCAAACCGACTTCCAGCAAGGGGACCTATCTCAAAGGGGTCGCCATTTCAACCACGATGGGGCCAGGCTTCAAAGTCGATGTCGCCCAGGTCAAGGAACTGCTCAAATAGATCCGGCCGGTCGGCTGGCGGAGGCGCTGCCGTTTTGGCAACGCTTGCCTGACCGTCATCCGAGGCGTTGCGGCCCTTATCAACTATTGGTGTTTTAATCATACAGTCATCCTGTCAAAGACCGTAGGTTCACGAAGAACGTGTTTAATCGGCTCCGGCCGGCCTACCGAGGCAGCGTATTCGTTTTGCTGGTTACCTCCGGTTTGCAAAGGATGCGGGAAAGGAGGTGTTGGTTACTCGTGAGATTGGATGAGAAGCAGAGAATCGTAGCGGCCTTGCGCGAAAAATTCGAGGCGGCCCAGGTGGTCATCGTCACGGACTACAAGGGGCTCGATGTCGCCCAGATGAACGATCTGCGTCGCAAACTGCGCGAAGCCGAAGTCGAGTATCAGGTGGTCAAAAATACCATGCTCACTCGGGCTTCCCAGGACACGGACGTTGCGCAGTTGACGGATACGTTCAAAGGCCCCAGTGCGATCGCGCTGGCCTTTACGGATCCCGTGGCACCGGCCAAAGTCCTGACGCAGTTTGCCAAGGAAAATGACAAACTGGAAATCAAGGCGGGCGTCATGAATGGCAAACTGCTCGACCTGAGCGCGATTACGGCCCTGGCCAAGTTGCCTTCGCGCGAGGAACTGCTGGCGCAGGTGCTCGCGGCGATGAATGCCGTGCCCCAGGGACTGGTCAGTGCATTGGCCGACGCGCCGCGGCGCCTGGTCAACGTGCTGAACGCGGTCAAAGATCAGAAAGAAGCCGCCTGAACGACCGCATCCCATTCGTGATGTGCATTTCTAATGTGAAATAGAATTTTTTTACTTTTGGAGGTAAATCGCAAAATGGCTGATATCACCAAAGACGATGTGATTGAATTCATCGCTAACATGTCGGTGCTCGACCTTTCGGAGCTCGTCAAGGAACTGGAAGATAAATTCGGCGTTTCCGCCGCGGCCCCGGTGGCTATGATGGCCGGGATGCCGGCCGGTGGCGCCGAAGGCGGTGCGGCCGAGGAAAAGACCGAATTCGATGTCGTCCTGACGGCTCACGGGGACAAGAAGATCCAGGTCATCAAGGAAGTCCGGGCCATCACCGGGCTGGGTCTCAAGGAAGCCAAAGAACTCGTGGAAAGCACGCCCAAGGCCGTCAAGGAAGGTGTGCCCAAGGACGAGGCCGAAAAGATCAAGGGTCAGCTCGAAGAAGCTGGCGCGCAGGTGGAAGTTAAGTAAACCGGAAGTCACAGGACTTCACTCCGGGAGGGGTTTCGCCCCTCCCGGGCGCCTTAAGCGCAAACCCCATTATTGCCTGGAGAAACCATGCCGGAAATGTCACTGGCCAAGCAGCGGATTCGTAAAAATTTCGGAAAAATACCTCAAATCGTTGAAATCCCGGACTTGATAGGGGTTCAGAGGGAATCCTACAGTCGATTTCTACAAATGGACATCCCCCCCGAGCAACGGGAAGAAATCGGGCTGCAGTCCGTTTTTAAATCGGTGTTTCCGATCAAGGACTTTACCGGGAGTGCTTCCCTCGAGTTCGTTTCCTACCGCTTTGCCGAGGTGAAACACAGTGTCGAGGAATGCATTCACCGGGGCATGACCTACGAAATCCCTTTGCGCATCACCGCACGCCTCGTGGTCTACGATGTGGACGCCGATACGGGGGTTTCCAATATTCGCGACATCAAGGAGCAGGAGATCTACTTCGGCACGATTCCGCTGATGACCGACAAAGGCACCTTTATCATCAACGGTACCGAACGGGTCGTGGTCAGCCAGCTGCACCGCTCCTCGGGGGTCTTCTTTGACCACGACAAGGGCAAGAGCCACTCATCGGGCAAAATCATCTACAGCTCGCGGATCATCCCGGTGCGCGGCTCCTGGATCGATCTCGAGATCGATCCGAAGGATATCGTCTATATCCGCATCGATCGCCGCCGCAAATTCCCGGTCACGATCCTGTTCAAGGCCTTCGGCTTCTCCTCGGAAGACCTCCTGAACTACTTCTATCACCAGGAGCGGATTTTTCTGAAGGGCAAGCGCTATTTCAAATCGTTTAACCCCGATCTGCTCAAGGGGCAGCGCGCCAGCCGGGACGTGAAGGATCCCGATTCCGGTGAGGTGGTCGTCAAAAAGGGGCGGATTTTCACCAAGCGCGCCATCAAGCGCCTGAGCACCGCGGGCCTGCAGGAATTTCCGATCAACGAAGAGGACGTCATCGGCAAGGTCCTGGCCCACAGGGTCAACCACCCTAAAAGCGGCGCGGTGTTGGCCGGGATCAACGAGGCCATCGATGAGGACATGCTGGAGAAGCTGCGCGAGGCCGGCATCAAGGCCCTGGATGTCCTTTTCATCGACGGGGTCACCAGCAGCGATGCCATCCGCAAGACCCTGCTGCTCGACAAGGTCGAAAGCAAGGAAGAAGCCCTGATCGAGATCTACCGCCGTTTGCGTCCGGGCAACCCGGCCACTCCCGAGGTGGCCCAGGATTTTATCGACAACCTGTTTTTCAAATCGACCTATTACGACCTCTCTGGGGTCGGGCGCATGAAGATCAATCAGCGCTTGAGGATCGACAGCGACATCAACCTGCGTATTCTTCGCAAGGAAGACATCCTGCTGACCGCCAAGACCTTGATCGAGCTGCGCGACACCCAGGGCGTCGTCGACGATATCGATCATCTGGGCAACCGGCGGGTGCGGGCGGTGGGCGAGCTTCTGGAGAATCAGTACCGCATTGGCCTGGTGCGTATGGAGCGGGCCATCAAGGAGCGCATGAGCCTGCAGGAAGTCGATGCCCTCATGCCGCACGACCTGGTCAATCCCAAACCGGTGTCGGCCGTGGTCAAGGAATTCTTCGGCACCAGTCAGCTCTCCCAGTTCATGGACCAGACCAACCCGCTGTCGGAGACGACCCACAAGCGCCGCCTTAGCGCCCTGGGGCCGGGAGGTCTGACCCGCGAGCGGGCCGGCTTCGAGGTGCGCGACGTGCACCCCTCGCACTACGGGCGTATTTGCCCGATTGAGACGCCGGAAGGGCCTAACATCGGCCTGATCGTCTCGCTAAGCACCTATGCACGCGTCAATCAGTACGGTTTCATCGAAACGCCCTACAGCGTTGTTCAGGAAGCGACGATTACCGACGAGGTCCGGTTTCTGAGCGCCTTCGAGGAGCAGGAACACCCCATCGCCCAGGCCAACGCGCCCGTTGATGCCAAGAAGCACTATGTCAATCCGCTGGTGACCTCAAGGGTATCCGGCGAATTCATGATGGTGGAAAACGACAAGATCGAGCTGATGGACATTTCGCCCAACCAGCTGGTCAGCGTATCCGCCTCCCTGATCCCCTTTCTGGAAAACGACGACGCCAACCGGGCCCTGATGGGATCGAACATGCAGCGCCAGGCCGTTCCGCTCCTGATCAGCGAAGCGCCCCTGGTCGGCACCGGGATCGAGAGTGTCGTCGCGCGTGATTCCGGGGTCGCCATCGTCGCCCGTCGTGACGGCGAAGTGGTGGACGTGGATGCCTCGCGCATCGTTATCCGGCACGATACGGCCGAGGGCGGCAACGGCGCCGACAAGCCGGTGACCATCTACAACTTGTCCAAATTCGTGCGCAGCAACCAGAACACCTGCTTCAACCACCGCCCGATCGTCCGCAAGGGCGACAGCGTGGTCAAGGGTCAGATCGTGGCGGACGGCCCGGCCACGGACAAGGGCGAACTGGCCCTGGGTAAGAACGTGACCGTGGCCTTCATGCCCTGGGGCGGATACAACTTCGAGGACTCCATCCTGGTCAGCGAGCGGCTCGTTCGCGACGGGGTATACACTTCGGTGCATATCGAGGAATTCGAGGTTGTGGCCCGTGACACCAAACTGGGCAAAGAGGACATTACGCGCGATATCCCCAATGTGGGCGATGAAGCCCTGAAAGACCTCGACGACAGCGGCATCATCCGGCTGGGGGCGGAGGTCGAACCCGGGGATATTCTGGTGGGCAAGATCACGCCTAAGGGCGAGACGCAGCTTTCGCCCGAAGAGAAGCTGCTGCGTGCGATCTTCGGCGAAAAGGCCGGCGACGTCAAAGACACCTCGCTGCGGGTGCCGCCGGGTGTCCAGGGCATCGTGATCGACGCCAAGGTGTTTTCACGGCGCGGCGCCAGCAAAGACGATCGCACCCGCCAGATCGAGGATGACGAGATCAGCCGCCGCGAGAAGGACTGCGAGGACGAGATCAACATCATCGAGGGCGTGGCCCGCGATCGTCTGACCAAACTGCTCGTGGGGCAGAAATGCTACACCTCGATCAAGAAGGGCAAGAAGACCCTGATTGCCAAGAATGCCGTGATCACCGCGGAAGCGCTCGAAGCCACGCCGCTGGCGCAGGTTGAACACGTGATTCTCGAAGACCCGCAGCAGACGGAGGCCATCCACGACATCCTGGAGCAGACCCGCCGTTTGAGCGAGGAGGTTCGGGACCGTTTCGATCAGCACGTCAGCCGGTTTGAAAAAGGCGACGACCTGCCTCCGGGCGTGATCAAGATGGTCAAGGTCTATGTGGCCATGAAACGCAAACTCTCCGTCGGGGACAAGATGGCCGGGCGGCACGGCAACAAGGGTGTCGTCTCCCGCATCCTGCCGATTGAAGACCTGCCCTATTTCGAAAACGGCAAGCCCGTGGACATGGTGCTCAACCCGTTGGGGGTTCCCTCCCGCATGAACGTCGGCCAGATTCTGGAAATTCATCTCGGTCTGGCGGCCAAGGGGCTAGGGGACCAGATCCAGGCGCTGCTCGAAGAGAGCAAGACCGAGGCCCTGCGCGATAAACTCGCCCGGATATTCTCCGACAACACCACGGTCAAGGCGATCGGCAACATGAAGGATGACGACCTGCTGAACTTTGCGGCCAACTACCGTGACGGCGTGCACATGGCCACCCCGGTGTTCGACGGCGCCAAGGAAAACGAGATCAAGGCGCTCTTAGAGGAGGCCGGCCATGAGCGGCTGGCTCAGGCCAAGCTGCATGACGGCCGCACGGGCAAGCCGTTCGACGAGAAGATCACCGTCGGCACGATGTATATGCTCAAATTGCACCATCTGGTCGACGACAAGATTCATGCCCGCTCCATCGGGCCCTATTCGCTGGTGACCCAGCAGCCCCTGGGCGGCAAGGCCCAATTCGGGGGGCAGCGTCTGGGGGAAATGGAGGTCTGGGCCATGGAGGCCTACGGGGCCGCTTTCGCTCTGCAGGAATTTCTGACCGTGAAGTCCGACGACATGGCCGGACGCACGCGTATGTATGAAAAGATCGTCAAGGGGCAGAATGTCCTGGAGCCCGGTCTGCCCGAGTCGTTCCGGGTCATGACCAAGGAACTCCAGGCGCTGGGTCTGGATATTCATCTGCTGGAAGGCGAATAAAAAGTTATAAGGAGAGCGCTTTGGAAACGTTATACGATTTTTTCGCAAAGCCCACCGATCCTCGGAAATATGACGGTATCCGGCTGTCGCTGGCTTCATCGGAGCAGATTCGCAAGTGGTCCTTCGGCGAAATCAAAAAGCCGGAAACGATCAATTACCGCACCTTCAAACCCGAACGCGACGGATTGTTCTGCGCCAAAATCTTCGGGCCGACCAAGGACTACGAGTGCAATTGCGGCAAATACAAGCGCATGAAGCACCGCGGGGTGATCTGCGAGAAGTGCGGCGTCGAAGTCATTCAGTCCAAGGTGCGGCGCGAGCGCATGGCCCATATTGAACTGGCCACGCCGGTGTCGCACATCTGGTTTCTGAAGAGCCTGCCCAGCAAGATCGGCAACCTCCTCGACCTGACCCTCAAGAACATGGAGAAGGTCCTCTATTTCGACTGTTATATCGTCATCGACCCCAAGGAGACACCGCTTGCCAAGGGGCAGTTGCTCACGGACGAGAAGTACATGGAGGCCCTGGAACTCTACGGCAACAAGTTCGAGACCGGCATCGGCGCCGAGGCGGTCAAGAAGTTGCTCGAGGAAATCGATCTGGACGCCCTGTATAACGAGTTGCGCCGGGAAGTGCGGGAGACGGGTTCGGTGGCCAAGCGGCAGAAGCTGGCCAAGCGGCTCAAGATCGTGGATGCCTTCCGCAAATCCGGGGTAGACCCCTCCTGGATGATCATGAGCGTCATCCCGGTGTTGCCACCGGATTTGCGCCCGCTGGTGCCGCTGGAGGGCGGGCGTTTCGCCACCTCCGATCTCAACGATCTCTACCGGCGGGTCATCAACCGCAACAACCGGCTCAAACGCCTGATCGATCTCAAGGCCCCGGACATTATCGTGCGCAACGAAAAGCGCATGTTGCAGGAGGCCGTGGATGTTCTGTTCGATAACGGCCGCCACGGCCGCGTGATCACCGGCACCAACAAGCGGCCGCTCAAATCCCTGAGCGATACCCTCAAGGGCAAGCAGGGCCGTTTCCGCCAGAACCTGCTCGGCAAACGCGTGGACTATTCCGGCCGGACGGTTATCACCGTCGGACCGGACCTGCGCCTGCATCAGTGCGGTCTGCCCAAGAAAATGGCGCTGGAGCTGTTCAAACCCTTCATCTACTATCGACTGGAGCAGAAGGGCCTGGTTTCCACGGTCAAGAGCGCCAAGAAGATGGTCGAGCGCGAGATCCCCGAAGTCTGGGACACCCTGGACGAGGTCGTCAAGGAATACCCTGTGATGCTAAACCGGGCGCCGACCCTTCACCGCTTGGGGATTCAGGCCTTCGAGCCGATCCTGATCGAGGGCAAGGCCATTCAGCTCCATCCGCTGGTCTGCACCGCTTTCAACGCCGACTTCGACGGCGACCAGATGGCGGTCCATGTCCCCCTCTCGGTGGAGGCCCAGATCGAGGCCCGGGTGCTGATGCTTTCGAGCAACAACATTCTGTCCCCCGCCAACGGCAGCCCGATCATCGTGCCCAGCCAGGACATCGTCCTGGGAATTTATTATATGACCCGCAGCATCCATGGCCTCCAGGGCGAGGACAAGGTTTTCAGCAATCCCGGCGAGGTCCGGCAGGCCTTCGATGCCGGGGCGGTGGAGCTGCACACGCGGATCAAGCTGCGGGTCGACGGTCAGCGCCTGGATACCACCGTCGGGCGGGTGCTGCTCTGGGAAATCATGCCCAACGACGTGATCATGGCATTTCGGCACATTGCTGTGGACAGCGAGGAGGCGGCCGCGAAGATCGAGCAGGATCTGGCCGGCGGCGCTGATTTCAATACCCTCGCCGATCAGATGACCGAGAGCACCGGCGGATTGGATGAGGGCCATACCGGGCTGCTCAAGCAGAGCGAGCTCCAGGGTATTTTCAGTCTGAGCGCGCCGGACGCCGATACCCTCTTTCAACTGCCGCCGGAAGCCACCTCCGCGCGTCTCGAGGCGGGCGGGCGCTGGCACCTCTTCCACGTGGTGCGCCGCGATGTGGGCGTGCCCTTCGCGGCCGTCAACCACGCCATGGACAAGAAGGCCCTGCGTGAACTGGTCGACCTGGTCTACCGGCGTTTGGGACCCAAGGCCACGGTTATTCTGTCCGACCGGCTCAAGGACATCGGCTACCGCTATTCGACCGAGGGCGGTCTTTCGATCTCCATCGACGCCATGATCATCCCCGAAAAGAAGTGGGATATTCTCAAGCAGGCCGAGGTCAACGTGACCGAAATCAGCCGTCAGTACACCGAGGGGCTGATCACCCAGGGCGAAAAATACAACAAGGTCGTCGACATCTGGGCCAAGGCCACCGATGACGTGGCCAACGAAATGATGGAGGCCATGAAAAACGCGCCTTCGCCCGGAGGGCACGAGGCTTCCGGTTTCAATCCCATCTTCATGATGGCCGATTCGGGCGCGCGCGGCAGCAAGGACCAGATGCGCCAACTGGCCGGGATGCGCGGCTTGATGGCCAAGCCTTCGGGTGAAATCATCGAAACGCCGATCCAGGCCAATTTCCGCGAAGGCCTCTCGGTGCTGCAGTATTTCATCTCCACCCACGGGGCCCGCAAGGGCCTGGCCGATACCGCGCTGAAGACGGCCAACTCCGGCTATCTCACCCGTCGCCTGGCGGATGTGGCCCAGGACTGCGTGATCACCGAAGAGGACTGCGGCACCATGGTCGGCATCGAGGTCGAGCCGCTGATGGAGGGCGGGGAAGTGATTCAGCGCCTGGGGGAACGTATCCTGGGACGCTATGCGGTCGATGACATCGTCGATCCGTTTACCGACGAGGTCCTGGTGAAGGCCGGCCAGCCGATCGACGAGGCGGCCGTGGACCGGGTGGAGGATTCGGGCGTCACCAGCGTGCAGATTCGCTCGGTGCTCACCTGTCGCACGCGCTACGGCGTCTGCGCCATGTGCTACGGCCGTGATCTGGCCCATGGACACCGGGTTGAAAAGGGTCAGGCCGTCGGGATCCTGGCCGCCCAGTCCATCGGCGAGCCCGGCACCCAGCTGACCATGCGGACGTTCCACATCGGCGGGACGGCAAGCCGCCGCGTCGAGCAGGCCGACATCCGCGCCCGGGTGGACGGCAAGATCCGATTCCTGGATCTGAACGTGGTCGCCAACTCCGAAGGTCACCTGGTGGTCATGAACCGTCGGGGCGGGGAGTTTGCCATCATCGACAAAGGGGGGCGCGAACGTGAGCGCTTTCCGGTGATTTTCGGTGCCCATCTGCTGATCAGCGACGGCGACACCGTCGAGGCCGGGCAGTTGCTGGCCCAGTGGGATCCTTTCACGACGCCGATCATCACCGAGGTTGGCGGTAGCGTCAAGTTCGGCGACATCCTTCCGGGCAAGACGGTTCAGGAAAAAGTCGACCCGGTCACGGGCAAGTCGAGCCACACCATCATCGAATCCAAGCTGGCGGACGCCCGTCCGCGGATCTCGATCAAGGACGACACCGGCAAGACGGCCAAACTGAGCAGCCAGTCGGGTCTGGCGCGCTATATCCTGCCCACCGAGGCGATCCTCATGGTCGAGGAGGGGGACACCGTCAACGCCGGCGACATCGTTGCCAAGCTGCCCCGGGCCACGACCAAAACCAAGGACATTACCGGCGGTCTGCCCCGGGTTGCGGAGCTGTTCGAGGTGCGCAAGCCCAAGGATATCGCAATCCTGAGCGAGATCGACGGTTATGTCAGCATCGCCAAGGGCACCAAGAAGGGCAAGCAGAAAATCACGGTCACGCCGGTGGACGTGGGCGAGAAGAAGGAATACCTGATCCCGCGCGGCAAGCATATCAACGTCTATGAAGGTGACTACGTGCGTGCCGGCGAGCCGCTGATCGGCGGGGCCGCCATCCCCCAGGACATTTTGAACATCAAGGGCGAGGTGGCGCTGGCGCGCTACCTCGTGGACGAGGTCCAGGAAGTCTACCGCCTTCAGGGGGTTCGCATCAACGACAAGCACATCGAGGTGATCGTGCGCCAGATGATGCGCCGGGTGAAGGTGCAGGAGGTCGGCGACACGGATTTCATCACTGAAGAGCAGGTTGACCGGGTGGTTTTTGAAGAGGCCAACCGGGCGGTCATCGAAAAGGGCGGCCAGCCGGCCCTGGCCGAGCCGCTGATCCTCGGCATTACCAAAGCTTCCCTGAGCACGGACAGCTTTATCTCCGCGGCGTCTTTTCAGGAAACAACAAAAGTATTGACAGACGCTGCTATTGGGGGTACTGTCGACTATTTGCGAGGCCTAAAGGAAAATGTGATCATGGGTCGGCTGATTCCAGCCGGCACCGGATTCCCGATGTACGGCGAGATTCACGTGGACCAGAATTAGAACCCATCGCCTGCCGCGCTCCGCGCGGCAGGCGCGATTGCAATCTCCACACCGTATGTTAACTGGGACGACGCGCCTGCGGCGATCACTCGTTCTAAGAGCATAGGTCACCCACAAGCGGCGAACACGACAATCTGCGCGAACCACCAGTCGACACTGGCGGAAAATGGCATACGGTCGATCGTTTCAAGCCAAAAACGGCTTGACAGGCGACAGGCGGGTTTGTATAAACGTCGTTTTGTCGTTTCGGCCGAAATGTTAATCGAAGGACTCAAGGGGAGCATATGCCCACTATTAACCAGCTTGTTCGCAAAGGCAGAAAAAAGATCCAGAAAAAGACGAACACCCCCGCACTCAAGGGGGCACCGCAGAAGCGCGGCGTCTGTACGCGCGTTTACACGTCGACTCCCAAAAAGCCGAACTCGGCTTTGCGGAAGGTTGCCCGTGTGCGCCTGACGACCGGTATCGAGGTGACCGCCTATATTCCCGGCATCGGGCACAACCTCCAGGAGCACTCGGTTGTGCTGGTGCGTGGCGGTCGTGTCAAGGACCTTCCCGGTGTGCGCTACCATATTGTCCGCGGCACGCTGGATACCCTGGGGGTCGAGGATCGTCGTCAGGGACGGTCCAAATACGGCGCCAAGCGGCCCAAGTAGTGGCGTCTGACCTGTAGCCTAACGAAAAATAGTTTAACGGGAAAATGGTGTAGCTTATGCCCAGAAGAAGAGAAGTGCCACGGCGGATCGTTCTGCCGGACCCCAAATTCAACAGTGTGCTGGTGGCGAAATTTATTCGTTCAGTGATGCGCGACGGCAAAAAGAGCACGGCTGAAAGTCTTCTCTACGATGCGTTTGACATCATCGAGAAGAAAACCAACGAGGCGCCGCTGAAGGTATTTGAGAAGGCGCTCGACAACGTCAAGCCGATGATCGAGGTCAAATCCCGCCGGGTGGGCGGTTCGACCTATCAGGTGCCCACCGAGGTGCGGCACTCACGGCGCCAGGCGCTGGGGATTCGCTGGCTGATCGATTTCTCGCGCAAGCGCGGTGAGAAGGGGATGGCGGCCCGCCTGGCCGGCGAAATTCTGGACGCGGCCAACAATCGTGGTGGCGCCGCCAAGAAACGCGAAGATACGCACCGTATGGCGGAAGCCAACAAGGCCTTTGCCCATTTCCGCTGGTAGTCGTCTGCCGGCAGGCGCCCTGCTGGCGCCCCCGGCGGTGGATGCCTGCTGCCGCGTGCCTTAGACAACCATGCCGCGGCGCACGGACGCAAATTAAAAAACGAGTATTTGGCCCGTATGGGAGGAAGAGAAGATGGCGAAGCAAAAGTTTGAGCGGACGAAGCCGCATGTGAACGTGGGAACGATTGGTCACATTGACCATGGCAAGACGACGCTGACGGCTGCGAT
>JAAUYG010066962.1_pt1 | contig 13814 bp, 14 predicted proteins | sample 7278091 | NCBI WGS metagenome assembly JAAUYG01 (sample SAMN14350201, study PRJNA611818) | marine sediment metagenome | isolation source: surface marine sediment (0.6m) | place: French Polynesia: Moorea | collected 2018-08
CTCTTTTTTGTTGTTCATTTTTGCCAAAAATTGTAGATTCTTCTATCTTTGGCCCCAAACAGTCTTGTTCAAGACCCTCAACATTTTTTTTGTTCATCAAAATGAGCAGCACCTTGCCAGATAAGAAAAAACTGACTCAGGATGCATTTTGGTTGCTCATTACACTGCAATTCTGATATTTGATGCATGAAATTTCAGGATGGTTCCAATGTTTCCTAATTCCATTATGTCATGGAACACCAGCTCACCGGAAAAATGAAAACAGGCAAAGAGATCGTTATCATTTGGTGGAAAAGTTTTTTTTCCAAAGTTCATCAGAATTGCATGAGATGGTAAGAAAACAAAAATCTCCTCAAAAAGGGTCATGGGACAGTTGGACAGACAGACAAACGAACATTGCACCAATGTTCCTCTCTTTCCAGAGGCACCTGTTGAGTGTGAAAGCAAATCCAAAAGGAGAGTGACCCCATTAAAACCTCCAAAAATAGCTTATGAATTCACAAAGATGTATCCATTTGCAGCTTAAGGAAATTTTGATTAAAACCGCAAACAACGCTTGGTTCTTTGATCAAGATGCGTCCTTGATTACGTTGAGTATCAGCTACTATTTTGACTGCAGAATCGTCATTTGCTCTCAACATCAAAGCCACAAAGCACCTTGCAACACATTTTGCCCATTCTACAAAGTGTCGAGACAATAATTTTCCGCGTAAAGGCAAACAAAACCTCGGGCGACGCCTTCATCCACCTTGTTTGGTTTTGTGCTTCAGACTGCGTCCATTCTGCAACTGCACAGTTCAGCCTTTTTGGGATCAAGACGTTGTTTTCTGATCAGAGAGGGTCTGAAATTTGTTCTCTATTCCAAGGGCTGAATGATCCAAGTATGTTGGTTGTTGCAGATGTGGACGGCATGCGATGCAGCCATTACAGTATTGGGTTCTTCATTAGCACAATGGACCAGAATTGGGCAACCAGACAGACTGCTTATTGATGAATTCACATAATGAAGCAGCATGCATGCTGATTTGTGCTCATTAAGTTTCGCCTAGGAATAGTTGCAAGTCTGTGAATTGTGTACTCATTGGGTGGGTAACAGTTTAGAAACAGCACCAGTGACTTTTTCCCTGCAAACGCAATCCCACAGTTCCATCCAGAATTCTGCGGATTTTTTTCTCGAAATAGAGATCCAGAACAAGTGCTGCACGGATTCGTGTGTTGGATCGTTATTCTTTCCCACCAACTTTTTGGCGCTCTCATACACAACCATGAAAGTTATGGGAAGCGTTTTACGTTGTATCCGCCCAATTCGAAATCGAAACAAACCTGTAAAAAAATCTTTCTGCTTTCCGTCTCCACAATAAAAAAGACCAAAAGGATCAGGAAAACATGCATGATTCAAAGGAACCAGCTTTAAGGCTTCCGCGGGTTTCAGAGGACAAATTCCACTCGTGAATACATCATTGTTTGGACTCGGCTGCTGGACAGCATACATCAATAGTCACACCTACCCAGGCTAATTGAAAGTAATAGATCCTTGACACCTCCCAGACACTGGCTACATCAATTTTGGTTCCATGCAGCCTAGAACTGAGCTGTCTGAAAAGGTGGGCGATTGTTCTGATCCCGCCATTTCAGCACCTTGTGCGCGATTATTCAGAATTCTTCGTTCAAAGGCTTCTTTTTCAACCTGCTCCAAATTAGATTGACTGTACAGGGTCTTCTCTTTTCTCCACATGATTGTTACCCTGAGGTCAAACTTAAGATGATGGGCTGATTGAAATTGTGTTGAACATATCTGTCATGTTGAGTAAAGCGCATCACCACACGTAGGGAATTCACAATGTAGAACACTGTAGAACACTGCATTATTAAACAGTTTCGGGATTTCTGTTTGTTGCCCCAGGGTTATCATCCGCGGCGCAAAAGGCTTTTGTGAATAAACCAACCAGAGTCCGGAAGGATTGGTTTTGAGATTCTGACTCTCCCTCGCCAAAAAAAAACAGACCCTGCAAATTTAAGTGCTGTCAAGTCAAGATTTGTTTCTGTGTGAATGTTTTCAAAGGTGTATGATGTGTAAGGAAGGCCATTGTCGCGTGTGTGATCAGAATTCAAGCCGGACAAAAAAGTCAGAACCCCACAGTGAACATAAATCCTGCTTTCAGAATTCACCTTGTGGCTGCCAGAAAAGGCAAAAGAATTTGGAACAGCAAAATGTGGATTGTTAAGTTTTGCGACAAATGAAAATGCGCGCGGTCAATGCCCAATAGAGACTGATTGGCCAGATTCCGCTGGTGGATCCAGGGACGTAAGGGTTAGGAATAGGCTCGTCGCAAAAACAAACGCATTCACTGGGGTTGTTTTTTCCTGCCATGCTGAACCAAACGTGTCGAGATTTGGTCCTCTTTCTTCTGTGTTTCACATATTCATTTGTTTTGGAATAAATCATCTGGACATGGTCCAAGTAAAATGACCTTGTTGAGATCCTTTGACGTGTTTACAAAACGGCAACATCTGAAAATGTCTCAGTGCAGCAAGGCTGGAGACAACGACAAAAACTTTCTCTGACGCAAGTTCAGGCGTGGTGCGTCTTGCAAAGGAAAGAAGATATGAGGGCAATAGCTGAACTGAGCTGCTTTTCTGATTCAAGAAGCACTCCACTGCGTTTTCATCCTTGAGTATCACATTTCTCGCAGCAGTCTTTAATTTCGTGAAATTGCTTCTGTGAATTGCTTGACATCCAGGGCAAAGTGGGGTGTGGCTTCGTGATACTCAGATCCATACTTAATTACAAAAGGCAATTTGTATCCACCGCATCAAACTTAAAAACTACTCTGTTATCGAACACTGTTTCACACCCATCGCAGATGTGGCAAAAAGCTGTGCCTAGAAATGTCAGTCTCTGATCTTACGTTCTCTTACTCTTTCTTTTCAGATATGAAGGAATATTGCGAAACAGAAATCTTTAACGCGACGTGCGATGTGGATGAGATCATCCTGGTAACGCACGCGCGTTATGGACGCATGCGTGTTGGACGCTGCGTCAAACTGGATTACGGTCACGTGGGTTGCGCAGCGGACGTCTTGAACATCGCCGACACGCAGTGTTCAGGAAAACGACAGTGCATCATGCCCATACCGGATACACATCTGGCCAACACGAAACCGTGCCCCGACGACCTGAAACCGTACTTCGAAGCTACGTATCTGTGCGTCAAAGGTGTGTTCACAAGATTCCAACAAGCAAAAAAAGAGCCATCACAAACCATGTTCAGGGACATTCCACTCCAGATTCATTGACAGTCAGTTGATGTGAAAGACAAAAGTGAAGCTGCACAGCTTTTGTCGCAGATTCTCATTCCTTGTACCTGTACAGACTTGTGTCCTTCGAGCAAGAAGTCTGCAGTTCCACTTTCTTTTTGCGAGAGTAACCATGCTTCCTTTGAATTGACATTTTACAAGATCTCCTGTTGTATTGTCTACTTTTTTGCAGAATCTGCGAAAGAAAATTGTCTCATTTTTTCATAATGTTCAAAGTACGCAAACGTATTGGGATCTTTCCTCCAAGAAGGAAAACCTTTGTGATAAAAACTCCAGAAAGCTTCAGAATTCTAATCAAAGGATTCTCACTTGTGTTGTGGAAAAGAATCAAACTTCATCCAGAAACCACACCCATGAATACTTTAAAAAAGGGGTGAAAAACAAGCAGACATTTTGCAAGTTGAGATTCCGCAGTTCTGCACTGCGTCAATGCTCTAGGCGTAGTCTTCCATGGTCTTTTTCACTTCGATTTGCTGAACGTTTTGGATATTAAACCTGGATATTAAATCTTATGGAGAGATACGTCAGAAGGATCTTGCACAGTTACACTTGGAGCGGAACGATGTCAACAGGTTCCCCATGCACACAGACAACAAAGCTGTGGAGAAGCCCTTCAGTACGATTACATTCCGACAAAGCGCAAGATTGGCTAAGAACATCCAAATTTAATGTAGAATCGGTGCAACAGAGTTCACGCCCTCATTTCAAAGGGAATTACGTAGGTCTCCAACTTTGGTTTAGCTTTCTTGAAGCATATTAACAGCAGTCCTCCAACCGGTGGTTCGTATCAGGAGGCTTGCTGTTCTGAGGAGACACCCTTGCCTGCCAGAAAAAACACAATCCACCCTGGTTATGTCCTGCTACTGGTCATACATGCACGGTGTTGACGGGAAACACTGATTCATTTCAGAACATCCATGAACGGGTCCGATTCTGCATGTCCTCTGAGATGTCTAGCAATAGGTCAGTGTGACACCATAGGAGACAACAGCTCCAGACGAGTTCTCATTTAATAGGGCCTGGATTCCTCAGAACGCCACACCCGGCAGCAATTTTCAGTGCTTCCACATTGGAGAATGTAGAGGTCCAACACAATACAGCGTCAGCCTTGAAGCCTGAAGGAGGAAATAAGATCCGCGTCCTCTTTTCAAGTGAAGTCGAATTGTGTCTATTTTCAGTGCCCGTTCCGTCACCGGGAAACTGTCTGTACGAGAAATACATGACTCTGCGGCAGTTGCCTGGCTATCTGTCTAACAGTCGGAGTGTCACCAGTGAGTGTGGCAACATCCCCGACTCCCCGTGGAAGATCGAGGTGAAGCCGGGGCAGAAGATTAACCTCACCCTGTACGAGTTCTCCTACGCCACGCAGAGCGAGGATACCAAATGCAGAACGTACGCCATCGTGAGGGAGCGAACTCTGGGCCGGACGCGGAACATCACTCTGTGCAACATCAGCAGAGAGAAGATCGTCTACACGTCTGTTACCAACGCCTTGGAAATAGGTCTGGCCAACAACCTGAACACGAACTTCATCATTAAATATGAAGGTACGTGCCATTGTGGGCTTCGACGTAGATGTAGGTGACAGAGTGCTCTGACATTCTTCAATAAGTCTGCGTCAATAATTTTGGAGAAGCAACGAGAGAGGAATCGTTTGGATGTGATTAGGTTGATCAAGTTTAGGTGTGCCTCAGTTACACTGAAGCATTGAAGGTTGTACTTGGAAATTGTTTTTGTCAGCTTTCTGTTTCATTTTATGCAAGATTGAAGTTTGTTGCAGAGAACAAAGAAAAAGACAGCCCTCTGACAAAATGGTGCAAAATCGTAACAAACGAAATGGCATGTTCTTTTTGTTTTTATCTTTGCTTGGTGACAAAAATTTCGACTTTTCTGTAAATCCACCATCCACGTCTTTTCTTCTTGCAAAGCTGTTGGGTGCCCAGAGATTACATTACCCAGCAATGCTAAGGCCACACAGAAAGGCGACACCATGACCATCGTGTGCAATAACTCCCAAGAAACGTGGCAGCTCAAGTGTGTAGGAAACGAATGGCTCGGTCAAATGGCCAACTGCTCCGCAGGTGAGTTCCATTAATCAACAGCTTTTCCTCTGCACAGCTCAGGAGTGGCTTAAAGAGCGCAATTCTCAAAAGAGCCACAGCTGGCTTTCAACGACTGGGGCAGTCATTTAAATATGCTTCTTCAACTCCAAAAGGTCCTTCAACAAAAAAGCAAAAGCATTTACTCCTTTTTCCAATGGCGCAATTATAAGTTTGCAGGACGTTCATACTGAAACAATTACATCAGAATTGGACATGTAACATTGCGTGTGGAGACCCAACTCAGTGTGAGTGAGAGGTCCTGACTATTTACTCAGAAAAGGAGGAAGTGTTTATTCTGCATTCCTGGCATGAGACGCATTAATTCCACATTTCTGTGATCCCAGAATGTAGCCAACAGAAAGCAGACATGTGAAATCGTTCCCTAAGGGCCAGTGATCATATTTTGGGCATTGCCAATCTTAAAGTGTGAGGAAATGGATGCGTAGACCAGATCCGTGGCACAAATGTCCAGCATCATTCTCTTAAATCGTCATGGGAAGTTGGGCACAAAAACAAAAAGTGACTTCCGGTTTTCATTGCAGTTCTTGCCGTCAGGCCGCCGACAGATTCGCCCATTCATGAGAAGAAAGCATTGCCTTACGGTAAGGTTTTCTCCATCTTGCAATGTCTTCATCAACACAAAAGGTGAATCCATGATTCACCTCAAAGAAGCATGTAAAAGTGACATTATCTTTTTGTTGTCGACAGAGCTCTGTGTCACTGAAACCTCAATGCATTGTGTGTGCCCTTTCTTCCTGTTTTTTTTTTTTGCGAAATTCTTTGACTTTGCCTGCTTGATAAGAAACAGCATTTGCAAAGATTGTTTCTGTTTCATATTTCCTGGTCCTTTATGATTCTTCCTTGTGTTTGTGTGTTCCTAACTAGCAGATGGAATTACACTTGCGTCCAAAGGAGACCTCCTCCTCCCAAACAGAAGAGGGATTCACAATACAAAAGTGGTTTGGTGTGAGAACAGTCGAAAGATGAGACCTTACACAGAAGCGAAGGAACTAGTGGAACATTGATTGCTGATTTATTGCCCTCGTGTTTGGACATACCCCAGGTTTTTGTGTGCAAACACCTTTTCATGCTTCCCTTCCGTGTCATGATGGCTGTTTGTCTGGCAAACATGTCACCCATTTTCACCTACCAGCCCAGCATGACAAGTATCCCAGTCTCCGACAGCTTTTGACATTCCAAGAAAGACCTGTGAAGGAATCAATTAAGGGGGAAACATAAAGAGACTAAAGGGTCCCCTGCAAGACAAGAGGCCTCAGTGTAAATAACATAGGGGTCTATTAACTGCACTGCTTTGTGCCTCAGAAAAGAGCGCAGTAAATCATATTAGGTGACTGGGGTGTCCCTGGTGTAACCCACTGTAATTGAATGAATCTCTTTCTTCACCACAGGGTCGTCGGTCCTGATTATTGTGGCCGTGGCTCTTACCATTGGACTTTTTGTGCTTCTTCTGGGACTTTGCTGCTTGACTAGGTAAATATCAATACTAACTCAGTTATTCAGTGGCATGTCAAAATACCCTCCCATAACTCACTCTCTTTGTGACATTTTTCTTCACCCTTTTCCTCTCATCTAAAGAGTAGCTTGATTTCAGAAATTGTTTCTTTTTTCATCCATCCGTAGATCAACTTTTGTCAGAAAGAGTTCGCGTAAGCGGCCGTGGTATGAATTCTTTTGTGTTCCATGCAATCAACATGCATATCATACATTTTCTCCTTTTTTTTGCCTTCCTTAATTTTCCGCTTTTGCCTCAGCTGTTTCAATTAAAATCTGTAATTAAGCATGAGGTAAGTTTTCACTGCAGACTCTTTATTCAAAGCCTGCCATGAAATTTGAAATCCTAGAAAAACGATCGTTTCCACTTCACCTGCTGTGTTTGACTGCACAGTCCTTGTCACTGCAATTCTCTTCTTCTCTAAAAATAGAATTTGCAGTGTCAAAACTATGTGGAACACGCGCTACGCGCTAAAACGAAGACCTTATTTAGCTTGAGCGGTGCGTGAAAGGAAGTGGCATTTTGAACCAAGAGAAACATCATTCGCAGGCGCACACTCTGAGAATTCACTACAATGGTGATGCGGTACAGTTACGTTTGCAGGCACCGCCAGAAGCTGTGCTACCTGGAGGAGAACTCGCACAATGAGGAGAAGGAAGAAGAAGCGGAGCGAATCTACTCACACACTCAGTGGGCCAGCCGCCCCGAGCGCTGCTTTGACCCCAACGGGCCGGGCGCCATATTCCTCACAACAGAGGATACAGAAACGGACTTTTCGTGCGCGAGGGTCGGCGACATTCACTCGCACACCCCTTTGCTGAACACGTCCTCGCATCAAACGTCGAATTCCATTTACACTTCGGCGATGCACCCCAAATGCACTTGTCCCCACAGGCGAGGAGTGACCACGCTGGGTGGAGTGAACTACGCCGTGAGGAGCACCACGCCCACAGACCCACCTTTGCCGCCCGGAGCACACAGCAATGACCCCAACACTGGTGATAACCTCGCCCCCAGCTCACAGCCAAACAAAGCCAACCCTGCAGAGGGAGTGTACAATAACCCCGCTGGCAATAACACAGCCAAGATCCACCATCACCATCATCATGTGCATTTTGACCCCGATGTCATTTCTGATCAAAACCGACCGCTCTACACGTCTTTCAAGAAGTCGGTGGACCCGCCCCAATCAGTGAAATCTGGCGACGGAGGCCAAGACAGAAACGAACTGTACCCCTTGTGCGTGATCAGTCAACAATCACAACAGATTCCATCCTAGAATTTGCATACGTACCTCTGTACATGACTTTGTATTTGTTTGCCTCGGCAACATAACGTTTTGTACATTTGGCTTCTTTTCCATTTGCCATCTCAAAAAGCCGACCTCAATTCATATGGAAAATGGAAAAGAAGCCCCTTTTTCTTGGAGTCCTTTCCAGCAAACACTCAACAACAAATGCTCCATGCACGTTGTGGAGTGCGTGGTTCAGTATCAAGAGCCACAACCACAGCAAAAGAAAGACATCACAAAATAATACTTGACAGCAGAGGCAACTTTTATTGCCTTTGAAGTTATGCTCGTCTGCACAACATTGTTGGCGTCATCATTCTGCGTTTAGCAATGACCACCCTGCAAACCACATTTTGTCATTGTACAAATATCACTTCAAGCAATAAATTTTCACCCATCTGTTTTTTGAAACTTTTGCTTGGTTTCTTCAGACGCCGACTTCTGTGTGACCAACCAAAATGGAATTCGTTTAAAGTGGGTCATTTACGCAGGATAACCGAAACACGTGGGTGTTTTCGGCACAATTTTGGAGTGTATATTACACAGGCCAGGAATCAATGAAAACACATCTTTGCTCTTGCAATATCCTGGCTCAGTCGAAAGTTGCATGTCTGAGAGAGACGAAATTGAAATGGCCCTTGCCGTTTTCAGTTTGCATCAAAAATAACTCAATAATTCCGAAGTAATCTCAAATGTGTTCCACCCGATCTTTCATCCAAATTACTTCTGCCATGCTGATATTTTGAGACCGCATTTTGCTCCAGATTTGTGTGTATCCTGGGTTTGGGGAGCTTTGCCTTATCTACGCAGGCTGGTTCCTGCATGGACATCAAGTTTCTTCCATTTTATTCACAATCTAGCTGGTCCGCACCAAGGCAAACACCCTCTGTCGCGAGATGTTTTTTTTTCTCTCTTCGGGCCATTACATGGGTGCAAGTTCATAAGCCTGTCACCACTTGCCCCCTGATCAGAAATGACCTTTTTCCAGATTTTTTGACATGCATGCTTCTGATATGAATACCTGTCTGCAAAGCTCCCAAAGTTCTGAAAAATCAATTCCCCAAACCATGACGTGTATGGGAATGTAGAACCAGCCCCCCTAAGGTTTTACGCCTCCCTCCCGTGTTGTCAATGACAAATCATGGTGCACCTGTCAGACTGCAAGACAGGTAAAGCTCATCTCAATGCAGAAATTTCCCAATTACAAAGTCAATCAAAAAAGGCAGCACCCTTCCTGGGCGCATGCATGTTTTTTTTGGGGGGGGGTTATTTGTGTTGACCAACAAAATTGCAAAGAAAAGACAAAATGTCAGGCATGGGTCACATAAAAGGGAAAAAGACCCAACGACTTCATTGCACCAGCTTCCAAAACATACAAAGGTAAATTATCCCATGTACAGAAAACGGTTATGAAGAACATGATTCTGGATTGACTTCTTGTGTTTGAACTTCCACCTCTTCATTCTGACCACAACACTGCCATCTATTTTGGCAAGAGCAGTTCGAACTCGAACAAACTTTACGACATTGTTTAAGGCACACCAGTTTCGAACAGAGCAGAGCGAAAAATCGATTTTTAATCAAATAATGCAAATCCAGAATTGCCATGTTTGCACAATAATGTTCTTAGGCTGCTTGACTTTTGCATCCTTTTGAGCAGTTTTGTCAAAAAAGCTGCCAGAAGAATTCCCTGGTCGGTAATGAATGTTTGCATGTGGGTCTTTTATGGCAGATGAAAAAAACTCGAGATCCAGAGTCATAAAATGCAAGTATTAAAATTTCTTGAGTTCTGAAGACTGAGGACCAGGAAAAAAACGCAGTCTTTTTGCACTCAGAAACTTTGATTCAAGAATATATATACTTTTTGTCATGCGCAAAAAGAGAACGAGAAACCGCTCAAAACACAAACATTGCGCCACATTGACCAAACAAGCATGTCCAGATCTCATTCCTTCTATTGTTCTTTTTGGTGAACAAATGGGGATGAAAACAAAACGATGCTGCCATCGACACGTACAGCTTCGTGACTTGACGTCAGATTCCTTGATAGAAGGGAATTAATTTTCGGCGTGCCTGTCGGCCACACCTGGTGCAGCAATACCTCCCTCATTTTAATGGCTCTTTTTCTGGAAAAAAGGAGACTGACTCAAACTTGATTGCCTCAGAGCATTCATCTGGGCACATGTTGCTTCATTCCAGAAACAAAATGCCCAAAAACTCCATTGTGACGACAAAGACCTGACAGAAACCAGTTCCTGAAAGTGAGGCCCTTTGAAGAGTCCCGATGTGACCCGTTGTGGCGTTCTCCACATCTCATCTTTACATAAGGCAGCTTTGTGTAGCCAAGGTGACACAAGTGGCAAAGTTGCCCTTGCCAACCTTACTAAACGAACAGAGGTGTCTGGTAGTCTGGAAAAATATTAATCACTGAATTCTGACTCAAGCTTTGCGGTTGGCTCGAGTATACAGGCAGCACTGTTTAAACGTGAAAGTATATACTGTCTCCATGCACATGACACACTGAAGTGACGCTCAGCACGCCATGCAGTCAAAAAAGAAAGAACTTATTGATGGGTTTTGTGAGCAATTTAGATGCAGAAAGCTGTGCTAAACAAGAAATCAGCATCTGAAAAGTACCCAGACTGCTGAGGATGACGGTTTGCTTTTGTTGTTTTGAGTGTGTTGCAATTTGGGCAATTTGTTGTTTTGACTGTCTTGCAATTTGAGGAAGCCCAGTGTATCAGTAGCAAAAAGCAAGGCAATCTTGGCTGTTTCCTGTTGTGGTTTCAGAAGCGATAGAGTCAGGTCCCAGGGGCATATATAAATCACAAAACTTGGGAGGGTGTCACGAGGGATGTCAGAGAGGAGATGTGATGACACACCAGGGGGTTGACTTTGGTCCTCCCTTGGTTCAGGTCTGGACCACACCTGGATGAGGAGGGAATCAAAAGCAAAGTCTGAAACGGCTTGTGCTTCAAGTACATTCACTCCTTAAATTGGGTTCAATGTGTCAGCCGAAAGCAACACGACATGCATCGTCGTGGCAACTTTTCGCGAACTTGCAAATTCAGAACCTTTCATCTTCTAACCTTCAGGCAAAGACAAAAGACAGCTTTTTGCACTCTAAGTCTGTGGAATTGTTTTTGAAGATCAATGCAAAAATGTTTCACGTTGTTGCATCCCACATGCCGTGTGTAGTTATACATAGCAACGACACAGAAAATGAGACAAAGAAAGGTTTCGCTCAATGTCTCAGAAACGTTTTTTTTTTTGACGTACACGCTCACCAACACATTTCACGCGACGCATCCAAGTATATTTGAGCAGAAGAAAAAGAAATGTGATCCATTTCAAAATAACCCAGCTGGATATCATGCGCTAACGTTATATACCGTGTTTCATTTTTGCCATTTTCTTCTTCTCCAAAAATATTTGGGCTAAAAATACTTTCCTGGCTCACCTAGGCGTTCACTTCCCCAAAACGCAAAAGGTGCTATGGAAACTGCTATTCCTTGAAGAAACAAACTTCAAAAGAAAATCAATTTTAATATCTTAATGGAACTCTGTTCTTGTCATGTTTACGCCGATTTTCTTGCAACGTTCAACTTCCGACTCAAAACAAAGTAGTTTTTGCTGCATTTTTCCAAGGGGAATTTCACGGTATATGTGTTTCAAAACATTGAGGGAATCATCAGTATCAGACAAAAGGGAAACGTCTCCCAGTTTCTTCCAACCCCCTTTTGTTCACACGTCTTGAAAGTGTCTTTCCGTCCTTTCCTTTTGACTCCATCCGTCAAAAGAATCAATGCCTTATCAATCGCCCGTAATTTTTCCACAACAAGTTTCATGTCACAGCAGATTTCGGTCCAACAAGTCAATGAGAACAATCCGCAGCAAACGCACCAAAGTCCCATTGGGAGGGGAAGAGACTTTGCAAGTGACAAGTCCTGACTTGTCACCCCCCCCCCCTGCGTTCGCTGCGGTGCATGGCGATGGTGGCAGCAAAGTACCTTGGCCTTTGGGGGTAAATCTCTTGATTCCTTTTTTGAAGTCAAGGTTGCAACAACAGAGAAAACATCTTTTTTCAAAAAGAGCAAACACCTGAAGTGCCAAAACATGCAAAAATACTTTGGTTCTTTGGCATTGTGCACAGGAGTTAAGGGGATTTAACCATTTATGCTAATCGAGGCAACAACGAAAGAATGAAGGACTTGGCCTTGGCCTTCTAATGCTGATGAACATTCATGTTTGGGATCAGCATTAAGCTCAAGAGGATTGCCAGCTTGGTTATTCCTGACCACAGTAATGGAATGGAGGTTGCTCATGGAAGTCCTTTGTCGCGAAACATCTGCCCGTCTGGTTATTAGCATTGTAGCGTCACTCAGTTTCCCTAATTATTGTGATTTGCCCATTAAATATTTAAGACCAACACTTGTCTCGGCATCAACACACACATGAAAGGTTGCATGGGTCGTCAGTATATATTGGATTGACGCAGTGTCAAAAGGGTGACAAAAAAACCTATCCAGTTTGCTGACAGCCAAATTCCTGTGTCTTCTGTTCAGCCAATTCTCAATTCTCCCGGCGGCTTTCTTTTTCAACGAAAACAAAAGATGCTGTTTCTGTGCAGTTTCTTTTCAAGCAGTTTCTCATAGCGCTATTTGGAGTCGTGAGGGAAAGTTAACATGGCGTCAGGTAAGGGCCACCTATAACTAACTGTGAGAAGAAAGACTCCAGAGCGTGACCCGAAGCTGAACTGTGGGACCAATGCAGGCCTATCCCCTCACCTTCAGGAATGCACATGGCGTTCTGACCGTGGACTAAAGGAGCTAAGAGATTATTTTAACCGAAATAAAACAAAACCTGAAGTTCACAATTCAAGTTGGCCCTGCAGGCGCAGATTCCCGCAAATTGCGGCCCTCAGATGCTCTTGCACACCCTCTCACAGATTCCTGCAGACTTGTCCAAAACATTTTGTTTTTCCTCAAATCTTAATTGCTCAGAAAATGCCCAAAGGAGAAATCACTGAAAAGAAAAAAGCAGCCCACATCTCTCGCAGCTGTAACATGCCCTTAAGGGCAATGTATCTCTGTGACTTGATCACGAGCGAGAATGTGAAGAAATAAAACTTTGCATGCAGATCTTCAGAAAGGGTGCAGATCTCAAACGTCAGGGACCTCGATATCTCAAGTGAATCAGAATTCATGCTTTCTGCAATCCGGTAAAAATAGCCTTCATTTACTCTGGAAAGCCCTGGTTTCCAAATCAGGTTTTATTGCTGGCAGGGATTGAGAAATTTTCAACAAAGCTTGCCTGAACTATCTGGAGATAAGAATGCTGTTTAGTGTGGCAGCCACCGTCTCTGTGCGATTGGCTGCTGAAGGTAATAAACACCTCAATTCAGGTCTGAATGTGACTGGGATTGTCAATGTTTGATTGAATTCTCCCTCTCGCTTTCCATTCTTCTTGTATTCCTTTTTGCTTTCGTCACATACATTTACAGGTGCGTCTTTGTTTTTTGTGAACATTTAGCTCAGTCAACTGCCGACCGAAAGAATGCTGCAAGTTTGGTGTCAGTGACACCAGAAAA
>JAAUYG010085805.1_pt1 | contig 13814 bp, 4 predicted proteins | sample 7278091 | NCBI WGS metagenome assembly JAAUYG01 (sample SAMN14350201, study PRJNA611818) | marine sediment metagenome | isolation source: surface marine sediment (0.6m) | place: French Polynesia: Moorea | collected 2018-08
AATGTGGCCAGAAATTCTTGCCGCTACTACTCTGAATGCATTTACTTCTCCCTCTTACCAAAGGCCACCTCTCTAATGTGGCCACAATTACTTGGTAGATAGGGTAGCCTTATTACTGTAGAGGGGGACTACTGTACATCATTTAGGTGGTTCCAGGTTGAGATTTGGTGATATACAACCAAAGGGCTGTTTACTAGTAAAGGTGCCCTGGGGGTCTGACACCTAACAAAAGTGACCTGGGACTTATATGTGTATATATAGTGACCTGCTACCTTAAAATGCATACTAAGTAACATCATGTAACATAGCCACAATAATGTATATTATCTGGTAGGTAAATTTCTTGGTGGAAAATTGTCCTGGCAACCTGGGGAGGCCATCTGGAGCCCCATTTAGTATATTATGTCATTACATTCTTACATTTCTTTGAGATTTTTCACGAAGATCAAAAATGTCTGTTAGTGGTTAACCAAAAAAAAAAAAAGGTCAATGTGGTATGAGGTTTATAACAATAAATAAATATTCCAGAAATATTCCAGAAATGATCGTGCAATGAACCCAGTTATCTTACAAGGCACATGCAAACCAATGTACAGCTGCCCCTCTCTTAGTGGTCACTCAACAGAGGCCACCCTATCTTAATGTGGCCACAATTTTTTGGCGCTACTATTATGAAAGCATTTACTTCTTCCTCACCAAAGGCCACCTCTCGAATGTGGCCACAACTTCTTGGCTAATAGGGTGGCCTTATTAGAGAGGGACTAATGTGCTAATATTATAGTAAACGTTTGATAACGTGGACAAAACTGGCATGCATTGGATATTTTATGGGTTAGAATACAGACTTTTTATAACAATGGTCAGAAATTACCCCAGAGAGTCTTCTATTGGAGGCTACTATAGTGTCCTATAAGTACCGTACTTTTAGTTTTATTAATCACACAAGCAGGCATACAGTATAAGCTCTTTTGGCTTTGTCCATAAGGTCTTTCTGTGTGCAGTCCCGTGCTCAGATCTATTTTCTATTACATGCGTCTTCAGATCACTTGCCTCTTTGAAGAAAGAAGTCGAGAATCTGAAGTGCCTGCAGTTGGAGGAATTTAAACAGTCCGTGAGACAGGAAATTTCAGCATTGCGGCGGGAGAATCGTATTCTAAGACACGATGTTGAGAGGCTAAAGCCACGCAGCAGTGAGCTTGGTGAAAATTCCAAGAAGGAAAGAAATGCATTTTCCATGCAAGAATGCTGTCCGAGTGCCACAAACTTAGACGGTAATAATAACAATGTCACAAGAATGCAGTTTCGCAATTTTTGATTTTTAATAGTATTAATTTTTCTTGCAGAAAACAATTCAAACACACCCTGATTAATGTGATAATGCTAACATACTTATCTACGTTCAGTGTTGAACACCAAATTTGGTAGTCAATGTTGATCTTTTTTATAACATTATACTTTGTATTTAGCGAACCCATGGGAAGAAAGATGAAGCCGAAGAAATTATAATATTGTAATTTAGAGGTTATTTATGTAATCAAGGTGGTCTTATAACCAAGGGTTTTAAATAGAGCAACCATATATGCAGCATATACAGTCTTAATGGCATTTAGTTGCTTTTAACAAGTGATTTTAGGTATTAATTTCTTCATCTGTTATTGCTTTTTATCTTGGTAAGGGGAGGGAGGCCAGACATACGTCTTGCAGCATGACCATGAGAGAGTGTGTGAAGAGAACGCTCAACTTCGTAGAGAAATTGACATGATGCGAGGATCCGAACAACATCCACTGCCAGGTTGGTACAATTGTGGCTTCAAGGCTGATATGTTTATATTTCTATAAATAATATGGTACAGGGTATGTGTATTGCAATACAGTAGTCTCTGCATTTTAAGCCCACCGATTCAGCCATAAAAATTTGGTGTTAATTGAAGGCGGCCTTAAAATGGAAAGATATTTGTATCAAAAATATAAGAGTGGTGTGTGCTGATGTCTGGTCTTTAAATGGAGGGGTCTTAAATTGCAGGGACCACTGTATTGTTTTTATACATGTACTTTAAAACAATATATGGTAGCGGAGAGGCCAGCGGTATGGCTTGTAGTAACAGGTGAAAAATATACATGTAGTTGCACTTATTGCCTGTTTTGGTGCCAGGAGGTTTGATCATTTCTTGTTCTTTTGTAAAACTTCACTTTGCTCTTCTTGTGGAGATTGTTGAAGATTCAGCCATTTATTAAAATTTGATCTGATTTGCTATTGCTTTTATTCCATGGTATAATTTTGTTCTATATGACATCAGTCTAGTAGATTGAGCACAGTTGTAGATATCAAAATATCTATGGTTTAATGTTAGGTTTATATATATATATATATATAAAACACAGGCACAATTTGTTGAGGAAGAAAAGCAATTTGTATCCAGTTTCGAGTTGCTGCCTTCACTTGGAGAGTTAGTGACACCCTAGGATTTATGAGTCCAAGCCTAAGACTATCTATTCCCTTAAATGCATAGTATATTTGAACATGTATCTTTAGTCAGGATGCGTATGTAGTAATGGGACAAATACAGTTCCCCATTGAATGTCTTGCCGTATACATGGTATAACCCTGTCTGTCAGCTAACGGTCGAACACTGCTGAAAGGCAAATAGAAATCACACTTCGCTTATCACACTTATTAGATCAGGCCCTTGTTAGGCAGTTGAAGTTCAGGACTAAGTTAGCCAACAAAAATTTGCAGTGAACTTAACCAACAGCATTTATAGTTTTCCCTAGGCAATCAGGCTCCTAGTATCTTTAGTGTTGATCATGTTGATCCCTGTGGTTTGTTCAGTCCTTGGATGTCTCCACATCTTATTAGTTTCTTGTATAATACTGTCATACCTGTCCTGGGACAGCTCACTTTCTGTCATAAAAATATGGTGGTCAAGACTCATTTAAGGCAGGTGGCCTCTCTAGTGTGAAGGTGATCTACTATTCTACAGTCAAAGGTAGGCTGTTCTGCCAAGAATGTGTGGTGACTCAAGACAGATGGCCTCTTATTCCAGTGCCCTCTCAAGACATGTTTACTATGTACATGTAGTTTCACTTTGTCATGTTTATCCAAGGAAATCTATGTAAGATTTACTTGACTGATACAATTGTCTTGTTTCTTTTCCGGTCTCTGTCAGTCCCAAGTACCGAGTCCTTACAATTCCTGCAGAACCTGTCGACGTATTTCTCAGATCTGGTGAGCGGAGTGTCCACTTTGGATTCATACATCTTGGATGGAAATAGTTTTCAGAATGGAAGCGTAAGTGAATCGTGGAGTTCACTGAGATAAATAATGAGCATTCAAATGACAGTAACCAAAATAATAGTGCTCATGTAAAAATCTGCACGAAATGAGTGAGTGCTGCGCTTATTGTTTTGGTTCGAGGCCCTGGGCCTCTTGTTCATTAAAGGAGTATTTGTGTATTGAGTCTTCATTGTCAGATTGTGGGTTGAAATACATTGTACATATGCTGTATATATCATACGGCAAACAAATAAATTTTCAATTTCAAAAAAGTCAATTTTCAATGATAGAAACTAAATATCAATCAAAAATTTAACTGTGGTTAGGTTACACTAAGGTGTTATGTTAGATTTAGTATATTCAAGTGCTCCTCCTTAATGGCATCATGTTTCGAGTGCTTTGTCCCAGTTTAGCCAAAACACCTTGGAGAGGGTGGAGGTTAAATGTAAAATCGCAAGTACAGTGGTTTCGCCCACATCCTTAATGGCACCATGTTTCCGTTGCTTTGTCCCAATTTAGCCAAAACACCGTGGAGGGGGGGAGGGGGGGGGAGGGGGTTGAAGGTAAAATTACATGTTAAAATCATTTTGGAAATACTGTGGTGCCTTTATTTTACAGACCTGTTAAGACCACCTTGGTAATTAGACCACTTAGTTTTTGGTCCCAATCTTGTATATTGTGTACATGTTGTATATTGTACCTTTATTTTAGACTACCTGCCAGATAAAATCTTGGGTGGACTGTGGACTGGGTTTTTTAAAAAAAAAGGGACTACTATAATTTATATTTTATTTCTTAGGGCCATCAGACACCAGTTTCAACCACCAGCAATGCATTTCCCATTGAACAAGAGGTCCAGGGACTCTGTGTTTCCGCTGTACCGTTACCTCCACTTGAAGACAAACCGCTCATGACTGGCTCCCCCCGTCCGATGCGTGACAATGGACCCTACTGCTGTGGTTGCCATCCCCGCTCTAGCGGAACATGCCAGAGATGCCACGGTCCGAACGGGAAGTGTACCAATTGTAGGAATAAAAACTGCCGATTCAAGGTAGGTTCAACAGGCCATACACTAGGAATGCTTTTGGCATAGAGAGATCCATTGGCCAAGCAGTTAAAACACTCTAAAACGTAAAATATGAGATAGGTTTGTTTGCCGTATTCTTTGGTTTTCAGTACCTTGAGTCCCTAAGATTCTTATCAGAAGCACGTTCTAGTTCATTTATAATACCAGGTGATAGATAGGCAATTTATTTTATACATATTATAGTATATTCTAATAGTGTGTGTGTGTGTGGGGGGGGGGGGTTAATGCACTCTAGAGAGTTGGAAATGTAATGGATTGAACAGATCTGCTGACTGGCAGTAATAATATAAAATGCCTTGTCCCATCTGATGATAAAGCACTACCAGAATATAAGCACTGCATATTACTGGTGTTGTTATTTGATATATTCAGTTAGGATTGTTGGCAGTCTGTTACACGATGAAAAATACAAAAATGTATGTCAAACTCTCCAACAGCAATATTTATTCACTTCAAGCTTTTTGTGTTGAGAAATTACTTGTAGCCTTGAGAGTGACTTAAGAGCATAGCTGGATTACCTGCAGAAGACCCAAAAGTTGTTATTTCTTGGGATCTGAGACTAACAAAACCTAAGGTGGGATAAATGAAAACTTTTACTTTCTGCATCCTAGGTTAATTCGAGTGTGAAGAATAAAACCCCAAACAGAGTTCGACATCCGACTACGACAAACAAGGCAACTGAGAGTCCATCTGGGGATGGCGCGGAAGCTGTGAATGACTCGCTAGAATCGCCCACCCTGGAATCACCCCAAGGCCAGGATCTGCTGACCGTCGAGTCAAACATCAAAATTGAAGTTGCGTCTGAAGGGGACTACGGGCAGCCTGCACTGGAGCAACTACCTGATATCACCAGTAAAACGCAGTCTGACCTTCAGGCTCAGGCCGAAACTACTGGAAATCCCACCGGTGTTCAGCAAAGTGAAACTGATGGGATTTCCATGGGAGATTAATAGTGTTAGCTTCGGTTTCAGTTTGTGAAAGTAATCATTTATGGATGAATTATGTATTGTTTTCTCCCTTGCTGTGTTGACATTCCTTGAGTTGTTTAGAGTGTTGTATGGGGTCCAGATGATACTGACTCTTATCTGTGATGTTCTCAAGTATCTAAATATTGTTTATTTTAATAGTATTGTGTGACTTGATGGTAGAAAGAAATGATGACAAAACTTTTAATTTTGCACATTTAGTTACTGTTATTGAGTGCAAGTGCATGGTCTGCTCTGAAATTATGTGCAGTTAAAACATGCAATACATGTACATAGATTTTGCATTTCACAGCATGTCCAAGGAATATGCAGTGATGTGCCAGTTGTTATTCGTGTTATGAAGTATCTCTTGTTACCAGTTGAATGCTATTGCTGTTAAAGATATACAGTTATGTATTGTATAGTACAACTAGGTACTTTTCCAAGATCTTGGCTAAATTGGCCAATCCTGCTAGTAGTTTTATATTTTACCCGGCTCACCATTCATTCTGAATAGCTACCAGTAAACTTTGATCGTTTAATAGTTGCTGAGATTTTAGATTTAGGTTAGAAGCCTAGCCCTGCAACGATTGAAGCTTGAAAGAGTGGATTTATTAGTGTACAGTTATTGTAATTTTAGTATTTATTTCTTTGTTACTTGTTCCGAGAAACAGCCATGTTAAATAGTAGTGGAGGGTGCAAGATGAAAACTTAAAGCCAGGGTATCTGCTCCAAACTGGAAGACACAGCATGCTGATAGTGATTGGACCAAGCTTTGTATGTTTCTGTTCCCAACAGCACATGCTCACTTTGCCTCAGGCCATCATGTGTGCTGAGCGCAGCAATGACTCAGGACACGTCACATCAGTGTCACCCAAAGGATCAATCTATGTTCCCTATGTAAGCCTATACCACCAATACAGTGAGACCTTTCTTGAGAGACCACTGCCATGAGAGACCACCTGTCTTGAAGGACCCCCAGTTTTTGGCAGAAAGTCATACATTCCAGTGTATATGAACCTGTCACCAAAGACCACCTGTCTTGAGAGACCATATTTTTATGGCTAATGGGGTGGTCTTTCAAGACAGGTTCTACTGTACTGGTATAGGTCCTCTGTACAGATTTTTTTTCTGCAATAATAAGGAGTTTATATAGAGTCTAATTAGAGGTTTTGCTGTTCATATAAAACCCCGCTGTAAAAAATAGTTGATACTGTTGGCCTGACTATATTACATGATAATGGGGTGTAGAGTCTTAATTAGTGGTTTTACTGTTCATAAAAAAACTGTGTTTAAAATTAGTTGATAATGTTGGCCTGTGCATAGCAGTTTTCTGTACCTAATGATCAGTAATACTGGCCTCATTTGCTTAAGGCTGTTTAAGAGTCTATCACCTTGCCTGTATATGACATAAGTTTTAGTGTAATAGGTATTTATTAATATTTAAAGCATGCCATTGAGCAGGAAGAACTTGACTGCATGTTGTACATTTTGTTTTCTAGTTGTTGTGTTTCATCTGTTTCTTGTTATTTAGGTGTTGGTATTAGTCAAGGGGCAACCGTCTTTCATGTTGCGGTGTTGCAGTTATGACAGATCTCTGATGCTTGGGAATTTAGGATATAGCACTGCTTCCAATAAAGGACTGAGACTGTTAAAATTAATATAGCTGTGGCAAAAATCTGACCCTGAAGTATGTGTGCATGAAATGTAACACAAAACCAGTCAATTAGAGTTGGATTAGAGTACTGGTATTAAAAGGGAGTAATTGTTGAAAAGCTAAAATATTATCTGTCATTTAAGAGTGAATGTTTTCATAATACATGTACCGCATTTATTTCATTAAGTGGACAGTGCTTTTACACAACCTTAAATGGTTTACTTATAATTAAAAAAAAATAGTGTGCCCCATTGAATGTTTCTTGCAGTTAAATCCTAAACTAAACTAAGAACTGGGGCTGTAGAATCCGCACTGTGCAGTTATTGGAACAAGTCATGTTATACGCTTAATACCATAAATGTGGTATGAAATTACTGGGATGAATTCTCTGAGATTGCAACTGTGTGAGTTGTAATGGATGTACATGTATTGTAATTGGGAAACTTTGGATCAAAATTTAATACTGCCCAATACGTTTTATAAAGCTTATTTTGTAGCTTGACAAAATTGTCTGTGGCTGAAGGCAAAAATATCTTTTGGCCACTGTGGCCAAAAGATATACAACCAGGACCACCACCAAGTACAACCAGGAAAATATCACAGCGCCAGTCCAATTTCATAACTAGGACAGTGTATGAAAATCGATTGGTATACCATGACTTGTCTTATACCACCAAAAAATAAGCAATATACTTTTTTACCTTTGTACATTTCTTAGTAATTGGACAATATAATTCATGGCATACTGCTGAAAAGTTTGTATATTCTCTATACTTAACATACGTACTTATCTGTACTTGGTTTAATTCTGACAAGAGTTAGTGTAAGTACGGCGAGGTGTTATGTGAACAAGTATTATTTTAAAATCTTGTCATCCATGCTCTATTTTGCAATCTTTAACGGAGCTTCACCCCAAACAAGCATTCAGCATTTCTTGTTCAGAAAACTTGTGGTGGGTTTTGCATTGTTTCATCCCTGTTTAAAATATTCACTGCTGATAGAAGTCTCTACGTTTGAAAGGCACGGATTCCTGTCACAATTTTAGCAACAAAAGTATTGTCTATGCAAGTACATGTATTTGGAGTTTGTCAGTTATGGTGGGAGAATACAGTTTAACACTTATACATTTAGGGCCATATATTTCTATATCTACCGCACAAATATTTGATATATAAATGTTGAATTAGCAGCTTCTACAAGAATTTATCTGAATACAAGTCTAGATGTTGTGAAACATAGATTAACTTTGAACCAAGTGAATCCTGGATTTCTGGCAATAATACCGAGAAATCACAGAATTAAAAAACCGCCCATGATTTGACTAAAATCCAGGATAGGAGTTCTCTAAAATACTTGTCTAAGTGTCGACTGAAGTCAGTGATGTGATTGGCTAACTGTGATTGGCTAAGAATCTGACTAAGTCAAAACTAGGACATAAGTATTTTCGAGAACTGTGGCCCCCGGGCTGTGGCCAGTCTCAATTCTTTGCTGGTCTTAAACAAAATCATACTGAGCCTGGTTTTGAGAAAACATCTGAAGTCTAGCAACATTCTTAATGGTTGTGGGTGCTCAGTGGGCTAAATTTCCATGCTTAAGATCATTTGTGGATTGGAAATCTTTCTACACCACCACGGCTGGAGTTCTTGAAAATACTTCAGATTAAAGTTTTGACCTACTTTACTTCCGATAATCTGAGCAATGAGATTGGCTTAAATAAGTGAAAAGATATAATGATATTCGTGAATTCCAGCCTTGGGCTCCATTCAGTTCAGCGAACGCTTTGTTTCTGTTTGCAGTAGCAAAGTCTTCTCGCTGAACGATCACCATTTAGTGAATGGTCACGGGTCACCAAGATCTTCCAATACTTCCCTTATCGCTCATGCGATGGGTGATATAGGGTACTCTTTGCACTATGAAAAAGACCCACCATGTTTGTTCGCTATTGCAAACACTCTTGATTTGTCGTTTGCTTCTGTTCAGCAAACGCTCGCTGCGAACAGTCCTTCAGTAGAGCAAACGTTCAACCAAATGTTCACGGTGTTCGCTGGACTGAACGGAGCCCTTGTGTAGGCAAGTACATGTAGGTCTTTTGGTCTTACCTTAATTTGGGGGTGGTCTTGAGGGGGCCTGTCACTAGGATAGTTACTCTGGATCAATACTTTCAATGTTAACTGTGTACGTGTACCAGGTACATTTACCTGGGTATATGATGCAAGAATTGACGTTGCATGATTTTAGATGTGTGGGCTTGGTCTTAATTTATTGCTGAATGCCTGTGGAATGGTTGTTAATGTAGCTTAATTAAGGCTGTTACCATCGTTACATTTTGCATTTGTTTAATTTGTGAAGATCTGAAACAATAAAAAGACAGTTTGGAGCAAAGATGATTCCCTCCAGTTTATTCCCCTGTTTGCCCCCCTGTACAAGAATCTTGAAATACATACATTGCATAGACAAACATACCAGCTCTAGAAAAATAGATTTACCATATACATACAGATCTTTCAGGCAGATATAATAAGAGATGCAATATTAACAAACCAAAGGTATGGTTTTAATCACAAGAACGCTTTTATGGTCATCCCTTGTAGAACATAGTTATATACCAATTATAAACTACACCCTCAAGAATAAATATGTTAAAGCCATATCACAACATATCAAATAGTTTGTTCTTTAAATCGGTGTAATCAGTTAGGTAACCTTAAACTGACACATATCAGATTATGGTAATCTGTGACACCTTTGAATTGCATTACCAGCCTATAATTGGCTTAATACCAATGCGAGACCATGACCAATCCAGTTATGTCATACGAATGCGACATGTACCTACAGTGAAACCTGTCTTGCGAGACCACCCATTTTGGTAGAAAGACCTACATCTCAATAAACATGTAACTGAACATGTGGTAACCAGATACCACCAGTCTTGAGACACCACATTTTTGTGGCCAATGGGGAAGTCTATCTAGGCGGGTCCTAATGTATTTGAATGTGTGTGCTAATCGAGCATGAGTCATTTTGTGACAATCAGGCAATTCTCTCCCCCCCCCCCAACTACATTCATATCAGCAGTTCTAAGATCACTAATTTATGCAAAGTTACAGGACAGTCATATACATCCGTACAGTCATCCCTGCTTCAGTGGCTACCCTCTCTACTGTGACCCAATACTTTTGCTGCTATTATGAATGCTATTAGTTCTGCTCACCAATGGACACCTATAAAGTCGGAAACAACTGGACAAGGTAAATAGCATGGCTTTAGTCAGCTGTGGGGAGACACCTTAGTACCTTCTCTGAGACTAATAGAATGTACATAGAAATTATCCAGACTTAGAAGACAATCTGACAATTCAGTACAAATATGGACCCTCTCTTAAAGGACACTCTAGAGAGGACACCCTCTTCAGAGAGGGCACCTTCTCTAGAGAGGACTCAATCAAGGACAACCTCTACAGATAGAACAGCCATTATAGAGAGAGTAAAATCTATAGATGGGAAGACACAAAACTTTGAAGCAAATACCATGAATGCATCCGATGCTTCCTCCCACCATAGGGCTCTACTTTATAGTGGACACCCAATACCCCAGTAGAACTGTTAAGAGTATTGAGCATAGCATAGCTAAACAGCTATTATGTCATGGAAATTGGTTTTACTCGCTTTTAATGTAGCACCATAATAACATCACCTCAAATTGCCCCTATGATATGTACCGGTATTAAAGCAATTTTAACGTCCACAGACCTGTTTGCTGCCACAGTGACCTTAATAAGAACATGCATAAACTAACAGTAATAAAGGCCTGCACTATGGTCATGTGCTATGTGAATTCAGATATGTATATAAGATCTGTCTTCAAAACCCGGCATATGTGTAAACCATTCAACAACTACTGCCATATCTTTGAAATGACACTTTCACTTCTAAGAACTATTCCAATGCACTTTGTCGTATGTAGCCAGCTCATCTCAAACTAATGGACACCTCTATCTTGAAATGTTCTGCACATACTCAAATACTTCCCACTTTAATGACACCCCCCCCCCCTTGGTTACAAATGGAACAACTATAACACAAGATCACATTGTAATCAGAAAATTACATGTACCAGGGTACCTTAATTTCTTATTACTTCAGCATACTTCATTTAGGACACTGCAAGAGGGAAGCTTTATAAACCAGTTCCATGTATTTGAATTATTTCTGTAAGTATTGAGGATGCTTTAAGCCCACACACCCAACACTGAATGGAATACTTTAGTTGGTTTGTTTAACTTTCAATAGGATCCATTGTTCCTACTTGTATTACACATGAATGGTAGAACACACATGGTTCATGTGGTTCAAACATTGGAACAAAAATTTACAATGCACACCAACATACAAACCCATACTTGTTACTTGGCTCTTAAATGTCATTCTCTTTGTTCTGTGAGCAACTATATATATAGCACTACAACATAACATCAGCCCAGCCATGATAAATAGAACAAATGCTACCCTGGATAACATATTATTTTGAACAAACATCATTATATAACATTAATGATAACATTAATAACATGTACAGAGTGATAATAACATTTTCAACTGTGTGATTAACATAAATATCTGACCAGCAAGATATGTTTGTCAACACAATTGGCATTAATTGTTAGATCAGCTGAATTTAAAAGCAAGTAACAAACTAATAAATGTATCCATAGGATGTCACTTGGACGATAGTTAAGCAAATAGGTGGTCTTCGGATAACGTATCTCTATTAGCATGATTAGAGAGCCAATATAAAACCATAAGCTAATTAACAATTGCAAAGTCCCATTTAATCTATTACTGAGCCTGAGGTGGGGAACTATTCTTTTTGAATTAGGTCAAAATTACAATAACAGTCATCTAGCAAGACTGAAGATTTAGTGAGGAGGTCCCCCCTCTCCCTTTCCACATTTCTAACAATCATGCCTGTGGTAACAATTTATATGCGATAATAAGTTAGTCTCACTTATGTTATGGAGGTTTGTTCTTTTTCCTTACAATCTGTGGAATCATTCTTTGTCTGGGCATCTTTCTTTTCTGGTTCTTTCTCCCCAAGCACCATTTCCTGAGATGCATTTCCCTTCTCTGGATGCTTGCTTTGTGCTTGTTCATCTGCACTTGTAGTCTTTGATGCAGTCTCTTCACTATCGTCGTTTTTCTTCGAGTCACTGTCTTTGTCAGCAGACTGCGACTCTGATTTTGTACCAGAATTATTGTCTTTGTTTTCCTGGGACTCTTTTGTAGCTTCAGCGGGCTTGACTTCAGCTTCTTTTTCTTTTGGTTTGGCGGGCACCGAATCCGGGGGCTGGGCTAAATGCGGAGGAGACATAGGGCCGCCAAATCGCCCAATGGGAAGCTGCACGGGACTGACTAGACTTGGATGTGGTATCGCGACTTCTAAGACCTCAGGTTCATCATCGGCGATCATTTCCAGTTGTTTCATCAACTCGGCCAGTTTCTTTGCCTTGCGTATCTCATTCTGATAAATAACCGTGTAGAGATGTTCCGTTAGAGATTCTTTCGATTCCGACTTGTCGTGAAGATCCATTTTCGCCTCTATGAATTCCTTTTCCGCTCGGTCGTAACGTTTCCTGTGCAGCGGAAATGAAATGGGTCAAACATATTACGTATTCGGATATAAAGATATGGTGCAAAAAGCATGAAAAGACAATGTTTAGATATCAGGATATTATATACATCATCACCATCATCCTTCGGCTGCGAAGCAATCGACCATATACACTATGCAATATACATTTGCATATACACTGCCCATAGCTAACGCATAGAAATTTTTACAAGCATACTCAAGGCTACCCATGAACTTTTGTATGCCCATCAGGGCTTGCAATTAACTTACAAAGTAGACAAAAATTTGTCTGGACTAAAATTTGTACCCTCCCATAAGTCAAAACGTTCAGTCCCAAAATGGTAACAACACACAGAAGGCATTGTTTCATACTATGTTTTATCTTCCCAACCACACCTTGACAATTAATTTTGGTTTTTCACAAATTAACTTCCTACGATCACACCTACCATCACTGGGACTGTATTAAGTACATGTGCTATTCACAGCCAGAGTTCTCTAAAATACTTCAGTCTAATTTTCGACTTAAGTCAGATTCTTAGCCAATCATATTGCTCAGATTTTGTGATTTAATTCAAAACTTAAGACTATGGGTATTTTTGAGAACTCCAGCATTGGAATGCCCTATAACTGTCTAATCCAGCTATAAACATTAACACATGTAGATGCATTTAAGACGGATGCCTTCTATTTGAATAAATTGAAAATCAAGTTGACCCTATTTTAGCTAGGTCAACAGCACCGCCACAACAATAAACTCAAGAAAAAATTCCTACAAGAAAGAGTGGGAGGAGGCTGAAAAGACTGATAACACACATTTTTTACTGCTGGGAAGTTATTATATTTATTCTGTGATAGTCCTAAATCTGACGCGGTGGCAAAGTGAAGTTCCACTGTAGCTTCTGAATGCTAAAAATTTAAATTTGCCTGGTACCCTAATGTTTTATACAGTGACTTATAGGGCTGTAACGATACATCGATAAATCGATGCATCGCGATAGTTGATGACCCAATGCAATAGTATCGATAGTAACCTCAACTATCGATAGTTTCGATAGTAGTTTTTTCTAGTGGTGCGTGATATTACCGGTATACCGGTAAATTGGGATACAGGACGTTGCGGTATTCGTATCGCGGTATGGCTATTCAATATTGGATGCAGCGGTACTTGCGGCAAATGAGGCGTCCACGCCATATAAC
>JAAUYG010060314.1_pt1 | contig 13813 bp, 12 predicted proteins | sample 7278091 | NCBI WGS metagenome assembly JAAUYG01 (sample SAMN14350201, study PRJNA611818) | marine sediment metagenome | isolation source: surface marine sediment (0.6m) | place: French Polynesia: Moorea | collected 2018-08
AGTTTTGAGTCTGCTTCACTCACGAATATATCGTGATGTTGTTTTTGCCAAAAAAAAAAGAAATGAATGATCAATCAGCTAATTTTGCTGCGTTGCTTCGTTTTCTTGCTGGTCTCCTCGCAAAAGACGCGGATGTCTTTCTGCAACATCAGTGAATCGTCCACTGCTTCAAACGCAATGCAGAACAATGCGGTAAACTCACTTGCTCTTTGTGGTGGGTCGGTAGGTGACTTGCACGGAGTTCTCGTTCTGCCCAGTGTCATTCAGAACCTGACTGATTATTCTGTTGTCGATCTTGTTGTCTTGTGATGACGGCACAAAAGTCGCCGTCAGAATGCTCTTCTCGATGTCTTTGCCTTTCAACGAGTTTCTGTTCTCATTCTTCTTGTTTCGAATGCTACAAAAAGCCAAAAGCATGTTTTTGTCAACTTGGTCAATTTTGGGTTTCGAGCAGACAGGAGTTCGGTGCTGCTTCTTGATGTTGACGTGGATTGGGGGGGGGGCGTGAAACAAGCCAGAGGGCCAGTATCTCAGAAGAACAACGCGCAGCAGATCAACGCGTGTCAACACGTAAAAAAGTTCTGCTGCTGCATCATTTTTCCGTTCATTTTTCCACTTTGTCACTTTGATCGTTTCTGGGTCTTTTCTATCTCATACCAAACAAAGTTCCTGAATTTCTCAGTTTTTGAGCGGTGGAAGCTTTTCTCTTGAATAAACTTGCCGAAACGAAACACTTCGCAAACACCTGGGAATTCTCGCTTGTTGCATTTTTGCGACACATTTTGCAGAATGACGTTCATTTTCTTCTTTTATTAGAAGGAAAGAGTCGCATATTTTTTGTTTGTTCACCAAATGGCATGGAAGGAAACGCTTACTGTTCTATGATCTGATTCAAAAGTTCCATGTACTCTTCATACTGAGCCGCCCGAAACTCCTGCAAATGAATCACATTGTTTCAGTCAAAATAGCAGAATTTTTTCAATTACATTTCGAAGGGCTGGAGACCCCACCCTTCCCTTCTGCACTCCTTCGTTGAGAGTGTCGCCCCCCCCCTCACTTCACGGCCTTCCTGTACAATCTGATTAGCCTCGCGTTCTTTACTTCAGGCCTGTTTGGTCACTTCGATGCTTTTGAAAAAGGCGCGAAGTACTATTGGACCTCCAGTGGTTTCACGAGCAACAAGACCTTTGGTTTACTCCCCCCCCCAGCCATCAGCCAAGTGAGGACCAAAGTCAAACGCCCCCTCCAGTGATTTGCCACCCCCTGCGTAGTGCTTGGCGATGGCGGCAGCGAATTACCCCCTTGGGGTCAAATATCTGGTTGATTTCTTCAGATTCTTTGTGTGTTTGCTTTTCAGCATTCCCTGGCAACTCACTGCACGTTCTTTGGTCACTGGATCACTTACAGCTGGTTCGTGTCTGGCGTGCTCGTACGATTCGCTGAACTTCTCCAGTACATCAGCAGGGATCCCCTGCAACGGGCCCGCAATCCGCTGTTCCATCAGAAAGCCTCGCAGGTTGCAACCGAACTTGCGTTTGATGATCACGCTGTAACTCGCCAATTCCTCATCTGCAACGAAAGAAAACAGGTCCAGACCAAAATTGATCAAAAAAATAAAAAAAAATAAAAAAAATTTACTGACACCACAGGAAGTGTCCCAACCAGGCCTGGAGAAGAATTCCTTCCTCAAGGTGACTGACCAGTTCTACAAATGGATCTGAAAAACGATCTCACAAAGTTCAGACCAAATGATGGCTTGCTATCCAACTGTTTGAAAAGTAAAACTTACCCAGCAGGACTAAGGCGTCAATTGCCTTCATTCGGTACAGAAAGTGACACACCTCTGAAATGTGAAAAAGAAAAGAACCTTAACAACTTAGGGGACAGTATCAAAGGAGGAAGGATCTATGATAAGGCGAATACTTCTCCAGATGCAGCCCCTTGTGTTGCTGCGTTCCATTCTCCCAACTCACCCCCGTTGATGTTTGTGCTGAAGGTGTCCTCACAGCCTTTCAACAAATGAGGCTCGTATTTTATTTCCTTCGCTCTTTTCAACCGCCTGTCAATTTCTTCTTTCAGGGACTGCAAGAGAGAAACGTGGACGTAGAGTATCAGTTGCAATTGCCAGAAAAAACGCTAGGCAAATTGAGATTAAAGCCACCTTCTCAAAGATTTTCTCTCATCTCCGAATTTCTCACCTTGGGAGCTGCGGATCCAATCGGAACGTGTAAACCTCTTGACTTCAGGTTGAATCGTAGAATCTGACGTTTTGCAATGATCATAGCGATGACTAGTGCCTGCCAGACAAAAACAATATTGCAACCCAGACTTTCCCGCTGTCTTAAACAAGAGTCGTTCCTCCCCGCGCGCAACTTCGGTGTGTGATTCCCATGGAACACAATTACAAAGGTGGATACGGTGGCCTTTCGTTTACACAGACTGCTGAATTTGTCGCAGTTTGGAAACACACGGTGTTTATTATTCCTCAGTCTCTGCCGCCCTGGTCGCATAAACCAACACCTAAACATTGCAAGGATCGGTTTTCGTCGTGTGAAGAGTTTGTTCGGTGTGCTGGGTTGAATGGCGAGACACAAAACACGATTTTACCATCAAACCGCAGGACAAGATGAGAACCAGACTTTTCAGGGGGAGCGTGGCCTCCATTCTTCCGACAAATTTACTGAAAGAACAAACGAAAGCAAGTTTGAGAACGAAAACGTTTTGAAGGCACTGGCAATTCTGATTTTGATGCGAAACCCAACAGCCATGACTCAGAACAAGTGCGCTTGGTCAGTGTGAAGGCCGAGCGGCACTCCCCCCCCCCCGTCATGTGATCAGGTCATGTCAGGAGGGTGGTCCAGGTTGGGTGGGGGTCTGGGTTGGGGTGGAGGGGAGTCCAGCCACGACAACGACGCCACGTACACGACTCGATAAGGCCGTCCCGACTTACAGCCGCGCTCAGCCCCTACCCCCCCCCCGCCCCAACCCAAGAGGCGTTCAGCGCTCAAACCGAGTGAGTCTTTTGGATCTGCAAGCAAACCAAATCAATTTTAATTCTGGAGTCTCGGTTTCTAGATCTACTCACCAAAGGCAGAATCTGATGAAGGATTTTGTTGCAGCCTAACTTAATGTATTTACTACCGGTATTTCGTTCCTCAAAACATCACAATTTGGGGAAAATATGAGTGGAAACCGATTTTTCGAGTGCAACTACAGCAACTTGCAACTTCCCGACGACGACGCGGGCTGACTGCGCAAAATGTTGGGCAAAAATTTTCGGATTTGTACGGATTTTACTGAACTAACATAATGAAATGGTTTATTTCAAAGCATTTTTTATCCCATCGGCACAAAGATAAACACAACACCACGTAAATAGGTCAAACAGAAATGCAATGAACACTTTTTTGGTTCAAATTGCTTCCATGATAACTTCAAACCTTGACATCTGCTCCAGCTCTGTCTCTTATGTCGGGTTGAACAATTGCGTCATCCAGGATATTTCTGCTTACATGTACAGGTTGTCCACATTGATCTTTATTGTGATTTTTTACCCTATTTCAGAAAGACAGGAATTGCTGAAAAAAGAGGGACACGACTGGCCCTGAGCCAAGAATGAGGAATCCAGGGCATTGCACATTACATCTTTTGCGCTGAGTACACGGCAATAATAACGTGTAAACAGAAAGTCACACAAACATAAAGTGGAAACAAAATTGTTGTCTGAGTGAAAAAAGTCAGGCATTGGCCTCGTCGAGCATGGCGAGGTGTTGGTGGTATCTAATAGAGGAGTCCCGGTGCCGCGCGGCCTTGGCAGAACGCCGCTTCTTGAGCCGCACGCCGACGGGCGGCATGTCCTGCGCCTTCAGCAGCCACACCCACGTGTGGATGAAGCACAGCACGACGCAGACCCACGCCAGCCGAAACGACCTGAAAAGAGAATCCAAAGAACAGCACTCAGATGTCCACTTCACCCCAACCCCCAAGGCACGACCTCATTCCTTCCTTCCTCTTCATGCCCTTCCTGCTTAGCGCTCATGGCGGATGGTTCATATTCCCACCCTGGTGTCCCGACTGCCACAAATCCATCTGTCGCGAGGGGGCAGAAAATGGTCTGTGCAAGTTGAAAGGCTTCAAGCTCAATTGCAAAGCATTCAGAGCGAAGTAAAAACGGACCAAAGTTGTCCCAATTGCAGCCAGATGAATCGCAAGGCAGAGATCCAGGATTGGCCCAGACCGGAAGGGACCAATTGATTTCAAAGAGGTTTTCTCAGGAAAGCACACGTTCTGGACAAGGATGCGGGCCCCAGTGTCAAATGTACTCTCACACATCTGGCTCCACAAAAATCATATGAAATACCAATGACCCACTTCGGTCGTTTGCACTCCCGTACCAAACAGGGTTGCCCAACAAGCCATGCAATGTGTTGGGGGGGGGGGGTTAATTCGCAGGGGCAACCCACCCGCTGACAACGGTTCCAGGTGTCTTTGTGTTGAGGAGCACTCACCAGCCAAAGTAATAATCTCGGTTCTCGTCGACTATTTCATTGAACGGCGTCGTGTGGCCCTGCAGAAACTGTCGTCGGTGCAGCAAGTGACACTTTCCGTGAAATATCGCGATTGTTACCGTCAGTGAAATACCTGCAGCAAAGCAAGGACAGATCTGCAATCTGACATGGGCAAAGAAAACGAGTGGACATTCAATTAAGTTCGCAGAAGAATTTTTGGCTTTGCTTCTTTTCCCTTGTTTCAAATCCTAAAAACATGCTTTGCGAAAAAAATGGCAATATTCGGCCTCTCATTGCCCAGCAAAATGGTTTCAAATCCTAATGTTCGGCCAAATCCTCATGTGCGAAGCGCAGCAAAGAGGCAAGGGGATCACGAGGTTAAAAAAGACGAACCTTGCCCACTTTTGAACAAAGATTCTTACCTGATACCAATGCTGAGGAGGAGGCTGTCAGCATTCCTATCTTGTCCTGAGTCAGAGAGCCATACCCTCCAGCGACCACACTCACAGTGGAAGACACAATAGACACCAGAGCGAAGAAAAAGGATATCCGTTCCAAATCTGAAAAAAGAGAACGTCAAACTGCAATTGTGACAACTTCGGTTCAGCACTCCTCCTTCAGGGAATTTCTTGTGAAATTGTTTCTCTGCGAATTCATGTCTGTCAAGCATTGCAAAATCAAACCGTCGCGAAAAGTAAGAAAAGACTGGCCAATTGACATGAGTTTGCACTTTCCGACGTAAAGTTCACAAGTTTCTTTCAGAAAAATCAGGGTTTTTTCAGTTATATAATTTCTTGTTTCGTACGTATGACAGCTGGAAGGTCTCGGCAGATGAAGTCTTCGCTGGTGCGGACTGTGGTGATGAAGTTGAAGCAGCGCTCCTCTCTGAGCCGAGTCATCCCTAGGCGGGTTCGCACTCCGACTGAAATGAAAACGCCACTAAAGGGGGGTATATCCACACCAGAACCGAACTGACATTCGCGCCGAACTGACCAAAACGAAAAGGCATTGAAATGAATGGCAATTCGCCCACTCAATTCCGAACGTCCGAATGCCAATTTGTGCCTGATTTGGATGATCCTTGAGGGCCGCTTGGGGCTGCGATCCTGGATTCCGGGGGGGGGGGCTTTTCACGAAGTTTGGGGGTTCCCCTGGGCAGGGCCCAACTTCTGATTTGAAGTTTCTATTCCCCTGCCTTTCAACTCAACTTGTTCTTGAATTTTGTATCAGAAACTTGACCTTTCAGAAAACACATGGCTCATCAAGGGAAAGGAAACTTGTTCAGAAAGGACGTTTTTTATGGCGCCGTGTCCCAAACCATGCCAGGAGTGTTCGTCCAGGGAAATTGTTCTGAAATGTCACACATGATGTGGCCCAAAAGCAATGCTGATGGGAAAGCAAGTGCACCATTGCGACCTGCTGATGTTCCATGCACTTTTCTTCCTTGTCAAGGTTTCCTTCTTGTCAAAAGTCTTTATTCTGATCAAAGGACTCACACACCTATCGCATCCACAGAGGCCCCCGTGTATTATATAAATCTAAATCGGCTCATTTCCCATCAATTGTAACGAAACTCTTGGAACGTTTTTGGTGCAAAGAATGCAAAGAGATCTGCATGATTCGAACTCCACAATTTGAAGGAATCAGCGAGCTGAAAAAAAAACAGATTCGAATTTAGCGGGGACCACTGTATGAGTCGCACGTTCATATATTCCTTTGCACAGTGCTGGGCATCATTTTTCCTGCAGGTCAAATCAGGATGACACAGAACGCAAACTTTTTTGCCTGTGTATGATTTGCAGTTCATAATCTCCTGGAACACCATGAAACAGGGTGAACTGAACCCATCCGCTGTCTGGATTTTGCGAGAATTCTCCTTTGGGTGGGGAAGTCGGCGGGTGGAGGTGTGAACATACCTTCTAGTCCATCACAGTCTCTGAATAAATTCCCATACTGATAAAACAGGATGAGTTTGTCTTCCACGGACGCGCCTACATTGTTGATGATTCTGTGCTGCGGCAGTTTGGAGGTGTTGTGCTTGGGTGGGTACACGACGTAGTAGCGCTTGAGCAGAGCGGGGGACTGGTACACGTCTTCCTTGAAGACACCGGGAGGCTGAGACTTGCCACCAATGCTGCTGAGTTCAGTGCTGGGAGTATCAGTATCGTTCCACGTGTACTTTATCGTGATGTACGAGTCGGTGTCACCTGCAAAAAATGTTTGATAACAGGCACAAGAACTGAGGTAATTTTCGAAAGAATAATTTTTTGTGCTGCCTTTTTCTGGTTTTGGGATGTGGCTGGAGTGTCATGTGAGTTTTTTGAGGACTTTTCTTGCATTGCGTTTCCTTGGACAGGGCAAGAAAACAGATCACAGGAGGAGTCGCACTGGTGTGGAAAAACGCTTTTGTGCGACAGGAGTCACTTGGAACCACATTTATGACACATTTTGGGTCACTCCAGGCAAGGATGAGTTGAAAAAACAGGAGTCGGAGAAATCTCAAAATCTTGCAAAAACTCGCACGTCCGGAGTGGCTGAAAAATCTATCTCAGTGCATGGTATCCACAACTGAGGCGGGTTGCAGCACAGAAACATGCATGTTTTTTTTTCAGGGGCAATGACAAGCAGAATACTTACGAGGAAGTTCAATTGACGTTTTGCGACGGTTGAACTTCTCATCCAGCAGGATCTTTTGTATCGTGTCCAGATGAAATCCCCTGAACTCCCAATAATCCGTGGCGACTGACACGATGATCAAAACCGCAACATTTCCAGCAAATATGATTGTGCTGTACTGACAAATTTTCTCCAGCATAATGAAAACAAGATCCACATTCTCAATTAAAGTTTCAGGTTCGTTTCATTTTTATTTTTTTAGGATCCAGTCCCATCAAATTCCATATATTTTTTGTCAGAAATGCATAGCTACAAATTGTGAACTTTGCGCCATTTATTTATTCAGCTTTTTACAACCGTATTCCAGTCAGTGAACGCAACAGGTGTTTCACACGGGGATGCCTTCATTGTGTGTGATGTACTTCAGTACTCCGTACATGTACCATTTCGTTCAACCTGAGTGTATTCTTGCCTTCATTGAGCTTGTATTTCCAAGAAAAAAAAACTTTGAAGTGTGACTGCGCCGCAACATTAAACTATATTTTTTGAATACCACCCATGTAAAAAAATTGTTTCATAGTTGTGTTGTGTCAATGAAATGATGACCGAACAACCAGTTTAAATGCTGTGCATTCTTCGCACACAAATACCCACATCTGTCGTGCCGTAGATGAAGTATTATCAATTGCCCGTATCTGGTCGCACACAGCTTCAAAGGCAATCGGGACAATGGCTTGACTGGATGGCAATAAAACAAATCTGTTCGCCATCAAATTTTTTTGCACAAGTCCGTCTTCTAATTGGATCTCTGTTCGTTTTTGGTTTTGTCGCTGTTTTTTCTCTCTCTCTCTCGATCTCGTTTTGTTGTTGTATTTTTGTTTGTGTATTTTTGTCTGTTTGTTTTCAAAAAAAAAAAAAAACTGGAACATTGCTCTGGGACCTGACAGTGAGAAGAGATGCCAATTGGAAATTCTAATCCGGGAAAGCTGATCAGAACCATGAAAATATTGTATTATGTTGGGGTTTTTTTTACACGCCGCTTGATGCGGAAAAGTGGACAACTGCTTCAATTCCCGCCCCCCCCCAAATGCATGTGGACAGAAGCAAGGAAGTCTTTTTTCACTTTCTGCTAAAATGACCTGCCACCCAAGCCGCTCAGTGCGGAAAAGTGGACAAGGGCTTCAGTTCGTTTGTGCAAAAAAACCAAGAAATCTCCAACAACATACAGGACACACAGGATGACCCCAATACAGCGGCAGCACCACAAAAAGACACCCAGATCAATCTGCAACAAGGCCACAAGACACAGCGGGCGTCAGCATTCATCTCAAAATATTCTGGCATTCAGACAAACACAGTGATGCCAATGCCGACGCCGACGCCCAACGCCCAATTAGGGCCATGTACCATTTCTGGGCGTGATCGTCCAGTGTTCATGGTATCTGTCTGAGTGTGAAGAAATGCCTGTTTTCAGCACTGACGCCGAAGATTTCACCTGCAGTGATGAAAGCTGCAGATGTCAGCTCTGGCAAGGCCCTTTCTGTGCGGACAACAGCTTGAAGCACCAAAGGAGTGTGGGAAACAGGTGAAAATGGTTTTCGATGTTTGCTGGGTCTTGCCAGCCAGGAGGAAAAAAAATCATGCAAAACCAGGTGTCTGCGCCCTTGCTAGTTTTGAGGACTTGGTTGTGGGGTGCCAGGTTGTGAAAACAATGTCCAACATCGGATGAACCCTTATCCCTGTTCAGTCGCGCCTGTGTCTCAAAGGAGAAAACAAGATCACAAAACAAAACTTGTTGCCTGATGTACCAACAAACCCAGCCCATGCAACATGCACCTCTGAACAGGAAATAGATCTGCCGTGCTGAACTTCCGCCAATAATATTCCAGGTGGAATGTCAGATCAAAGTTCCTTCATCTTCGTGCAGGCAGCACACCTCTGCAAATCACAGGCATCATTTCCAGAGGTAAAGGCTTCCAACAAACAACAACAAGTGCATCAAAGTACTTCCCCCCCCCACGGGGAACTCCGTATTTGTGATGAAGATGTTTTCACATGTATCTGCCGTTCTCATGTCCGCTGTTGTGAGGACCTGATGTTCTTGTTCATTTAGTGGAAAGTACAACATTTGGCTTTTCAGATGTGGTGCAAATCTACCGCCATTGACACTCCAAAGAGGTTCTGGATCCAGAAATAACGAAGCAACAACATCATCCATTTACGTGGGTCTGACTCTTGACTCTGACGCAGGAGCTGTCAAGGCCTTCTCTTGTGTTTGTCCGGTGTGGCCAAAAGCAGAGAAAATTTATGCTTCTGATTCACTGAACACGCAGATGATTAGATGAATGGCCCTTCATGACCATGGCAACTGGAGACAGCTGGGGAGGGTGAAATGCATCGGAGTTGAAAAAAAAAACGGTTACAGGTACCTTCGCCTTAATTCGAACGTAGACAATCCAAATTCCTGCTTAATTCGAAGTCAAATTGAGTGGGAGGTACCTGTACTGGCTGTTTCATTCATCCAGCCTTTCCCCCTAAATGTTCAGGCCCCATTCTGGTCTGTTGAGGTTGTCTACATCCATGTGGTCTTCATTTTTGTCCACAAATGTAGTTTGGTTTTAAGGCCTGGCCACACCAAGCGCGTTTTGCTGTGCGGTGTTTTTGCACCTGTGCATTTCAATTGTTGCCGCACTGCAGTGCCACGTCCTGTTTTGTGAGATGCCAAAATTTTTTTTTGCCGGTCGCGGCAACGCGCCGCGCTCGGTGTGGCCAGGCCTTTACAAGTCAAACATCAAGGGAGTGTTTTCAAAAATTGTTGGCAAAGATGACGAGTAAACGCTCAGTGTGTAGTAAAATAAAATAATTTATTTGTGACAAGGATGGAAAAAGCAAAACTCACCACAAAATGACGGTAGTTGACACTTTTTTCCATGTCTTCTTTTTTCCTTGTGGTGTAGTCATGGGTAAATCAAACAGGAGAAAAACCTTTGACGTCATCGGATGTTTTTCAGGTCCAGTGTGAACATAGAAACTTTGACGAACATTTGCACAGCAAAATACAATTGAAAGAAGGTACATGTGAACAAGAAGAACTGACAAGTACTTTGAACTATTGTTTGAGCTCTTGTTGCGTTCACAACACAGGAAAATTAAGAAACATGTTTGAACTTTCAGTGGTAGGAACGCCTGTTGATGGATTCGGGAGAGAATTCGGGAATGCTGCAAAAAAGGACAAGATTGTTCAGGTCCCGGAGACCTTAGCGCTCAGAAAGAACCCGGAGGATTTTTTTCGAAATTGATTCTTGATGAAAGAAAAAGCATTCTGGTTGTTGAACAATTGTTGAACAGCCTCCTGGCTGAACCAGATATGATGAACTGTCACCTGGCGATTGATGACGACTTTTGTCAGAATAACTTGTGCTGTATATAACTCAGAACTCCCTTTTGTGTCACAGATTCATGTTTGCCTCATGTTTGGAACCGAACGTCAGAAGTGAGGTGGACACGAACGGTTCTCCGTCTGTTCGGAGAGGAAGCGTTGTCTGCAGAATCGACATTCGTCGTTCCATGGTGCAGCAAGGCAGGCGGAGGCTTTGCGTTTCACTGTTTTTGCTTTCTGCCTTTCTTGAATTCCACCCACGTTTCGATCGCCTTTGATTGTTTGCTTCCAAACGTCTCGACTGATTGTCTGTGTACACCGCGTATAACGCAGGTGATGTAAAGCTGTTGGCAAGATGCTTGAACGAACGAAAGCACCTCTTCTTATCCCCTTGTCACATTGAACATCAAGGAAAGCTGCGTGTATGGATCTGCCTTCGATTGCAAAGTAATAGGCTTTTACGGAGTCTATTTCACCTGTGTCTTTATGACTCATTACCACCTGATTTATCTGAAGTCTTAAGCATGAGTTGTTACACAGCGAATCAAGACAGAATTGAACACAAGTTTCTACATAGAAAATGCAGGCTTTGCATGGGTAAAAAGTATTTACGGCTGTGCACTCGATGGATTAGGTGGCTGTGTAATCCTGAAAACGAAAGCAGAAACGAGATTTAAAAAACACATGTCTCACAGAAGTTTTCCTTCTGGTAAGAGGTGTCTCTGGCTTGCGTTTATCAATGTACTTGTCACACAAAGTTCTTCCGGGTTTTCCTCATCTCAACGTTCTTGCACACAAAAAAGCAATGACACTATCAACATATCAAACCATGCCACACAAAAATATTCCACTGGCTCAACAACAAATGATACAAAACAAAGCAATTCTCACTAAACACTGACTAGGAATACCATTTCTGCACAGGATACTGACTTCACAGTCCCTTTGGTGAAGACGTGCACAGTGGGTTGTCATGAACTGCGAAGTCCTACATGTGCTGATGCTTGAAAACCGATGAGTGAACTAACGAGAAAATTCATCAAATCTAAGAAAATCAAATTGAGGTGGTCTCTATTTGCTGTGAAAGTTCCAAGGGTCATTTCAGGAGTTTCTCATGAAGAGATCCACATGCATGTGAACACATCCCACTTGATGAGCCACTGTGAAAAGATTATTCAGTGTATACAATTCATGCAATCTGGGGACTTGACCAATGACAATAAACGTGCATTCCAGTTCTATCACTGACAGGGAAACTTCTACGTGCTTCAACAAAACGTTCATAAAAAGTTCTTTGCCTTCTCCAGGCGTAAACATCTGGTGAGTAGGAGCCAGAAGACGAAGGCAAAAAGCAGGGAGCAGAATGACACCCAGGCTGTTGGTATGGACCACCCGACCTGGAAGAACAAACGCGCAATGAACCGGAGAGTCCAGAACATTGGGGCCGATTTCTTCAAACGTTTTCTGCATGACGGGTTTGTGAATTCTCCTAAAATATGTTCAAGGCTTTCTGCACTCTGCAAGACTCATTTCAAATTCTTTTTCAAGTGATTTTGCGACGACTCAGAGAGGTAATAATTTCCATCAGTCTGCAGCCTTGTAAGTCTTCACAAGCAATGTTCCCAAAATGATGAATGCCTCGATGAACGTTTGTGTTGGAGTTGCAGAGGGTTCTCGAGGAATTAAGATAATTTTTCAGTGCGAAGACCATTTCTCTCGAATCAGATCTTTTGCCCTCAGGGCTTTGGCCCCTTCTTCTGCGTGTTTTTCATTCTTCTGGCAGAAACGAGAAACTCACCGTCACGTCTCGTGCGTGACACATGGTGCCAGACAGGAGGTACAGTGGATCTAACTCGTAGCAGTCTTGCTCCATGTAGTTGATCTTCGTGTGCATTATCACCAGAGTAAAGATGCAAAACAAAGCTGCAAATGCAAATGAAGAACCCATTACCTCCCTCTGTTTCTTGAACATGTACCAAATATAAACAGCCTTCATCATTGTGCGCAAGAGATGTTACGTTAACCCGTGTTCAAATCCTGTTTTCTGTGACGGACAATTCACAAAACTTCACCGGACTTTAAAATTGAAACTTTTTTGTCCAAGACGCTAGTGACTCCAGGCTCCAGGTATGAATCAGAGCTGTTCTATGGAACAAAAAGCCTGGAGCCAATTTCCCAAAGATTCATTTTTTTTTTTTTTGATTTGCGAGCGCTCGTAAATTTGAAGGCTCACAGATGCCTTGCAAACAAGCACTCGCCAATTCACTTTGCCAGCTGGAGGAAAATCCTTCGCAAATTCGCTCGGGAAATCAGCTCCGGATCTGATATGCAAGAAGTTGTCGCTTGCGAGCTTACCAGATAACATGTACATGACACCTGTGACCATACAGGCTGTCACCTGTTTCTGCAGAAGGCCAAACATGCCAGTGAGGAAGGCAGTGAACAGACATAGGAGACTCACAATGGTACAGGAGGCTGCAGAGTTCATCATGCCTGCAAAACAGCAAGTCATATCATGTCTAGTGTTCTGGTGTGGATTTAAGTTTTCTCTCAGGGGCCAAAAGTCCAAAATTAGATCCAGAGGTTTAAACTTGGGGGTCAAGAATTACACCTTTTCCACCACTCCAAAGGTTGCGTTAAAATTCCTGGAATTGGGGTTGTTTGCCAAAAAACACACCATCCCAAAGAAACATTTATTGATATCAGCAGCAGATTTGTTGGAAACTGCTTCAACTGGACTCTTGAATGCATGCACTTAAAAGCCCAGATGACACTTGACCACAGAAACAAAAACATCTTTTTTTTCAGGAGAGATCCCGTGTTTCCAGATTTGCAATTGTCCATCCTCAAAACAGGAAAAAGTTAAAATAAAACATCTGTCACTGTGAAACATTTCCGAACATGAAGACAGATTATTGCTGTGTCTGTTTCTGTACACCCACTCATGGTGCAGCACAGAGTTTACACACGCCAATCCAGAATTGAAACCGTCCAATGAGTTGTTTCACTTTCATTTCAAGACCGTTCAACCTTTGTCTGACAAAGTCCAAATATCAAACCAACTGAGATACTTTGAAGAAGGAGAGAGTACTTACGAACAAGCCATTTGCCATTGTCGGTGAGATCTTCCTTTCTGTCGTCGTAATCTGGAATGTATCTGAAGCATTTCCACTGCAGGTGCTTGGCTCCCGACTTAAATTCCTTGAACTCTTCACTGTTGCGGTACTCATCTGTAAACAAAAAGGCAAACAAATCTGTTCTACCTGTTCAAGAACGCCTGGAATTTCCTGCAAAAGTTCCATAACACCTG
>JAAUYG010138713.1_pt1 | contig 13812 bp, 18 predicted proteins | sample 7278091 | NCBI WGS metagenome assembly JAAUYG01 (sample SAMN14350201, study PRJNA611818) | marine sediment metagenome | isolation source: surface marine sediment (0.6m) | place: French Polynesia: Moorea | collected 2018-08
ACCCCCCCCCCCCCCCCCCCCCGATGGTGTAGGCCTAAATTATATGAACTATTGGATATGGGATATTAATTACAACCCTAGCTCGTCATCATCATCATAAAATTTACATGTAACAAACAGTTCCAACCTGGATAACGTTACTGCATATGCCACCATTAGCTGTGTAAACTTTATAGGCAGCAACAGTAGGCATGCCATACATCGGTAATTTTATAACGTACGGTACATGCAATATATTCATTCATCAATTCTAGGTGTGATGAAATCTAGTCTAAGGAGAGAAGACGGTTGGAACTTGGCGACTTTTTGGCTTTACATGTTTAATACTTGCAAATAGCCATGATAGGCCTACATGTACATTTGTGCATAGAAAGATATTTTGAAGAACGAATATTTAAAATAAATAAAACAAACTAACAATAAAGGCCCGAGGAACCAAGTATAGGCCTAGGTTTACCGGCTGGGATAATTTATATTAACAATATAGATCTAGTAAACTTTCGAGCGACATCATAATAATGTTATACATATGTACCTTGTATCAGTTATATATCATGTTATTACAATTTGTCACCCAGCCCAGCCACACGGTCACATTCAGGTTGTAGTGACGTGGAGGACTATATATCTATCTTACAGGCCGATTACTACATGTAACTATAGGCCTACAACTCGTGGGAAATCGTATAGGAGTTGGCAAATAACAAAACTTTGCTTCGAAAAAAACTTCAGTAATTCAGTTTAAACACATGATGGTTCTCATAAATTTAGGTATATGTAATATATTTTTATCAAGTGTCGTACGGGTTGAGCTACAGGTCGACCAATCTGGGTGACATTATAGTGGGTGACCTACATACAAGGGGCCTATATGGATACAGTTCACATAAAGATAATAATTTATCACTGGGTTGTCCTTGCAGGTTCTATACGCGGTGCATGAGCGCCCCCTCAGACAAGCTTCCCAGGACACGCCGGGACACCATCATGGGGCAGGACGAGGTTGGAAAGGGGGTCACGACCCCTGCCAAGGAAGATGGCGCCCCCAAACGAGAGACGTGGTCAAATAAGATCGACTTCCTGCTGGCCTGTATAGGCTTCAGTGTCGGACTGGGGAACGTCTGGAGATTCCCTTATCTCTGCTACAAAAACGGAGGAGGTACATGTGGCTGGCTTCTTTCTCTTCAGTAAATGGTATAAAATTAAATTGATGCTACATCACGATGTATTAACTTTACCTGGTTCTCTAGACAACTTGATGCCTATATGACTCAATCAAACCAAGCAGAGCTCAGTGGTGGCAATGGGATGAAAGTACAGTGGAACCTGTCTTTAAGACCAGCTGAGAAATAGGGACACCCCGAGGATTAAGGACAGCGACTTCAGTCCATAGCCGTATTCAGTATGTGGAAATGGACTTGAGAAATCAGACCACCTCAGAATACAGGACACTTTTCCTCAGTCCCTTGGGTGTCCCTAATTCCCAGATTTCACTGTATACAAAACCCATATGTACCAAACTGATTTCGCTATATATATCTGAAATATTTCTTCACGTTATGCTAAATTTAGACATCTAAGAAATCATGTACAAATACAATCTACATGTAGGAATTGCATTCCTATAGTGAAATAGCAGCTCGCAGATACAGTATATGTATACATGTACAGAGGTCCCTCTCTTACTGGCCACTCTCAAGAGAGGCCATCCTCCCAAATATGGCCAGAAATTTTTGTCACTACTCCTATGAATTGAATGCATTTACTTCTCTCTCTCTCTCTCTCTCTCTCTCTCTCTCTCTCTCTCTCTCTCTCTCTCTCTCTGTCTCTCTGCAAAGGCCACGGTGACCTCTCTAATGTGGCCACAATTGCTTAGAAAAAGGGTGGCCTTATTGGAGGGGGACTACTGTACCTTCACATGTCTGTACAGCCACCCCGTGAGAATACCACAAACGCGTGCACACCAAAACTTTATGTTGCCTCTACGTCTAGAAATATTTAACGCTCAAGGTCTACTCTTGGCTTTATGTAATATCGGTTCACCCTCCTTTGTTCTTTGTTTTAATTAACACGTACTACAGAAACCACCCCTCTATCTTTAGTCTATCTTTATGGCAGTCAGCTACATGTAACACTCATTCGCAGCAGACTCGCTGTTATATTTTAAGCGGCCTTTCATCTACATGTACAGTAGCTTCATCTGCTGCATGACCGGCTATACTGCCCCCATTGACTGTCCGCTCAACGCTATTTCTGTGGCAGTAAATTCGATTTATGTCATCAGTTGATGGGAAAGGACTGGGTAGCTTTTAGGGGTAACCCGATCAAACCGGTCCTTTGTTGGAGCCATTACGTTATTTTTTTTCCTCCAAAAATGGGGAATACATCATATGTACTATGATATTGATGTAGCAGCCTACATGTATTGTAAACATGTGACAACACTACTGAAAATGCTTTGTATTTTACCCCCCTCCAGGTTGTCAAACTCCGTAAATGATTACAGCGACCCCCCTTGCAAAATTTTAAGCATACAGCGACCCCTCTTGCAAAATTTTAAGCAAAGTATTTATTATATGATTTTCTTCTGTACACACCGGTAGGTCATTTTCGTGACGAGTAAGTAACCTTCCTGCACCTGCACTAGTGCACTGACAGGGTATAAACGAGTCTGAGCTGCATCCTGACATTGCCAGCCTGAGTGTTGTGTTGTCCATTGTCAAGTGTTGTACATGTATGTGGGTAACGCAATGGCATCCCGATAAGACCAACAAAAAGTGCTATAAATGCATTCGTGTATATGTACATGTGGTCTAAGAATTAAGATCACCTTACAATTAGGACCATTTTGGCCTTGGTCCTGGGTGATCATACATGTAATTATGAAGTGCCATCGTCCTCGATACTTCCTACATGTACGTAGATTTGTAGTTTTGAAGTGGCAATATTTTTTTTTACTTTCTAGAAAGATATTGGTTATGGTTTATACATGACTTGTACATGTAGCAAGATGGAAGTTTCGCTGTAAGCGAATTTTATATACAAATGTCGATCTTTCAGGGGCGTTCCTGATTCCCTACTTTATCTGTGTGGCTATTGGCGGGATCCCGATCTTCTTCCTGGAGGTGGCACTGGGGCAGTTCATGTCCGAGGGCGGAATTCGAGCCTGGAGAATCTGCCCAATACTGCAAGGTCGGTCTTAGCGACCTGACGTACTTGTACATTGTACATAAGTACTCACAATTCAGTACTTAATTGTCATTATATGGGTATTATTGCCATTAAAACACGGCGTGTGCGTTAAAGACATTTTTTTTTTTGCTCTTGCTTGACACTTTGCATCAGCATGATCCGCAGCGCTATATATTTTGTCTTAATCGGGATTTGGCACTGGGTATCGCATGCCATAAACGTCCGGAGCGATTTGAGTTCCATGCTGGTCTTACAGTTTACAGTAGGCAAAATTTCGACTGGGATAGCTATCTTCAATGCTTTGGACTTACACTGTGTTGAACTTATTGAATTTGACAAATCCACATTTGACTTACATCATTCAACGTAGAAACCACCAAACATGTACCTTCGCGTGTGCAATATTGGTATACAAAATCAACATAATCGACCAGAAACATGTAATTAGAACAACATGGATATACGTTGTAAGTGTTTGATGTGCTCCTTATCAGGTATCGGTTGGGCTACCACAACGATCGTGTTCCTGGTCAACTGCTACTACAACGTGATCCTGGCCTGGGCCTTCTACTATCTCTTCTCATCATTCACGACCCAGCTGCCGTGGGAGAGCTGTAACAATACGTGGAACACCCCCGCCTGCACCCTGGACTTCTATGACAACTCCACCTGCAACGGCACTGCCCGGGGATTTGTGGAAGTGAACGCCACCAACGTGACTTGCCTGAAGATTGACCCCACCACGGAGTTCTGGGAGTAGGTGTAATATATATGTATGAGATTGATAACGCCAATTATGTCCTTTTGTTGCAGGCAGTTGTACATGTAGTTGTTAGCACCGGCAAGCAAACAAAGACATAAAAGGTTGTTCCATTCTTGTTTTTGTGAGTGCACCAAGGAACGTTTCTTGGCATTCGATGATCATTAAATCGTCAAGATTATTCGAAAACATTCAACAGTCTCCCAAAGGACCTGACAACTGGTCAGCACGTTTGCTATTTTGTGGTTTGGTTGCGTCCAGGGAGTAGCCTACATGTACATGGATGTAGACTGGGGTTCTCCATTATGATTCTCCATTGTACATGTACATGTATAAGGTGGATAAGGCCAGTGAGAGTAGCAACTAAGATTAACCGCGATATTTTTTACTGTACATTGTACACTGTTAAAGCACATTATTAAGGGAATTGCTCACCTTGTTTTCAATGGTTTCTGACCTCTATCAGACACAAGGTGCTGGGTATCTCTGACGGTGTGGAGCATCCCGGTGGTATCAAGTGGGATATCGCACTATGTCTCGTCCTTGCCTGGATCGTGGTCTACCTGTGTATCTGTAAAGGCGTCAAATCGTCTGGGAAGGTATGCAAATCTAGAGGACTTTTGTATAGACCACGGCCTTTGAAAACGCATTATTTTTATTTTGCAAATCTGAGCACTATTGCAAACTTAAAAATTAAGGGGCAGCGGTACATGTAATGTACGCAGCATAGGTACTGGTGCAGTGAAATGTTTTCTTTACCAAGAATCTGAAAGGGTGCGTATTTATAACAATGTTGAAGAAAATGGGCAAAATACAGTTATTTAATACTAATTTTGAATTGTATTGAAATGCGTCTGATAAAACATATCAGACGTGGAATGACTGCCCAACTACTACATGTATGCAGTAACAAGATCACTTTTCGTGACGTACACCATGTACATGTACACGAGTATTCTAGACCTGTTCCATAGCAGTTGCACACACTGATGGCGTATATAGTACGTTACTGAGACATAAATTACATATGCCTTATGCATAAAATATACATGTTTTGCAGGTTGTTTATTTCACCGCCACTGCACCCTACGTCTTCATGACCATTTTGCTAATTCGAGGCTGCACGCTAGATGGCGCTCTGGATGGTATCCTCTATTACATCGTGCCGGACTTCTCGAGACTGGCTGATATGGAGGTAATGTCTGCAACTTCCCAGTGTAAAAAGTTCTGTGTAACAAAATGATATTCTGTTATTCATGTCTTTACAATATGTGTACACGTATCTTTAGACTTAAGTTTTTTTTAGTTTAACGTTTTAATTTTATCGCTAACCCTATGTTAAAAAATAGTGCCCGGAAGATAACATCCATGGAGCTTTCTCGTTAAGACCGTCATTATTGTGCACCCATTGAACTCTACATGTAGGTGTGGGTGGACGCTGGAACCCAGATCTTCTTCTCCTACGCCATATCGCTGGGTGGTTTGACGGCCCTTGGGAGTTATAACACGTGGAATCACAACTCCTACAAGTTAGTGTCCAGGGTCGTGCTAAGAGAGCTAATCCCCAAAAAAGAAATAATTTATTCCAACCATCGCATTGCGAAAACAGTACTGAAAATATTTCTGCCTGTGAAATAAAAATTGTCGTGATGTGTACTGCGTACTGAGACGGTAGTATCAATGTAGGAAACTGTGGGGGAGGGGAGGGGTGGGTGGGTTGTAGCCTACGTGTAGATTGGTTTGGTTTAATTGGACGGAATGAGTGTCGCAAAATGGCAATATACATGTGTACATGTAATAGTGCATAGTATAATTATATAGTACTAAGTTATGCATGTACGCTACATGTATCTACTGGAAAATGCATGGAGAATTGCAGATCGTGACATGCCTGTTTGTGTATACGATATATGTGTGTATTTATGTATTGCTACCGGTGAATTAAAGCAATTAATCTATGTTGGCTAATTGCATTTGTATACATGTATCTTTACGATTTATCGCATGTAGCGTAGCCTAATAATATTAGGGCTACGAAAGACACACCATGTAAAAGTCACCGTTAATCTTATATTTTACTCCGTTTCCCATACGTAGAGACGCCATCATCTTCTCGCTCACTAACAGCGGTACGAGCCTCTTCGCGGGTTTCCTCATCTTCAGCGTCCTGGGTTACATGGCCACCGTTCAGAACACGGAGGTTGCCAAGGTGGCGGAGTCAGGTACGTGAGTGGGAATCCTTACAGAGAGCAACACGGGGGTGGGTTGGGGGCTGGGGGTCAGTAGACTGCAAGCTGGTGTGGGGTGTACTAAGCATTGTGAATAAAAGGCCGGCAGGTGTCGGGGTTGTACTGGATTCCACGCCAATTTTAGTGAAGATATAGGGAGCATTGGGGTGTTGGCTTTGGGTGATGGGGTAGTTTAATGGGGGTGGAAGGACGAATTAGTGTGATGGTGGTGATTAGGATGGGTTTCAAGGAGAGTTGATTTAGCGGCAGGTATGAGCGTCATGTACATGTATCTCTGCATAATGTATACTATTTCCCCCATCATGGCAGGTCCTGGTTTAGCCTTCGTAGTGTACCCCAAGGCCGTGGCTGCTATGCCAATAGCCCCTCTGTGGTCCGGACTCTTCTTCTTCATGATCCTTCTTCTGGGACTCGACAGTCAGGTTCGTGTGTGTAAATCTTCGATCTTCTGGGTTTGTGAGATTTTCACATTTGTAATAACTGAAATATTTCTAATCTTGGACAATGTGCTTGCCAGTTTATCATTGCTGAGTTTATCATTGCACAATCATCGCATAGTTTTTGATCAACAATTAACTGGATAAGGCCAGGTCACATGCAGAGCCCGGAAAGTTCCGCAGAGACTTCGGGAAGCAGGTCATTTCGAATGCACCAAATAAAGCTGTTGGCCCACTTCACATTAACACATTAAGCTCTCTCTGCTTAATATATCAATTAGGTCGTTTTGTCCCCCATCGACAGGCCTCGTGAAATGAGTCCGATCGTTAGGTTACTAATAGTCTGCATGAGTTCAGCTGAGGTCTGAACTGTTCTATTGAGCACGTTGAGAGGATTCAACTTTAAGTTAATCAGTTTGTTAATGTTAAAATACGTTTATTTGTCCCTCCGCAGTTTGTTGGAGTGGAAGGACTAGCCACTGCATTCCTGGATGCATGGCCAACATTGAGACGGAAGTGGATCCGCGAGGGATTCATCGCAGTCCTTTGTGTCATCCAGCTGCTGGTCGGGCTGTCCATGGTCACTCACGTATGTAGGACACATCACTATACATGTACTTCGAGACGGGCTGTGATCTAATGGGTAATATCCCATCTATATATTAAATTGTCGGGCGTAGATCGTTCGGCCCAAACAAGACAGGTCCACATTAAATCACCACGCATACACCTACATACATGTACACCCCCGAATCCAACTTGCAGTCGGTGATATGACCATGAGTTGTTGAAAGCCGACTATAAGCCTGATTCACCCACCCCACCCATCTATATATTTACAAAGTATTTCGTGTAATGTGTTTACACCTTTATGGGTATTCATACATGTACCCTCTTATGCATTGTTCTTGTCGCAAATTGGATTCAGTCGCAGATTATGCAAAGCAGGTAGGCACACTGCTACATGTACAAGTCCATGCAAGTTCGAAAAGGATATATCATAAATGTGGTGGGCACTGGGGTGATATTTTCCAGGGTGGGATGTATGTCTTCCAACTGTTTGACTACTATTCTGGCAGCAGGATCGTGGTTCTGGTGGCGTTCTTCCAAGTTGCGGCCATTGCTTGGATCTATGGTAAGTTGCAAAAGCAAGCAATCATCACAACGGACACCTCTATAGCATTGTTGTTTGTGGAAGCAACACTATGGTCGTACAAATATATATGGTACCAAGCAAAGACAACTGTCAGTCGACACAGTTAAACATGTAAAGTGTCTTCTATTTTGTTCAATGTCTGGCCTCTTCCATAGTATAGTTATCAAGAAATGAATATAATAGGATTTAGTGTATACAGACTGCGTTATCCAAGTGCACGTATGCACGAGCCTATTGACGGAAATACAATGTACAGTGTTTATAATGCATTTCCATTTCTTCTTGACAGTCTTTAAATCCCGATCTCCACAATACACATATTGTCGGTCATGGGCAGGTTGTTAAAACAGCCACGTGCATGTACATTGTGCGTCTCTATTTTCAGGGGTGAACCGTTTCTATGACAACATAGAAATGATGTTTGGTTGGCGCATTAATCTCTATATGAAGATCAACTGGTTGGTTTGTTCCCCAATCTTCTGCTTGGTAAGTATAGTGTATGCATGTAAAAGAATAAACCCCCTAAAATCTATTAATCTGATAAACCTGAGGTTCTGGATAAAGTATTGTGGCACTGAAATATATTTTCGAAAAAAAAAGACACTTTTTTTTTGCATACAATCTAAGCCAAGAAAGTGTAATGTGGTAGACAATCAGACCCTTCAATAAATTATTCTGTTATAATATCAAGTGCCCAACTTAACACTGGAAACGTCATTCTACAATGTATCCCGGGATTTAGATTTTCTACAAGGTCGTAGATTTCCATTGTGCCAGTATTGGCTAACCATTTTGCGTGCGCATGTAGCTTAAATTCAATTGCATTTTTCACTCTACATCGTACTGTTGGTGTAGCACAAAATGAAACCAATTCCATTCTTTGCAACCACCTCCACGTTTTCCTTGTTTTTTCTTCAACCGCAGGTCATTTTCATCTTGAGCGCGATCAACTACTCCGAGCTGGACTACAAGCGACCGTCCGGGGTGTACACGTATCCTCAGTGGGCTGTCGGGATCGGGTGGACGCTGGCCGTCGTCTCCGCTCTCTGGATACCGATCTACGCCGTGTATAAGGTCGTACAGTACTGGTATCAACGAAAGGTGAGTTTCCGCAGTTGGCGTTTACAACGCATCTAGGAAATGGTACGATCTATAAATGTTATTCGAAACTGCGACAAAACCTATCTAAACCTTGTTGGGTTGTTCATTCCCTAAGTTTGGGCAGCTTATCCGAGAAATGACATACATGTACATTGTACATATCGTTCTTTGAAGTAGCTATTTATATGATTTAATAATAATTCTCAGCCATTAATATATGATTTAATAATAATTCTCATCTGGAGATTAAGATTTTCAACCCGAGCAAACGCTGTGCTTGCATATTTGCATACATGTATCTCTACCATTTTCCTTGTTGCAATATCATTGCAATATCCTTGCTGTGTCTTCAGCCACTGCGAGACCTGCTGAGCCCCGAGGACTTGAAGCCGCATCAGCTAAGACCGTGTGACAAGGGGTATGTCCCCACGTACAACGGGGACAGTCATCCGCCACCGTACAGTTCTGTGACAGAACCCTCGGAAAAGCCAGTCGAGAAAGTTCCACTGAGTGACTTAGTTTAATCCGGTAGAGTTGACGTATTGCACACATGTGCATGTATATACTTTATACTTGAGAAGAGTGGTACTTGATTGCGAAAGAACGCTTTCAGAAATAAGGTTGTCTGTTTAATCTGGCAGAAAAACTAGAGAGTCACGAGAATGCTGTATAAAACTCCACCCAAGTGACGGTTGAACGAAGATGTATGAGGACGCGAAACCCAAGACGATTATGGATTCTGCTGTAGTTACAATGTGTATATACTGTGTCCATAGGACAGATTATTACCCCAGAGAACGTGTCACATGCCATATCCCACTGACTTTACCTCGTCCTGTCTTAATTCGGCGTTCTGGATCAAGCAAGGTTGAACTACTCAAGAATTCTAAGACTGCAGATTAACAGTGGAAGGCCTTGAAAACTTTGAAGACCTTGCTTGGAACTTCGAAAAGGCAGCAATATCAAACTGCAATGTTTTGAGATTTCAATCCATCTCCCGTATAGGCCTGCAGCAAAAATGAAGTTTGTCACGGCAGCTATTTATTCATAATTTTAAAATCTAAAGTTCCACTATGAGTGTTTACCGAAAATATATCGGGCACTTACATGTACATGATGCCGACCTTGCAAATTCGAGAATTTGGCACTTTGTGAAATATCTGTTTATGACATACTGTTGGAAGACGAAATTGACGAAAGACTTGATGAAGATTGAAGATTTGTAAAAAATCACAAGGTAGGAATTTTAGAGAATATTGTTGCGACTATCTTTACATGTATGTATATGACTATTAAATGTACGTACTGTAGCGAAATAGCCTGTCCACTTTCACAAACTGTAAGGAATGATAATACCCATATGGTCTTTAATTTCACAGACTTTTTCTATGTAAATCCAAATGTAGATATATATCGAACAGTGCAAGAAATTCTGTTAATTGCGTTCAATTGCATTAAATGAAAGATAACACGGGTAAATCACGTGCTTAAGACACACTGTACGAGTGGATATTTTAGTAGTGATGTACTGTGCAGTGTGCACTGCAACATACACGAAACACTGTATGTAGAAACAATATTTACCTAACCATTTTTAAGCAACATGTACCCTGGGACCTCAGAAATGCACAGGGTGGAGTGCTACATGTACATAATTTAGTGCCAAACATCGTAGGAATTCCCAACGACTCGGTATATACATGTACTAGTCATTGTAAGGCAGTTATCCTTTATGCAGAAATACATATTTTCCTGAGAGAGATACTGTATGAGAAGATTAACCGTAACGATGTATATGCACACCCTTTCTACGCTTTGCTATTTATAACACGAAGTCGACCATGCTGTATCTATATATGACGAAGTGACCATACATACATGTACACATGCACATGAAACTGTACCTGCACAGTTCTGCGAAGACTTTTATGACATTATACACCGCAAACTGATTTTGTACAAATGTTAAATTGTATATTGTCCTTTTTCTGGAGTCGACGTTCATCGAGTCGACACATGTGTGTATACACAAACGTACAATGTATATTACAGTGTAAGTTACGCATGGTATTACATGTATAATTGTGCGTTCAGTAAGCTTCATGAAGTCTCTCCAAGTACATGTAACGTTCACAATATATGGAATCTATTAGTCTGACACATAGCGTGCAAAGCTGTACACTAACTGGACGCGTGTGTATACATGTATATATGTACATATACTTGTTTTGGCTTCTATAAGACTTACATGATATGCGGCGTATAATGTTATGTACAGAAACTGGCAATAAAGAACGGTTATCACTACAACCTCTGGACTTATAGCTGGCATACAGTATTCAGCAAGTGAATTATTGCTTTTAACTACGCTCACATCAGGTCCTAACTTATGCATGATCGTAGCAGAGAATGCAGCAATGCATAAGTTAGGACCTGATGTTCGCTACGTTAAAATAATATAAGGACTCGTCCGAGTCCATAAAATTTTGACATAAAGCTACTACTACACCTATTACACCAGTCCTACTACTACTACTACTGCTACTACTACTACGATGACGATGATGACCACTACCACCACCACAACTACTACTATGACTACTACTTCTACTCAGTACCCATAGGATCTGTCAATGCAACTTTCTGTTAATTTTTATTGGCTAGAATTAATGCTGCAAATTCTATTCGGTCGGTCTTTCTGATGTGAGTGATATCATCGTAACAACACATTGTCAAATGTAGATAAATTTGTGCAAGTTTATCGATGTGTCACCATGCCTCACTTGCTACCAGGCAGTGACAAAGAAATGAGTGCAAGTCCTGACTGTATTAGCAGAGGAACGGCTATATATAGATGTCAACTTCTGTCAATAATGATGTGTCTTTCCCAGTGCTCATACACAGTCGTGTATCTCCCCCATATGTAGGTGACAGAGTATCTGGAGGAAGTCTACCTGTGTGACGAATGTTTCCTGTTAGTCAAACTTGACCTGGACAGGATCAAGTTACTGAAGGTAGGAACACAAAGTTTAACTCTCTTCCATTTTTAGCAATAAATACGTTTGTCTGGCTAAGCTTGAGGTGTAGATCTTGATAAAAGTTAAAGTCTAAAGTTGTGACTTTAATCAGACTCTTACCCAAGCACAGTGGTGGGATTACTGACCTATCTCCAAATTTAAAACTTGGTGTGGAGTTCTCAGTCTTTACCAGTAAAGTTCAAAATGTAAGTTTTAAGTTTTGAAAGGAAAGTTTTTAAGGCTTCCGTTTATTTGTCGAGAACTATAAGCCTTGATGTGTATAATTCCAGTTGGAGGTTAACGTGGACAGTATCCGTGAGTCCATCATCACGTCTAAGCTGCGCATCAAGGCACATCAGGTCCGCTGTCACAGTGAGGCCGTGCTCTCTATCCTTCCAGTGGAAACCGCCAAAAGTTCCATGTATTACATCCTCCAGCAAATGAAGATAGACATTCCCAAGGTCATGATTAAGGTAAGTCTGACTTGTACTGGTATGTTTGGTATGTTGAGTTTGCAAGCCCAGTCTGATATTGATGGTATTGCAATGCGGAAAATAGCTTGAAATTTATGAATTTTCAAAGTATTTGATTCATTGTCAGTGGTTAAAGACTGGAGTGGTCCCTCTCTTAGTGGCCACTCTCAGCAGGGGCCACCCTCTCTAATAGGACCACAAATCTTTGCCACTACTACTGTCAATGTATTTACTTCTCTCTCTCCGCAGAGGCCACCTCCCTAATGTAGCCACAGTTTCTTGGCAAGTAGGGTGGCCTTATTAGAGAGGGACTACTGTATATCTGTCTCAACAATGCTAGTGGATTGTTCGCACTGGCTAAGCAATGCAGTGAACTGATTATATTGCTGGGGCGTGATAGGCATTTTTAACACAGCTGGGGCCAGTTTCTCAAAAATCTTTAAGTTCCAAAGTGATCTTAAACATGGAAATGACAAAAATAGTTGCCAAGGCGATTGCTCAACCCAAGTTCATTTCTACACTTACAAATTTTCTGGAAATTGGACTGTAGGGCTAGTTAGCTTAAAATTTTTAACTGCTCTAACTTAAGTTCAACTTTTTGATCTGTATCCCCAGTCCCTGATGTGTACGCGTGTCTTTTCCAGGGTATCAATACAGTCAACAAAGCCGTCATCCACATTGAGGAGAAGACAGGGACCACCTACAAACTGCTGGTAGAGGGGGACAATCTCCGTGCTGTCATGGCAACCCCAGGTAAGTGGACTCGAGACACTTATTATATAGTTTAATAGTTTTTACTTATTATGAAGGAAATATAAATGTTCACAATTTAAGCTGAGGGCGTAACTTCATCAAACACAGACTTGAATACATTCATCTGTGTGTACTTTAAGAGCTGGAGTTTGTAATGCTGTAGCAATAATATATGTACAGTGCATCACATACAGTGCTTCCTGTAGTGTGCAGCACATACAGTGCATCCTGCACAGTGCAGCACATACAGTGCATCATGTAGAGTGCAGCACATACAGTGTGTCCTGTAGAGTGCACCGCATGCATTGCATCCTATAGAGTGCAGCACATACAGTGTGTCCTGTAGAGTGCACCGCATGCATTGCATCCTGTAGAGTGCAGCACATAGTGTGTCCTGTAGAGTGCAGCACATACAGTGTGTCCTGTAGAGTGCAGCACATGCAATGAAGAGTGAATTACGAACATGGTCTGGACTGGTAGAGTACATGGATTAAGTATCATGAATTTGTATAGTGGTCTCATGACCCATACTGATTCAAGTGACATCTGGGATACAACATGTACAAAGTTAGTGGTGCGCAAATTGATTGATGTCTAGATAATGAACATCTGTTCTTTCTCTTTGGCATTTTACCAGGCTTCAAAGATAAAAGCTACCTTAGGTCATGTGTACT
>JAAUYG010073699.1_pt1 | contig 13811 bp, 13 predicted proteins | sample 7278091 | NCBI WGS metagenome assembly JAAUYG01 (sample SAMN14350201, study PRJNA611818) | marine sediment metagenome | isolation source: surface marine sediment (0.6m) | place: French Polynesia: Moorea | collected 2018-08
TGGTAGGGGGAGTATTTTTAGTTCTATGTAACCTTACCCCCCTGTATCTGTTGTATGTTTTTATATGATTTGTGCAAATAAATAAATAAATAAATAAATACTTGTGAAGCGATGTTTGTCAGGATTTACAAAATCCCTTTGCTGAACAATCTTCACCCAATTATACTAATGGGGATTATTGGTAATTTATCCGATGTTTGGGGCAATAAGTAGTCACTTGAAAAATGAGAGATTTTGTTGATTTATTTTCCTTCCAGATGCAGCGAGAGGGACTGGTCGGTTTTCTGGCATGGACCTGAAAGGTAAAATTAACGGAGATGAACTGGGACTTCCCTCAATATTAATCATCCCATGATAGTTATTATTCTTGCGATACGATGTTTGTCAGTATTAATAAAATGCCCTTGCTGAATAATCTCCACAAGGCTATGCTAATGGGGATTATTGATAATGTAGCAGATGTTTGGAGCAGTAAGTAGCCACTTAAAAATGAGAGATTTTATTTTTTTTCTTCTAGATGAAGCGAGGGGGACTGGTCGGTTTTCTGGCATGGACCTGAAAGGTTATATCAAAAGGGGTGAACTGGAACTTTTCTCTCAATTTCGATTATCTCATGATAGTCATTATTCTTGCGAAGTAATGATTGTTAGGATTTACACAATCCCCTTGCTGAACAATCTCCACCTAATTGTGCTAATGGGGATTATTGATAATGTAGCAGATGTTTGGAGCAGTAAGTAGTCATTTAAAAAATGAGAGATTTTTTTTCTTTCTAGATGAAACGAGAGGAACTGGTCGGTTTTCTGGCATGGACCTGAAAGGGTACATCAAAAGGGGTGAACTGGGACTTTTCTCACAATTTTGATTATCTCATGATAGTCATTATTCTTGCGAGGCGATAATTATCAGGATTTACAACATCCCTTTGCTGAATAATCTCCACCCAATTATGCTGATAGGGATTATTGATAATGTAGCAGATGTTTGGAGCAGTAAGTAGCCATTTAAAAATGAGAGATTTTTTTTATTTTTTCCTTCTAGATGAAGCGAGGGGGACTGGTCGGTTTTCTGGCATGGACCTGAAAGGTTATATCAAAAGGGGTGAACTGGGACTTTTCTCTCAATTTCGATTATCTCATGATAGTCATTATTCTTGCGAAGCAATGTTTGTCAGGATTTACACAATCCCCTTGCTGAATAATCTCCACCTAACTGTGCCGACGGGGATTATTGACAATGCAGCAGATGCTTGGAGCAGTAAAAGTAGCCATTTTGGAAAATTAGAGATTTTTTTTCTCCTTCCAGATGAAGCGAGAGGGACTGGACGGTTTTCTGGCATGGACCTGAAAGGTGATAAGAATGGAAGTGAACTGGGACTTCTCTCAATTTTAATCATCTCATGATAGTAATTATTCTTGCGAGGCGATGTCAGGATTTACAACATCCCAATGCTGAAAAATCTCCACCCAATTATGCTGATAGGGATAATTTGGTAAAGTAGCAGATGTTTGGAGCAGTAAGTACTGGTAGTCATTTGGAAAACGAGATCTTTTTCCTTCCAGATGCAGCGAGAGGGACTGGTCGGTTTTCTGGCATGGACCTGAAAGGTTATATGAAAAGTTGTGAACTAGGACTCTTCTCTCAATTTTAATTATATCATGATAGTCAGTATTCTGAAGAGGCGACATTTGTCAGGATTTACACAATGCCCTTGCTGAAAAATACCCACCCAATAATTCTGATGGAGGTATATTTAAAAAACGGCGCTTACAGCAATAAATCAGAGTTATTTTACCCTTCCCAGGTGAAGCGAGGCGTCCACCCCAAGGTTAGGTGAACAGAGATGAGCTAATACATGACAAGCAGTCTGGTACGGCGCTCTTCTCTGCTTAATCAAATCATGAAAGTCCTGATAATTGCCAAACATCGTTATGATCCTATTAGCATTATGATTAGCGTTAACTTTGTTCCATTCACTCTCTACTATTCAGTGTAGTAAATTATACTGGACATCACGACAGAATTGGGACATGTACATAAGGGATACTAATTCCGACTTCGACATAATGTACCCACGGACTTATGTGCTACTTCATACTGACGTAAGAACAGACATATCCGGCATACAAGGAGATTCGTTCCCCAATCTTGTTACATGTAGTCAAATGTGTGAGCTTAGAATATTTGTACATTTACACACCGCGCTCAGGAGGTATTACAGTGCAATATATGTCACAAGTTATTATGATGTGATATATGTCATCTTGCAGCTGGAACATGAAATATGACGCTGCAGCCATAAGACTGTACAAGTGCTGTTAACAAGTTAAATACTAATAAATATTTAGATTCGAGCACGACAAAAGGATCAATGGAATATTTTGTAATTATTTATGCAAATCACCACTGTCATCATCATCATCCTCATCAGTAATAGCAGGAGTAACAGCAGTGGCTGTACTAACAGCAGCACAACAACAACCAAAACAACAACAACAACTACTACTACTACTACTACTACTACTACTACTACTACTACTACTACTACTTCTACTACTACTACTACTACTACTACTACTACTACTACTACTACTACTACATCTATTACTACTACTGCATATACAAATACTTCAATTTGAACTACTTTGCCAGTTTCTTGCATTATATCTTTTCTCACCTGGATTTGCTCCCAGTGTCGAGGTCTCATGGCCTTATTTTTCAAGTCGTTAATCAGGGGCATTGTGCGTCTAAACTGATCCACTTTGCCTTTACTGGACTCCAGTATATCCCAGTTCTTATCCTGGAAAATCAACAGATAATAAATGGCTTCAGTATAAGTAATTTTATCTCTGGACTATCTAGTTGAACTTTTCAAGTGGTGTCAATATGTCTGACCTGAAATCAAAACTGAGTTTAATACTTACAGACGATTGCAGGGTAAGCACATAGACTCTTCAGAAGAAACACTAAATCAAAGTTAAGGGAAATTTCCATAACCAAGATGCTTCAATTCATAGGAAAAAGCAGTCTGAAACCATAGCACTTTATAATACTATATGCATTGTCTGATAAAATGTCACAATGATATTCCTTGAACTTTAATGCTTTATCTTTATATTATGTGCAGCACCACACAGCATGCTTCAGTTCAAAAGGGACTGAAAATTTCATTTTTTTTTTAATGCTACCAACATTAGCAGCTAGTGCTCCAATAATCACTGTCGATCTCTATGAATAAAGAAACCTACATGTATCTTCCCGGGTGGATCATGAAATTATCCTGAGTGATACTGATATCCTATCACCCCAAAACAGATGAAGAGAAACATCCGAAAAGTCTGGATCGTGAAATTACCACACACTGACACGGATCGAATACTATATAGTAAAAAGAAAAACACATTGGATGACTACCTCTGGTCATGCTGGTGGCCTTTGGAATCTTTGAACTAAACAAACAGCATGCATGCTAAAGGAATGCTGGGTGGACAGGGGCCTCAGAAATGTTCTTTTGTACCGGTATATCCAGTGCATGCAATGTAATGTATCCATCGACATGTATAGTCCATGTAAGCAAACTTTTTCTAAAGTACCAGAGGTACTTAGAATGGATTTTTATGTTTTATGAGCAGGAGATTTATCATAGAGATCACTTTTATAATTTGTGAAAAAAAATATCATCTGAAAATTGTTTTTATGCAAAACAGCACAGGCAGCGGCAATTGAGTTTATTTTTTCACAACACTGTGCCTCAAACTGTAGTGCTGGTTTTTCCATTTTACATATATATCTTCCGATAGTACTGTACATCTATTTCAGATCAGCTGAAGTGTATATATACACTGTACATCAGTCTCTGCGTGAATTCCTAACAAAAATATGCAACAGTTATTTGGGTGAGGCAACATTGACCAATCAAAAGCCTGCCTTATTTTTCTGTGAGCCTGTTTCCTCCCCAGACGTTATAGTGTGATGTGACAATGTCACACCATTGCCAAGTACGCTGTCAAACACGGTTTGTTCAACAACCTCGTCCAAATTCTGTGATGTGACATATGACCAGGGAAAAAAACAAAACAAAACACACACACACCCTTCAGGACACAATATTTTCTAAATATTTTTAAATTGCTAAGTTTGTAAATTGCAACCACAGAAAATCATTGTAAAAATCTCTAGCTAAGCCATTCAAAACTACATGTATTGAAAATGTTGAAGATAAACATGTCTAACTGCCTATTTCTTGCTATCATCCCCGGGTATTTATGTTTGAAATTTTTAAAGTTATTTCTTTACAGAATGTTTGGTAATGTATATAAGTAAAGATGGAGGATAACATGCATGTAGATGCAAAAGTCCCATCATCACATGCCAAGCTATATTAAAGTTGGTTAAAAAAAGTGTCACATTAAACAGATCCGTAATATTATGAAAAAAGATATGACCATAGAGGCCCAAGATGCCTGTGGTCAGAATTTCCTATTTTATCCTATTGTATTATGCAACATGTAGAATGTACACTTGAAAATATAAATACAGTCATAACACTATAAATACAGATCACTAACTTATACTTGTATGGCAAAAATAGTAAAAATAATTCTCAGTTCCCAGCAAGTGTTAATTAAGAGCAGTATCAGTGACAATAGCATTGTGACTTTGTTGAAAAGTATGTAACTGAAAATGTAACTCTAATGGCAAAATATATTATCCATTACAAAATACTCTCGTTTGCAATCTACTGTTCTCTGATTTGTATAATAAAATGGATCCATGATTGTGGCATTTTCTTTTCTTTTCTAAAGCTAAGGTGTTTATAAAGTGATGCATGCATCCTGCCTGAATAGTAACATCCTCAGTTTCCTTGGCGATGCTCCCATTTGACTTGGTCACAATATCAACATCATCATCATGATCATTGGCAGGATTTTCTTCTTCGGCCTCATTTCGCTTCTCCTTATAGCACAGCATTCCAATAGTGTTCATTTTTTTTATTTTTGTACACATTTAAGCAAAAAAAATGTGTTTGTGTACGTTTCAACACAAGACAAAAGTGAATGTAAATGTATGTCTCTTAAAGCTAGATTCATACTTCGATATAACACTGAGATATTATACTTAAATGTTTCTTGTGACAGATACAAGCATGTTACTGTGTATACCACAGTTCAAGTTTAGAAACAAGAAAATCAATAAGGTTCAGACATTACTAAGTAAGGAGCAGAGAGCATTTACATGTAAGCTTTCACTTAGGCATTTTAAGACATTCATTGCAATATATACACATATAGGTATACATGTACACCTCCATGCCTATGAAAACAGAAAAACACAACTATGACCTTACAGGCCTGATCGAGCCATTCCACACACTCTACCATTCTAAATGTTATAGCAGAACCACTATTTTACAAGTCTTTTTTAAAGACTATTATAAGATCACATAATTTGCTACACAGAGTGAAATTTTACATACTACCGGTACTGAACCTTTATTTAAGGTCAACTTGATTAAATTGATGATAAGACTACATTTTCAAAGGTTCGGTGCGTGGTCTCAAAATAGACGGACCATAAACACTAACCTTGAGTTCTCGGCTCATCTTGTGCAGTTTCTTGTAGATGGTAGTAGACAGCTCCTCCATCTCTTTGGTCTGTAGTCCACTGAAGGCTCCAGTCTTCCACTGACTCCAGTGTTCCTCCCACAGCTTGGTTTGCTGCCAGACCGTCTCAATCTGCTCCAACTCCTGTAACCATGGCAACAAGCTTCAGTAACCATGGTAACAGCAGGAAAATTAAACGCAGTCAATAAAATGTTGTCATTTTCATACCAATTAGGGAATAACATAAGCTTATGTTAGTAATTTTTAGAAAGGTCTCACCTATAATTTATTATACACCTGTTAATTTAAAGATATCATGGATATATACAAGGTATAATGAATTTGACAAAGCCTGTATAAGTGTCAACATTTCTTATGGTTGCATAAGAGTGTAGAAATTTATACTAATAGCCTATCTCATTAGTCTATGAGGTTACAGTAGAAAATATTGCAAAGTTAATACGATTATATCCATCCTCAAGGGAGTAATCTATTTCAACCCATCCAGCAAAAGCCAATGAAAAACAGAACATGCCCATCTTAGCAGCAATACATATTCATGATTTATCAGCTTGAAGGTCCTTATGCAGGAATACAGCCCAACACAAAAATACACTTCAGGGTGGAAAAGTTCATGCTGAGACAACTTACTATGCGAACAACATGCCGTGAATCAATGGTCTGCACTTTGCATGCCCTCATTCTAATGATTACATGTATTTTGTCACAATTTACATACTAGTGCAAGACATCAATTATAAACCTGAAAAAAGTGATGATGATATGTGTACATGTACTTATGAAACAAAATGATCGTCACAATACTTAAAGTAACACAATGCTTGCTTCATAGTGTACATTGTCATTATTACATCTTTAACAAGAGGAAAACAAAATGAAAGCTAAAAAAAAATTACTACCCTGTGATTTTGTGAACTACATGTATATGGAAATACAGTAGAACCAGTAAGTAACCTTGTATTCTTATTACCCATCACTATTCATGCTGTAACCGAAATACTGTGCCTTTGACTTCTGCTGCTGTGAACCTGTTGTGGTACTCTGTGATTATGTACTGAGATGTGATGTTAAGATAAATTGCTGAGTCATCATGCAGACCGTGACGATTACAATCAGGCTTTTACTACTGTCACCAACATTGTCAAGCCAGTCCAAAAACTCGCAGACGCCCTCCAGGTCTTGTAGAACTATCAGAGTAATGTCTTCTTCTTTTTCTTCCTTCTCATCTTCTTCTTCATCCTCTTCTTCTTCTTTTTCTTTGCTTTCTTCTTCTTGCCCGCGGATACTGTGTACAGACCCAACAGCTGCCGGTTCTGTCCTGGTGTCGGCCGTAGCTGTCGTTCGACTCCGTGGTGTGGGATCTTTGCTGTCACTGTCACTTTTCACTGGGCTAAGGCCAGCTCTAGGCGATGCTTCAGCCTTTGGAGTCAAGACTGCCAGGTAGGACATGGTACTCATTGAGCTAGTGTGTGCTACTGAATGTGCCTGATTTGTACCGATAAATCGAGGATTTCGAGTTTCCAGTGGGATGCAGGATTAGGAGATATAAGGTAATCATCAGATGATTGAGGATTAATGGTTTTGTGATGAAATAACAGAGCATGCTTGTAATGCCTAATCCCATAATCTGCAAATACTGTCAGTACATGTAATCCCAATTGCTAAGAGCACTGAAACTTAAATACCGGTACCATACTTTTGTACATACATGTACTTGTTTATCTTTTGTACACCAGAATTTGATTTTATTCCATCACCAAGATCACCAATTCTGTGCTTTAAATAAAATTTCAAGTTTAATTAGATGTTTCTAAATATTCTCTCTCCTTTGATGAAGAACTTTCTATAGAAATTTAAGCAAAATCTTCATGTTACAAATACAGTTAGAAAATAAATGATCATAAACATAAACCATCAGATTCTATATACATACATGTATGTTGTTTCGGGTCTCAGTCATATTAAATAACATGAAATTTCAGACCGCTGAGACTGGATTTGTGGCTCTTCCTGAACTTTCGGTCATTGCCCTAGCTGGGTCACCACTCATACAGAAACCAGTAAAGGTTGAAAACTCAGCAAGACCTACACCACCAGTCTCAGCAATGGTACAATCTCATGTCATCAGATTTTTAGTTTAATTAATTCTATTTAATTAACATACTGGCCTGCTGAATCCACTCACCTGTTCAAGCCTGGCAATCTCTTTCGACGGCGGCTGATCAATCTTGAAGATTCCCAGGCCTTTCCTGAGGGTGGCCTCCGAGTCCTTCAAGGCCTCTAGCTGTTTCCGAATGGCCTCAATGCCAGCCAGAGCCTCGCTTGTAGACACCCCACTGCTGAACGGTCCCTTGGACTGGAACTCCTCAACCAAACCAACTACCTGCTTCTTGAACTCATCTGACTGCGCCAGTAGACCAGTCTTGAACTTTTCCTGTGCATGAAAATTGAAAGTGTGAAATTGGATACATATTTAGCATAGTTTGGCTGGTTATAAAAGAGCCAGTTGTTTTCAAATACAATGAAACCAGTCTTTGGGAGACCACTGCCATGAAAGACCACTTATCTTGAAGGACCACGTATTCCTGGCAGCAGGTCTTACATTTTATTTGAAACTAAATCTGTCGCCAAAAACCACATGTCTTGAGAGACCACATTTTTATGGCAAATGGGTTGGTCTTTCAAGGCAGGTTCTGCTGTAACTGACAAACCAATTCCATTGTTATTACGAGATACAATATTCTTCTGCATACAATATGTATCATATGATGACTAATAATATTACCCACTCCTGTCATGATTTAAGTGTCACTTAAACTTTCCCAGTTTTGCAGAAAGCGGGCAATTTATATAAGCACAGAGAGGATTCAAACCCATGGTACTGGGAACACACAAATTTTGAGTCCCGTTCAACTACATTTCAATGTGATTCAAATTGTCACCGACTGATAACGTTCTTTGCGATCACATTTCGGGTGGATAGGGATGGTCCTTCATGACAGGTTCTAATGTAATACAGTGACACAGCATAACTACGCCTTTATTCCTACCTTATGTTTTTTCAGCATGGCGTCCGCATCTATCAGGATCTGTTGGAAGCTCAGCCAATCATTGTTGAGTTCGTTGAGCATGTTGCGTACATCCTCGGGGATGGACACGTCATATTTCTCCATGATGGAGAACTGGTCGTACAGAGGTTGGAACCTGGCCTCTATCTGTGACTGCTCACTGTGCAGCTTATCCCACAGTGTCAGGCTGTCACCAAGCTCATCCAGGGTCTGTGGTGGACGACTGACCCTGGTAAACACAGAGAGATTTGGGAAAATGGAACAAACTGCAAGCTAGGATAGCATCTAGATAGTAGGAATGCTGCCTGGAGATCGGGGAGATTAAAGGTCTACAAAACCTGAGAGAGTAAGGGAAACCACTGGGTACACCAACTTTAAGTATCAATATCACGACTGTTACATAAACTCAGTCTACATATTGCCTCTATTCTACTTGAATGCATAAATACCGTAATGTATACTACATGGCTATGTGCTGGTTTTAAGTTTTTATTAGTAGTAAACATGGTAAAGTTGTACTGTATCACTGATTTTGTCAAAATGCCTTCAGTCAAAATATTACACACCAGTTCTAGGTAAGTTATCATTGATGCGACATCCACCAATATAAGTATGGTTTAGCTGTCCAACTTCAGAAACAGGCAAAAAACTATCAGAGCCTTAAGTTAAGGTGTTGATGACCTGATTTAACCTTTAAGTCAACCAACGTCAAGGTTATACAATATTGTTAGAATGGTAAAGCAATTATTAACAGATGTATGCCTTAAACCAATGTCAATAATGACCCCCCGACCTGGTCTGTGGCTCTGATCTCGGACTCTACACAGGATGTGATCTCACCCTGAGCCTGACCCATGATATCTGACCTTTAGTAGGTAGTATTGGGCTAGTGTTGCTGCTTCTGATAGCAACCCCCACCCCACCCCCACCCCACCCCCAACAAATGTACTCTGGTCTGACCTATGATCTTTGGTCTGACTCGTACATTCTAATATAACCCATGAATTGCAAACAGACCAATGACCTCTGAACTGACCCATGACAAACCTATGACCTGACCTAACCCATGACCTCTGATCTGACCCAAACCTCTGACCTGACCCAATCATCTAATTTGACCTATGACCTCTGACCTAACCCATGGCCTCTGACCTGACCCAAACCTCCATCCTGACACATGACCTCTGACCTAACCCATGACCTCTGACCTGTCCCCATTATCCTTGAGGAAGTTGTGTAGCTCCCGGAGCCTGGCGGTGGCTATCTCAGACAGCAGACTGGTGAACTTGCGCTGCCACTCCTGACAGTGACCCAGGATGGAGAACTTGAGTGGGGAACAATCCAGAAGGACAAACTGGATATTCAGGATGGTCTCCTGGCTCTGAACATTGTTGGCCACCTCCGTGTACCTAAGGTAAGAGATATTACAATGATCACCTGTAACAAAGCCCTGTGTTTAGGATAAGGAACGTTTGTATACAGTATGTAACAGATGAATGTACATTGTTTTTCTTATGATTACACTTATAATGCCAAATCTCAAGCATGCAAATAGCCAAAAAGTTGCAACCATATTATACATATGTATACTTACACAAATACAATAATAATGCCAACCACAGTAATTGTTTTGCACCTACCATAATATCACCATCAGTGAAGCAAGGGCAACTATGAAAAGAACGTTTTGTGCTAGAAATTTTGTGAAAAAAATGGATAATTCAGGTAAGAAAAGATTATGAAAGTGTGGGAGTTCTATGATTGTCAGCATGACACAGAAATTCACAGGGAGAAATCCCTTATATACAAAATGTTGATGTTGTTTTACCTGGCTATATCAGCATCAAACGAGGACACCTGAGGGTTCAGTTTCTGGTAACGTCGTATGAAAGCATCTTTGTTGATCTCCCAGATCTCCCGGTAGTTGTCCCACGTACCCAGGTAGTTCTGGAGATTAGTGGCGTTACTGGACATCCCCTGGTTAACCTGATTCTGGATCTTATTTATCTCCTCATCTCGGGATACAATTTCATGGATTGGCTGGAATAGTTAGTTCAACAGGACAATGCAACAACAGCAACCAGATTTTATAATGCAAAGAAATCAGGACTGACTAAACATTGGCTTCAATTCCTATAATTATGGAGTGATAGTAATTTTGGAACTGCCGTAATAAGTTGAGGATCCAGCTAGCTACTTAATATTTATAACTCACGACCGAGTTGTAGTATTATATGACTGTTTGATATAAGAGAACACCTATATTTACAATGTAAAAACATCTATAATCAGGGTCACAACTCTAGCCACAATTCCCCTTTCTTTCAAAACCTCAGCATAATTACTATGCATTCTTCAATGCCTTTCCTTTCTCTACAAGCTTTGAAATATCAGATGTAGGAATTTTAAAATAAAATTGATTTAAATTACTGTAATATGCATATGTAACTCCTGCCCTCACCAACATGTAACATTCCTGACACTCACCGCCTTCAATGATTTCTTCCTGGTGAGCAGGTCTGGCAGACGGTGCACATCTCGGATTGCGTGGGTCAGCTCTCCAAAAATATTGTGTACGATTGTTGCCAGCTGTTTAAGGGTTGGTGAAAAATCCACCTGTAGGCACAAGATTTCAAACCATTACTTGAAATAATATAAATAAAATATTAAAGATGTAAGCAAGCATCTGCCATCTAATTATACTATATCACCAGGAATTATTTTCACCATTCTCATAATATTTATCAGCAAAAAATGAAACACTGGTAATGCGGTATGAAATGTTTCTAATACTGAATACAAAGAAAGTGCACTACAAGCCAGGGCTTGAAATTAACTTGAAGAGTACCATCCCAATACCATCCCAGATTATAATATATATACGGTCCCAAATGTCAAAAGTTCTGTCCCAAAATGGTAATATTGCATATAAAGTGTTGTTTCATGGTGGCCTTCAGCCCGTCCCGATTACGTCCCGACAATGGATTTCTATTGTCCCGAGGTAAATTTCTACAGTCACCAGGATGGTGGGACGGTGTTAATTTCGAGCCCTGCAATCTGGAGTAATGAGTGTTTCCATACATTAAGATAAATTTCCTTTAGTTATTTAATATGCTTTCTTACTCACAAAATTTTATACAAACAAAAATAATTTTAAAATTTTCTAAAGATTCTTTTGTGAATTTATAATGATTAAGGCGGGTATGCAAGGTACTCAGGATACCAGTTTTAATACAACCTACCTTATCATTCTCCAGAACGACCTTGACCTTAAAGAGTGGGTTTGGCCCAGATTTACCATCGCCATTGATGGCTCGGGAGAGTTCGTGTAAGGAAGACTTCACGTTGAGCCTGAACGCTTCCTCAACCATACGATCCATCTTCTCCGTGTAGTTGACCCAGTGTTGATACACCTGCAAGATAGGAAAGCAAAAATCCTGATAGACCTAGTAGGTAAGAGAAAAGAAGCTCTAAAACCTGTGCACTAAAATCTTATTATCCTTATTAATGGCAGGTCTCATTTGGACACATTTTTTCTCAGCAAATATGATGTTCACCATTAGAAAGATATTAACTACTCTACCAGCAGCGTCTCGTCTTTTATAACTGGTCCAAAATTTTCAGTAATAAGTTCTGGATGTTAAATATTATGAAAACAATTACTACAATCCCTCTTTCATACAGACAAAAATCCATTATGTGACCAAAATCTATGTGCAGACATAGCATCCAAATAAGGTAGGAATTTTTGTACTCCAGTGATAATGCAATAAAGTAATTCTCATGATATTGCAAAAATTTTCATGTTGCAACAAAATTAAACTTGGAGCTATGGCTTAATTTGGAACATAACTTGCATATTTAAAGAGATATGAACAACTGACATTCATAGACCCATAAGCAAGACGACTATAACTTCAGTAGGTTTCTACCTGACCATTTAATATAATATTAAAGATAAGTGTTTATCTCTTTCACGCTTTCATGCTCATTCAATATACTTTCTACTTCATAATACCTCATGCCCATCATTCTTGAAAAATTTGTTTGTGCTGTCCATCTCGGAGACTATACTGTCGTGCATCTGTTGCAGTCGTTGTTGTATGATACTGCGGTGATTTGCCTGGACAAACAAATTTACGCTTTCTTTAATACACACTGACACTGAATTAATATACATTAAGGCAATCAATGACATGAAATGCCTACATTTTTAATCCAGCAAATTACAACTGCCATAAGATTGTCATAATGATCTGATCTAGAAAGGATTTTTTTGTTACTTTGGGCACATATTTTCAACATTAGTCCACTGGTTCAACTCTCAATGGTATTGTTTTAATTTTTCAGATAAGCTTTGTATCAAGACAGCGAAGAACACAGTACAACATGCCAAGAATTTTCAATGTTCTATCAGGCTCCTTTTAGTTACCATGCCATTACATCGATATGTTGGAAACAGGAAGCAAATCCCAAAAAGAGCACTTATGGTAAATATTACTGTTTTGAAATGGTCCCTTGGATACCTGTTCCTCCTCAAAATCCAAGTTCTCATAGACCTTCTTTCCATCAATCCGGACCAGCAGGAGTTCACTGATATCCCGCGACAGCTTGGCTATCTTCATGTTAGCTTCCTTGTAAGCATCCACAATCTTCTGGACCTGTGGTATGGCAGTGCTTCTTATTTAAACTGTTATGACCCAGGGCAATGACAAATCAGTTATGTGTACAACATTTATTTATAATAAGATCATGAATATGTTTAGGAAAGTTTAAAGCCTATAAACAGTTAATTTTTATCTTACCAAAAGTAATTTTTTTTTTAAATTTCATCCACCGGTTTTCATTTACAGATTTTCTTTGTTTTCAAATACACTATTTTGTACATGACTTATAAAGTATGAGTTTTCCATGTTCATGAGTAGTTTCAAGTCTCTCAAGCTTGTATGTGCCTTAGTGACTAAATATGTAATTACATTTTTTAACAATTTTTGCCCAACAGATAATTTTTATAAATTTGAACAAATTTAAATATTGTCACCGTGAGGAACTTCAGTTATCACTTGTTGCCGTTTCGCCCTGGCAAACGGCAGACTAGCCCTAGTATGTACTGTGTGAA
>JAAUYG010231722.1_pt1 | contig 13804 bp, 5 predicted proteins | sample 7278091 | NCBI WGS metagenome assembly JAAUYG01 (sample SAMN14350201, study PRJNA611818) | marine sediment metagenome | isolation source: surface marine sediment (0.6m) | place: French Polynesia: Moorea | collected 2018-08
GAAGGACGTAAGGAAGAAGGAAGGAAGGAATCAGAACCCTACAGTTAATTACTCAGTGAATTGTCAAGGAAGGAACGAACCAAAGAATGAAGGAACAAAGAGAGGAGGGAAACAAGGAAGCAAAGAAACCGGAAAGGATGGATAACGAAACAGTATGTTTATATTTATTTTTCAGGCCCTGTTATTCAAACTGACGCTTTGGTGCGTGCACTTCGGGAGAAGCGTCTTGGGGGAGCAGGTCTTGACGTCACTGACCCGGAACCTTTACCAAGGGATCATCCCTTATTTCACATGGACAATGTGATAATAACACCTCACTGTGCAGTGCTCACAAGACCCACGTTGAGACGAGTATTCCAACAGACGGTGGAGAATCTAAAAGCTGTGATATTTGACGGCCAACGTCCCATACAGGAGGTTCCTCAAGAGTAGTTTGCTTCAACGAAAGTACATGTATAGCAGATTGTGGTATGGCTGCGGCAAAATTACGCAACCCGCTTAGTTATACATATAAGCTGGACATGAGGCAAAGGATAATGATGGGATAATTGAAGTTAGAGGTTTGGAACATTACATTATGACCCAGTCAATTGATCTCCGGAATTTGTTTCGTTACAATTTTCCTAATGATACAATGGTATCTTGGGGTAGGGTAAGTAATCAGTCTGGGCGATACAAATAAAAGTTACCAAATGTCTTCATTCAACTTAGACATGTAGTTACTTATTCGTGGCCAAAAACTTTAATGCTAAGGCCAGTAATGCTTTAAGGAATGGTTGAGTTGTTGACTACAGTTGTTTGATAATCATAAAAATGCAATGCGTATGGTTGGAGAAGACTTCACTAGCATAGGCAATGAGGTTACATGTATATGATATGTGTCCTACCAGCAGGAAGCGCATGCGTATACGTCTCTAAGCTCCATACGTTATGCCACAGTGGCCACTTTCAAAGAACTCTCCGAGTATGTTATGCCAGATTGGAAGCCTTCAACAAAACAGTTCCAACAATAAATCCTGGGTTCGGCTTAGTCTCTTTCTGCGCGTTGTGATGGTTGACTAAGCTGGCTAAGCAGGGCACGGTAAATATGATCGAAATTAAGACATGCGTGCGAATCATGAAGGATGCTGTGTCTTCATGTTTTATAATGAGACTGGAGAACCTTTCGAAGCAGCACGTGACACTTCGGGATTATCCGAAAAGTGTATGATAATGTCTCAGGTTCTGGGTTCCTGCTTACCGGTGATATGAGCTGAAGATAATCAGTCCATCTCGACATCCCATCTCAAGGTTGTTGAGATAAGGATTTTGAGTTGATGACGTTGATTCCCTTCCTCAAGATGATATTATTTGGAGGTACGTAAATGTGGAAAATAAAGGTGCATGTAAACAGCACCGACCAAAACAAAACCACTGACTAGGGTGTATTATACCGTTAACATCTAGATTTCGAATTAGTGTTTAGTGAGAATTAAACATCTAATAAATGGTGATTTAACGTTATATATAGCAGACCGGTATCTTATATAACAATGCAATTCATGTGTGCAGTACACGCACCTTTCGTGTATCGACGCCATGTTTATCAAAATATGAACACTCGGTTTGCGAAAGTATACGCATGTGCTTGCCATTCTGTGGAGACCTTTGTTTGAAAAAATAGTTCTACAGATGACCTTAACCAAATTTAGAGGTAACTACACTCAGTATCTGATAAAAATTCAAACTTGACCGCCCCCACCCCCGCCCAAGAAATGGAAAAAATGGGAAAAAAACAAACAAAACAAAACAAACACACAAATAAAAAAAAAACAAAACACGCCAGCACTTCTGAGAGTAGTCAGTAGCCAAACCCATTGTGGAGTATGCCCTTCCACCGTAGCCACGTGCATGCAATGAATAAATCAATGCCGGAAGGGTACGTTTTACAGCACATGGGGTCGACCCCGCCCTTAGCTTTGATGACCCTCTGGGGTTCCCTTGTCCCTCCCACGATGAAAAAGACATTCAAAGTCAAAATGTGTAATTTGACGACCTTTACCCGGTGTTTCGTCTTCGGTCGGACAAAGATCACGCCAGGTGGCACGCCAGCCTAATGGTGCATTATGGGACATTATCGGCACGTTAGAAAGATGGTGAGGGATAGCGTATGGGAATGTGCGCGCCCACAACCATGAAGGTGATAGAATTCTATCGTCTATAGTCGCATTGAAGCGGAGTAGTCTGATAATGCTCTATACTGCACAGCTCTCTGATCAGGAGACAGGTGATTTCAGTCCTGACAACTTGCGTCTGCCTCAGACCTTGTTACTCCACGCAAAATGCCATTTTGCTGACTTGTAAATGGAATCACACGTACATTGTATCTGCCCCATAAACGAGCTTTAAACGACCTTTTAGACCACATTGACGAGATAATCACACATGTCGGACACGCTACCTGGTTGTAGATTTACAACCCTCGCAAAATCGAGCTACAGGGGTTAAATTCGCTTTGACAGGATGCACCTGCTAGGTCTTGGTATAACCTAACCTATCGCATTATTTACTTGACATCACAAAGCTCAACTTTCAAATATATTTCCTTCTCTTCCTATTATGTGTTTAAAATTTTAAACTGTTACATCTTGCAGGTGAAAGGTGTTGGTCCTTTTACAGAAAATGTTGGGTACGATAACTAGAACGGACATTTTAGTCTTCTCTACATGAATAGAGTCCTGTATTTTACTGCTACATAATTTGCATCAATTTTGTATTAAAATGCAATATTAGCTATGCAGATCATTTTAAAACGCATCATTACCATAGGAATCTGATGAGGGTTTGTGTATTTTATTAATCTGCCAGTTTACTATTATGCCCATTTATTCCCTAAAGACAGTGCCCCAAATACATGGATATATCGTTCGCCTAAATAATTATTACACTGGTTACAGAATAGGCAACGTACATGTACTCGCATTTAAACTACTGTCTATGCTTATGAGAGGGCGAGAGAAATCCAGGTAAAGCAACTTGATAGTAATTATTACACCTAGATATTTCTTTTGTGTCCAATTGTTCTACCACGAGCTGGGAATGGGTCTTTACTTATTCTAAAGGCTCATCTGAACCTCAATAATTTGGAAAACCCATCAGCGATGCCCCCATTGTCTTTCGGGGGCGTTATAACAGAACTTCAAAGCGCGTTCGATCTGGTCAAACGTTTTCGTCGGCTTTGCATAACACCGCTCGATCTACTTCAAAGGATGGGTTCTCCCCTTTTCGCTATTGTTGTTAGGTCTTCGCGCCGGTATTGATGACCTCTTAATTGTTCTTTGGGCGTTTAGCCACATCTCTATGCTTCAGAACAGCGCTAAATTTTCAAACCCTCTTGAAGATGCTCAAGGCGTCACCGAGCCACACCTTAAACCTAACGCCGCGTGTGTTTCGAAGGTATACAGCATTGACATTGTCGCAACCAGTTGCAATGACACCTTGTGCGGCACCATTACTTTATACCAGCAAAGGCAATGAGTGGCATAAGTGACATTATTGCAAGCGGAATTCTAATACATGATAATGAAGGGCCCTGGACCGCCAGGCAAGTGGATAAAACACCCTCAGCTGTGGGTATGGATTGTGCAATGGGTCCACCAGTAGCAGTTACTACATGCGTAGGTTAGGAGCATTTACCATTCCACCCCACGAAGTTTTCTACCACGGTGAAGTCATCTACTAGCAGACCCCACGCCTCCTCTCTTGTTACCGATTATTTAAATTTTAATCGACGCGGGATTCTAAGTCACGACGCGTTGCGTAAACAAACACGTACGTATACGTTGTACATTGTATGCGTGTTGCCCCACAATCAACACAAACAAAGCTGCTGTTTTATACTAAAGTAATATGGGCTACAGTAAGCGTCCAAGTTAATAACAGTTATTGTGTGTGTGTGTGGGGGGGGGGGTAGTAAAGGTGTAAGTTTTGCATCAGCCATTGTTGAGTTGATAAGCCCATTGTTGTTGTATGCTAGTGAATATATTACCTATTCGATGCATTTTGCATAAAAATCAGTACTTGGCGCTGCAGGAATTTTAGTGGTTGCATGCCAGGGGTTGAATGCCAGCATGTTTGCTTCTCTGCATACCTATAGGGCTGCACATAGGCAAAAAACGAAGTGTGACAGGGCCACTTTAAAAGTTGTAGAATCCGACGTGAGACTTGACAAAAACTGTAGAAAGTGACGTCAAAATCTTATAAAAATTGTAGAATCGACGTTGAAATTTTATAGGAAACGAAGATTGACATGGAAGTCTTATACAATATAATTTTAATATAAATCTCTATATAAAATATTTATAAAAAGTGACGTGACGAAGTAAACTTATAAAAGGTGACATGGGACACAGAAAAAAACAATAAAAAGTGAGGTGTAACACAGCATAAACTATTTGGACCCACGTAGAGCCCTATACCTTACGTTGTCGCGGGTTTGCGTTCATTCTGAGATGATCGCATACAGCAGCTAGCAGTGCCAAACACTCTACTACGTATTATCACACCTGCACTTCATTTCTGAGATGCCTTAATCGGCAAAGGTTCTTGCTTTGTACTTGCTACAGGTAAAAAACACCTGTAATCACCACAGTGCCGAGTGTGACAAGAGCAACGGTATAAGTAACTTTAACCATCGCATGTGTACAAAAAGAACCGTTGTGCATGTATACACGAAATGAAGTACTAATGGGACTCGAAGAGAAGAGAACTGATCAAAGCTGATTGAAAGCTGTCGGTGCAACTGCATAATCTCTATTTGAACAATGGACCGCTTATGATACGTTTTTTACACTCCATGAATACGACTCAATTTCGATCAGATTATTTTTCTCTTTACATTAGATTACATTTCTGCGCGTAATATAAATAAGTCTGTCTTGCCAAGACAGCAGAAATTTCTGTTGGTTTCACAATTCTTTGAATGTTGTTGATTCCATGTTTGGTATGCCGTCACCGGGGACATCACTACATGTATCCCTTCAGAGCGCCAGTCAACACGGGTACGTTATGACCGCAGACGGTAGTCAAAGTCGTGTATGTGTACGGTATATCACAATTGTATGCAAGAGACAAAACGCACAATTGAAAGTAACGGCATCAGCGAAATTTATTACTAAACTTATCATTCTGCAGTATACATTTCAATAATAGATACATCTTTAGTTCAAATCCAGGAAGGTCATGATGTCGCCTATACCAAGCTACCAGTGCCGTATAATTCCAGCTCACTGCTCCCATAAAGACACAAAGGGGTCATCCGTGTTAGACGGAAAACTTATAAATTGCTGCAATGTGTAGTCTTGAAACACTCCATTCACTAATGCAAACATTTGTTTGACTTTACCAGATCTATGGTAAAAAAACTCAATTGTACAGTTGTAATTAAGGGTCCGTCGAACCTTTCCCAGACACTGGTACTGATTATTTACTTCCGGTTAGAGAATGACTAGTACAAAATAAACTGTAAGTATATCTCTGACATCCAAACTATGCCAGGGTAGTCGAATCAGCGATATTGCTCTCGATATTTGTTATATACAATGACGTCTACGTAAATTACCTACATACTGTCTATTAATGTTCACATAATCGCAGTCGAGCCCAAAATTAATTTCTATCTCGATCCGAAAAAGTAAAATCACTCGCGGCTCGCGTCTGGTAGTTTGGGCAAATACGTAAGTACATTACGTCGTCCGAAATCTGCGTAGTAACCGATAACCTGTTCGGATACTTCACAAATACGTGTCAATAGGTAAAAAATAACTAAAACTTCTAACTACATACAAGTAAACACTTTGTCGACGTTTGTTGGGAGTTGAACAAAAGGAACACGGTGAGGATATACGAGACAGGGAAGGCAACCATCGCAACAAGCAGTAACATAGTAACAACATGCTGATCAAAACACTAGCAATATCTGTCGGTCGTGGTTCTTCCGCATTATTTCAGACAGTAGTTTGTTCTCACAGTCACGTGGCCTTCTCGACGGCCCCTGATTGGTCGAATAAGACAGCAAACTGCTCGTGGACATCCGACGGGATTTCAAATCCGGGTTCTTGCTGGTTGCCCTGCACGACAGACGATCGTTGTTGAGGCCAACGGAAGCAGAGCGACATCTGGCGAGAGGTGAGGAGAAGCTCTGACTCGAGTTGGACTTTGAGGAAGCTGAGGCGTTGATATTTACGTTGGATTTGGAGGTGGTGGCGTCTGCAAGATATGGCACAAACGCGGATTTAGGACGCGCAGCAGGTCCAGATTCCGACCCCTTCCGCTGTTTATTTGTTTTGCTCAAATTAGGCGCCGACTTTCTACGACCCCTAGCACCCACCATGCCTTCCGTTAGCTGTTGTACCTCCTCCTCGGCTAAGGTAGAGAGCTCCGACATGCTGGTGACGGAGGTCAGGTCGAAACTGACGTCCCGCCTGTCGCCGTCTGATGACGTGGACGGTTGCGATTCTTCCCCTTTGACTAGTCGCCCCAGTAAATGATTTTCCTTGGCGCGGCCAAGGTAGAAATCATAATCATTGCCGGAGAGAGAGGAGTCCGTCTTAATGTCATATTCCCCGAAAGTATCGTCCAAGTTGCCGTCCACGGGCGGCGCCGGTCGCTCCACATCCCGCGAAACTCCGACATTAGGATATGAGGCTGACAATATGGCGGCCGTGTGCCGAGGGAACTCCGGATGTGACGTCTGAAGTCCTTGTTTGAAAGCACCATAATTCATAGTCTGGATGGGACGCCTATCACGAACGCATCCGGGCACATCCGGTGGCCTGTTGCGAAATGAGTTTTTGCCAGTCAGCGGGTTTCCATTGGCTAGCTGGCCACTCGTCTGATCACATGCCAGATGTTGTGAATGTGCGGATATGTTTCCCCGGTGTCCAGGGTGTATTGCCCTGCTGACGTCAGAGGGCAAGGTGTGAGAGGACGGGGACGACATTCCAGAATCAGTGCTACAAGTCTCCAGGTGATCGGTACCGGAAGTGATTGCTTCTCTATGGTCTCTACTGGTGGATCCTGGAACGGGGTCGTCGAAATATGGCGGAAGCTGACAATGCTTCCGGTACAGACTAGTATCGAAGCACACCAGTTGGTCTAGTTGGTCGGAGCCGCTCTCGTCCTGGAGATATCCACCGTGACTGCTTAGCGACTCATGCCTGGTCACGCGAGAATTTCCTTCGTCAGGTGACTTCGTTCTATTCCGGATGGGAACAACCAGGTAGGGGCCGTACTGTTTGGCTTGATCGAAATTCAACTGGTTCATGTTCATTTTCTTCATCTCTGTCGACCGGATGTGACGCAATATATCCCGTCGCGAGTCAATGGCGTAGGCCGGAATCTCGTCGTACACGTGTCCTGGCGAGCGAGCGCAGTCTCGCGAGATATCCGGGAGATTGGACAGAAAAGGATGTTCGTCTGGCACCGGCGGAAGTTCCAACTTGCTGCGATCCACCACAGCGTCGTCGGCCGTGAAAAAGCCGACGTTGCTACGCCCATTACGTTGCTTGCCGGAAGCGGCGCAGGAACGGCTCATTTTCATGTTGTCGTGGTTTTCGCCGAGAAGGTCTCTCTTCGACCCATTCTGTCGCCGTCGCTTCTTCTCTTTATGCCTCTCCTTAATCCACCGGAAGAGATCCTGCATGGCCGACATCGCGACCTTGGCACTCCAGAAACAACCACAATTGTAACTTCCAGTCAGGCGATCACTGAATCATCCCTGCGTCTGCTGAGCGATAAATGGGGGTCGAGTGAAAAGATGGTTGCCGCACACGTTTTGTTGTCCTTATATTCCCTGGAACGATAAAAACAAAGTGTCTATTCAACCATTGGACAATGCGGAGCTGAAACAAAGCAAGACTGTGCAAATTATGACAGCAAAAAGACAATATTTTATTTTGGGTTGGTCAGCAAGGACTTTTATTTGTGGGAATTTGACAAATGAACGCTCACTCGTAGCAGATGAACCTCGCCCTGGTTTTCGAGGGAGAGAAAGCAATCGTTGTTGCTGTCTCTGTCTCTATGCAGCGTGACACCGCAGAAGCCGACATCGTGCTGACCTCTTGAAAACTCGGCAGCCTTTGGCAGGCAAAGCTGCTGTTCGTTCAACTTGACAGCCTCGACAAGAAAGACCAGGCGCCCAGGGCAACAAAGGCATAATTGGTCGGCTAAAAAGTGGCGTTATATGGATCTTGCCGCTTTCACACAGATTCCAATTTCGATCGGTGCGGGTCCATAGCGTTACATAAGTTTCAGTACAAAGCGTCTAAGGGCATATGTAAATAAATTCGTTCTAGATTATATACGTACACCTATATGTCCGTTCACCATACGGTATTATTCAGGTGTCATGCGCAGGTTGGATTTACCGAGCTTGTGCACTAACGCATTTCCTGAATGGGAGAATTAGTGGCCTTAATTCAGTGTGTGGATGCGTGCTTTTTTACGCCTCGGGACGACTGAAATGAATCAGTGGCGTGGAAGTTAAACCCTGTATTCCCGATAATCTCGTCAATTAGAAACGTTCGGCCGAATTTGACAACCTCTCCCAGCTATAATACTGCAGACTGAACTGTTTGGAAGAAGCCATTGAGTTAAATACCCCACCACAGTTAATTGTCGGAGGCCAGGTATAAGAGCACTTGGGATGTGCTTGCTATTGGTGGAAGTTTTAAGTGTGACTAATTTAGAAAATGCAAGAGGCTGCTAATGAATCACGCGCGCGGTACTTCTTCAAAAATAATTAATGGCGTTTCATCAAATCCCAGTTCAGTCATTGTCCATATGGCGCGATCTCTTGTCACACCTCCCAGGAGTGTCATCGTCTTCCCGAACGCACTACCGCTAGTCTATATCATGCACTTTAGCTGCAAGAGCAATTTAGCGACCCTTGTAACACCAAGTATTTTCATTTCGATGTCCGTGGGAGATACTATACTGTGATTTCAAGCAGGGTGCCGTACACTTCCATGGCGATTACATTTTATCAGATGTCCCCAATGGTAATGTCACACTGGGCGTAAACTCTTCCCTAAGAGAGTATCTTATGACACAAGTTCACATTACTGTGCCCCCCCCCCCCCCTCCCCCATCGCTCTAAGGCAGCTGCAATCAATAACCATTTAAAAAGCGTGGGGCGGGTTACATCAGAAAGACACCGTTGTTTGATGAGATTCTGGGACTTGGGGGCACCGTGATGGAACGGCTGGTGCTGTCCCGTACTACACCGTGCTAGTCCGACCGTAATAAGGTCCTAGCTCGAAGCTGTCACACGGCTTTGCGACAAGAATTATTTGTCATTACCCAAGACAAAGAAAGCGACGCGATCGTTTCATTTTAACCGCAAAACCTCCTCGGCCACTTTGCGAGGAATTGCTCGTGTCTTGGCAGAGACAAGCCAAACGTACGCAAGGACCACGACAATTCCGGCAAATTCTGTCGCCTCACTGCTTTTGTCATATCATGTCAAGCAGGGAGCGACAATTCAGTTTAACGACGACTTCCATCTGGTCTCTTCTGACCGTGTTAAAGCGTTCCTTGTCCTCTGTCGTGGCATGAAATGACCTTCCATACATAAACACTTCTGGGCCACGATTTACGGTTTCCTTTTTCGCAACGTCCAATGTATAGATAATATAAATATACAAAAAAAAGTACTAAAAGCATTTTTCAACATTTTTATGTAAAGGTGCCCAGCGCTGTTTGTAGGAAGCCGCTGGAGAATTGCTTCAACTAACTATACAAGGTCTGGTTAATTAATACATAAATACCTTGTGACGGGCAGTTTCGCCACGGGGGGCAAAAGGTTGAAGTTACGGGGAGGCGGCGGCTGGAGGGGAGGTTGGAGGTATAGACCAGGGACAAGAAAGAAAAGAAAAGCTGCTTTAAAATTGACAAGGTGTAGTCACCGTATACAATGTAGCTGCACAAAAGGGCCAGAGCGACAGCAAAGTTGGGCAAAAGCGCCAGGCAGAAACACGATATCGTTCGGACGGCAGAGAGACACACACATTGCCCTGGGGTCAAACCCGGGCTTTGGCGAGGGATAAAGCGAGGGTCGGGTTACGGGTTCGATACCGGAGCTGGGCTCGCGACCTGAATTAATAACCAGTTTCTCGCTCTCTGACGTGAGATATCGGGTGAAGTCGGGAGCAGTGAAAAATGGGGGCAAATTACATGATTTTCTCGTCGAGGGAGTGGCGGTACTTTGTTAACGGGCCACCTCCAGATGTCGGGAAGTATCAAGTCTTGCGTTCGTCTGTCTGGCGGCCCTTGGTATAGAGGAGCACGGGGGAGCTTTGTCTGGGGGAAAGTAAAAAGACCGGGGTAGAAGTAATTCACCGTGATTATCGGCGTAGACCCAAACCTATGATTTGTGCACTTTGCACCTGTTGAACACAGAACATAGAGGTCTCCTCTACTAAAAGGACTATTAGTTCGCCTACAGGCATTTGTGCAGTTCTAAACAGTTCGCATATAGATTGTAGCAATCCACGTACATATAGCAATTGCTACTGGGCTATGCAATAACCCCCCCCCCCCCGAACTGCAGCCTATTTTGTTTTAGTGTAAATGAAATTGCAAATTGCAAATCAATTACTTTTGCTATGTCCGAAAATTCACACGCACTAGACCGAATTTCAAATTGGCATTTTAACACTACTTGATAAAATATCAAGTATTAAGTTGTAGAGGTCATTGACATTTCCTGTGGACAGAATTAAACCCTGCACACGGGACTTAAAATTTCACCAGAGCTCGCTTCAACATGTTTTCGAGGTCTCAGTGATAGTCCGGGCTGGAGTTCTGGAAAGTACTTCAAAGTCGTATTTAAGTATTTTCGAGAATTCAAGTTTTGCCACATTCGGTAAGTAAGCTTAGCCGATCATTGCTCAGGTTGGTGACGTAAAGTCAAAACTTAAGACTTGGTTAATGCTTGAGAACCCAGAATTATATATCTTCACATCCCCCTTTAATATCTATGATCTACAATTTGTATTTTTCTTACAAGTACTCGCAAAATCAAAATCCAGTTTCCGTGTCTTATCCCTAGATCTCAGGTTGCCACACCGTGTGCAAATACAGTGTAAGTAATATTATAGTAATATTATTGTGTACATACCGCCTTCACGGGGAAAGTCGAAATCTGTGCCAAGTATCCAAACACTGGAGCTCAGTTCGGCATACGTCAACGTTAAAATGCCACCCACAGAGAGTGTTTGATCCCGTATCCCTTCGGATTATCCTAATCCCGGTTAGCCTACGGATGATAGACGAAGACAAAATGGCACACACTCCTTGACGTTAGCGATATCAACTGTATCACAAATCCTGTTGATGCAGTCAGCAGAAATACGCCATGCAACAGAACATATATCAAAGAACCATATTCCAACGTCGTTCTTGCTCCTCTGTCCCAACACCACTCAGGCACAGTGGTGATGCCAATGGTTTTATGAGAGCGGGCAGTCAGTCGCTCTGTGCCTCGGCTGGCTGCGTCTGTGAGCGTTAGCTGCCGATGGCTTGAGGGCCAGGCCACGGCTGCGGAGGTCTCAGTTTATTGGCTCAAGCATTTCACCTCCCGAGAAACGGTACGGTAAAAATGGATGAGAATCGTAACGCCGCTGGCAACTATTACGACAACTCGGGTCTGGCAACTGCTACCCCGAAGAAAGGAAGGAACTTAGGAAGATAGGAAGGAAGAAAGCGAATTAAGGCAAGAAAGAAGGAAAACGAAACAACCAGAAAGTAAGAAAAAGTAAACAGAAATAGATAACGAAGGTAAAAAATATAGGAAGGATGAAAGAAAGTAGGCAAGAAAGAGAAAGAAAGGAAGAAAGTCAGGTGGAGTGACAGAAAGAAGCCGAAAGGAGGGAGGAAAAGCGAGATGAAGGGAGACAGAAAAAAGACGATTTTGATGGGTGTGATCAACCAATCATATCAAATGCCTTTTTTATTCGAATCATTTGATCAGAGTTCCATTACCAGCTATCGACAATTACATGTACATGTGTGTATAAATATTTCGCCATATTATGTATATGTTATATACATGTATGTGCGTTCAATATTGCTGAAAAAAACTTTTCAAAGCACCATCACTTACGCCATGCTAAAAATGAAGTCTGAACTTGATTAGTTGTGTTTGTTAGTCTGTGCTTCAATGGCCATTGTGAAAATAGGTAACCCTCTCAGTCATCTGTAGTCATTTTTATTATGTGTTTACTAATGGTGTTGTTGCCTATGAATGATGATTTCTGCGAAGCTTTCAGCTCCCTTCCCCCAAGGAGTTGCACTACGCAATTGTTTTACCATGTACCCGATTCCCCGTGGTGTACGGGTGTCGCGGATGGTTACCCACCACTGTCAACCATTCCAAACCGATGCCAACCGCCGGTTCTAAAGGAAGGAAGATGGTTTATGACCCCAATAAACTCATAAAAGGAATTAATAATACATGATAATGGCCTCTGGGTCCGAGGAGTGATGCAAATCCGACGTTAAGCCGCGAGGAACCAGGTCAGCGGACCTTGGGACAGCTATCCTTTTAAATACGATTAGGCTGATTGGCAGAACCAATATTGATGTTGCAATATCAACTGTCTCGTTGTTGTCACATAGTCCTTCGCACATTTGCAGCTTAGCCGAGAGTTTGGGCAAATAATACATGGCATGTAGGTTTTAGGTATGGAGATACATGCACAGATAATTGTGGGTTTTGTGTGTTGGTTTATGTGGCTTCTCTATAGCGATGCAATGTGCTTGTAACCCCGCGCATACAATGTATATACTGTGCACGAAATCTGTCTTAAGCGATTACGCAAATTTGTAGGCGATTATGTAAATTTGAACAGTCATGAGAAAGCGGATTTAACACAGCTTTCACAGCTTGAGCCATCTCGGATACTATAACCTTCAATAATGTCAATGATGCAAAGTGTTTCTTGATGCTAATGTTCACATACGTGTACATTTGTGTCTTGCTAACATATTTAAGCACAGCCGACTGGATAGTTTTAGTAATGCTTTTGGAATAATGATAGACGATGCATTTCGAATTTCCTCGCATAGCTTATTCTAGGCTTTCGACGTGTTGTTCCTGTCAGACGCAGGTGGTCCGCCATTTTGAATTTATTGCCCTGTATAGTATACAAAGTTCCAAGGACCCACACAAAGATAAATATTCAGCCAGACCTGGTCAACGGGCTGTTACAAACCGTCACATTCGCCCGATCCTTATCTCGGTTTTTACAAATTCGGTACTTTTGCCACCAACCCGGCCATATTTCTTTTCCATGCATTTAAGTCTCCCTTTCTCCTACAGCTGGTGGTGTTTCATTATAACGTCTGTCCCGGGAGCTATACACGTCTGAAAAGTCGAGGAGACGTAATAATTCAAAGGGCCACGCGCTTATCAAAACCTTTTTGCTCAAAAGGCAGCTTGTTATTAGTGTCCCTAACAACAAACCTCCACCGTCCATTAGCGGTCATCTCGCTAAGTGTAGGTAATTATAGCTCGCCTTATCTGGTCAAACGCAAGTAACAGTGGTCCGTATGACACTGACCGAATGCCTTGGAGCGCCGAAATTGGGGGTCAGATTGAGCGAATGATTCCGTTTCGACTGGGGTCTTGTGCCTTTGAGCACCGGGCCCAATGGGAGCGTGCGCTTTAACGCCAATTAGAATCCCCGAGGGTATAGGGCACTTGCAGGCTGGAGATCAGCAGATGGTTTAATGAAGTAGGACCAGAACTCAACTATAAACCTGA
>JAAUYG010049749.1_pt1 | contig 13801 bp, 5 predicted proteins | sample 7278091 | NCBI WGS metagenome assembly JAAUYG01 (sample SAMN14350201, study PRJNA611818) | marine sediment metagenome | isolation source: surface marine sediment (0.6m) | place: French Polynesia: Moorea | collected 2018-08
TATATCTTGTAAATGAGCCGAGTTAGGCCATATGTTACTATTAACCATCAATAGGAAATCCTATATGGCGAGTCTAATAACATTATCACTCTGGACCTTGGGTGACCTTCAAAGGTCAAAGTCTGAGTTGCTCAGATTTCAAAGCATTATATCTCGTAAAGGAGCCGAATTAGACCCTATGTTACTAATTAACCATCAACAGTAAACCCTATATGGCGAATCTAATGACACCATCACTTTTGACTTTGAGCGACTGGAAAGGTCAAGGTCAAGGTCCCCCAGATTTCAAAGCCTTATATCTCGTAAAGGAGCGGAGTTAGACCCTATGTTAGTATTAAATATTAATAGGAAACCCTATATGGGGAGTCCAATGGCATTGTCAAATTTGACATTGACCGACCTTGAAAGGTCAAAGTCAAGGTCACTCAGATTTTCAGTAGTAGGATATCTGTATGGAATAGATACATTTGCCAGCAGTAATATTACGACCTTTCTGGATGTCACAAAAAGGTGTTTGTTTGGCGGGCGGGGTTTTCCGCTGTCCCAGCGGTCTTTCTTGTTGTATTTAAGAGCACACGACGGTCGTGCCGGGGTTGACTGCAATCATCTTGTGGATCAGGTTTCTTTCCTTTTCACTGTATAAATATAATTAATCTCTTGTGCTGAATTTGTAACCTTATTCCGAGATGTTTAGAAAATAAAATTGAAAACATTTTTCCAATGCCCCAGAGTATTCATATTAGATTAAAGCAGTTGACTCGGAGTCTTTATTTATCTGAATTTAGGCTATCCCTTAGACTCCCCTGCTCCCTGGCACAAATAACCTAGTCAGGGGATGGTCCGTATCACTTTCATGTAGTAGTAGAGACTAACACGATAAAGGCGTTCCCTCGTCTGGTCACCCCGTGACCCGCCGCTCCTCTTGGCAATAGAGAGAGAACTTAGACCAGTGCCATTATAAGGAGCGATCTTTGGTTGACGTTGTTCATGTCCTTCTCTTTGCCCTGGGCCTGTACTATCAATGAAAGCAAGGCATGTGACCTTGGTTGGCTAATGGTCAGCTCAGTCACGTGATGTGTGCTGGAAGGGCACTTGTCACGAATCGTTATCTTTGAACTTGACAGTTCTTTTCTCTTCCTTTCTTTTCTTTGTTCTTATTGATTTTCTTTCGTTTTTGTTCAATTTTGGTTTCAACTTGCTTTATTCGTGTACCGGTAATTATTTTTGGTCGTTTCTTCTCCTCTTCCTCGTTTTATCTTGGCAGTGTGTGTGAATTGGTTTTACCTGGAATGTGGCTCTTTATCCTTGGGCTACAGAGGTTCTCATCGTCCGGAGTCGTCTAACCTGTAAACAAGCCTCTAAAGATGGATGGTGGCGAAGTACTCTCAGAAAGCGTGGAAGGGATTAACGCCGGATGTTAGGGAAACTACACATCCAACATATCTCAAGATTATATCTTTTCAAAAAATGTCCAGTTTCTGAATGTTAAGGTTTTATTTTAGGTATTTCCGATCGTTGTGGTACCTTTGACCGTTTTGGTGCATTTGCAAATTTCCACATTTTGCAATTTTCCGAATTTGGGAATTTGTACACTGTTACTCTTTACATAGGTAAAATTATCTTTGTAACCTTTTTGGTTTCTCTGTCAAATCCTCACAAAAAAAGTAATTTTTTTTTTAGGATTTTGGATAAAAATTGCAAAGTTAACATGGTGTACTCCACGAAAATCGACAGTTTCATTTTTCTGGAAAAGGAAATTGTTGAATTCGTTATGATAAAATACACGTCAAACACATCCGTTGACTTCTTGCTATCACCTATCGTCACATACATTGTTATCATTTTTCTTCTTCTTCTTTTTCTTCTTCTTCTTCTTCTTCTTCTTCTTCTTCTCTATTTTTGTTATTAATATTATTATTATTATTATTATTATTATTGTTGTTGTTGTTGTTGTTGTTGTTGTTGTTGTTGTAGTTGTTGTTGATGTTGTTGTTGTCCTTGTTGTTGTTGACTATGGGTCGAGGCCTCGTGATATGGTCTGAAATAAAATTTGCGCTAAAGGTGAAATAGAACATTTTTTTAGCACACTTTAGGGCGTAGCGAAAACTTCGATGGAATTCCATTGGAATTTCCAAGGCGTCAAAGTGCTTGTATCAAGCGCAGACCAAACGACATCTCTGAAAGAAAGCTGTGTGGTTATTTTTAGTCGAGGGGCGAATAACCACTACTGCCTCGTTGCGTACCCCGCGGCAACTAGCCAACGTGCATTGATGATGATGCTTGACAAAATCACTCAAGCGATACTGGATGGCCTTCAAAGTCTTTATGAACGTGTCGGTTGCATAGGATCGAAAAATGGAATGAACATAAATAGATGACTGTGTCCATACTGCTCCTCCTGTATATTTGTGTGGACTTGACCCATACAGGTCAAAATGACGTATATATATGACGTAAAAAGTAAATACAATAAGTACTGAGACCGTGCGATACTACTTCAGCATACGTATTGAATCCTTTGGCTATTTGACGTCAAGAAAGAGATATAGGCCTAACTTACTAATTAAAATGCCACTAGCTCCGTCAGTCTTAACGCTTTGCTTGACCACTTGCGGAGTCGAAGATAGCACGTTAATTGACTAAGCAAGGTTTCAAGCTAATTTATGCTATAAATACTTATAAAAAAATTACAACCAAAAAAATACAAAAAGTGGCGCACTTGATCTCAAAATGACATCAACGTATATGTGCCTGTAGGAATGTATTCTGGTATCTAACTTTTGGTGCCTTACCTTTTGTTCATATAACTTTACAAGCTTCGGTTTTAGAGTTACAGGTTACGTTTTGAAAAGTGCAGAATGCGAAAGGTTTTCTTTTTGGGGTAGTTGTAGGGTTGTTCGATGTGCTTGTTTCAAATTAAGAAGAAAGGAAGAGGTCCATGGACCTGGGCGCTCTGCTTGACAGCTGCAGTTGGTATGACATTGGAAATTTTCTGCAGACTTGTATCAAAAAATCATTGCTGCATATTAAATCAATTGAAATCTAGGGTTAACTCTCACACAGTACCACACTATGCATGTGTCAATTTTATATCATTTTCGACACTTTAACTTTGACCTTTCAAGGTCAAGGTCCAAGGTCAATTCAAGGTCAACTGTGATGATGGTATTGGATTCACCATATATGATTTCCTATTGGTGTTTACTGGTTACATATGGACCAACTCAGCTACTGTACGGGATACAAGCCTTTGCAATCTGAGTGACCTTGATATTGACCTTTTTAAGGTCACTCAAGGTAGGTCAAACGTATTAGTGTCATTGGACTCCCCATCAATGGTTTCTTAATCATTTTTAATGGTAGTATGTGGCCAAAATCAGCTTCTTTACGAAATATAAGCTTTCAAAATCTGAATGACCTTGGATTTGACCTTTCAATGTCAAATGTCATCACACCATTGATATCCCCATGTATGCTTTCCTATTACATGTATATCTAATGGTAACATATGGCCTAACTCTATTACAAGATACAAAGCTTCGAAATCTGAGGGACCTTGACGTTGCCCAGGAGAAGCAACAACAAAAATGTGAAAGAAATCCGTGCACTAGGTCCAGAGATAATTGCGAAACAGACGGGTGCACGGCGGGCGGACGGACCACCGGCGACGGACAAAAAAGATTTCATGAGTTCTGCAGCCATAGTCAAACAAAGCTGATCATGCAATTCGGAAAATGTTATAGCTAGAAACACACAGCCGGATGAGTATGTGTTCTGTGTAAATGGGTATCTTTATTTTACACCGTTACAAACATTAACTTTTGCTAGTCGAATGTGGGTGCTGAAAACGTGTTCTCAAATAGCCTCTGGGATATTTATACAGTACAATTTCAGTTTACAACCACCAACCACCAAGGCTGTATTATAGTTATCCATTACATTTGTTTCAACTCTGGTTTTAACACTACTTTTGCTCTGCAACCCATAGGTCCGAGAGAAAATTATAGACTACAATAAAACCATCTGGAACAGGAGAAAACCTCACCACCTTCTTGAACCTTAAAGACATACTATCGACATTTAAAAGTAAGTCTATATGTATCACCCTACGTATGAGATGAAAGCCTTCAAACTCTTAATAACCTTAATGACCTTTATTATTCAATTCCTTTTATATTGTTTTATATGCATGTTATGCATGTTTAATAGGGACATATGATCTAACTCGGCTGCCTTTTAAGACATAAGGCATGAAATCCTAGGGGACCTTGAATTTGCCCTTTCAGGGCAATTCAAAGTCAAATCCGATTTTGCAGTTGAAGTCCCCATATATGATTTTCCATTAGAATTTAATGGTACTATCACTCGTGGTGGTTGAGTTGGACCACAATTAAGTGAATTATGTCTAGTAGTATCTAATAGTAACGATATGTCCATATGTCACGAGAGATATATCTAAATCTCTCGACGATATGTATGCTATCTCAAAATTTCGAACCCTCCACATCCACCCGGACACTAAGGCACTATTTTTCAAAATAGAATGTTTGTCTCTGGTCAGGTGGAAGTCTTCCACCTGAAATAACGATTAGAACATTTCAGAATAATGAAGTACTCTAATATAGAGCACTAGAGAAATACTAACACAGCAGCAGACAACACCGCCATTAGACAACCCAGAATGAAGATTAAAGCACTATTTGTTTAGATCTTTTGCAAACGGACACACCAGTTGCAAGGCAACCACCCAAGAAACCACACGCTGAGGCTGGGTGTTAATGAGGTAACCTAGATTCATTGTTGTACTTCGGGCAATATACTTGAAAATCATCATGTTCAAGCTAGAAAATATGCCAGTCGGACCAATTATTGATTTTTTTTATCTATTTCAGTTCCATATTAAATGTTGATTTAATTATTCATCTTTTTTAATCGAACTACTAATAAATGAATATTTTACCCTTAATGATAGTCACAAGAAGGCAAAGGCTAAATTACTCTGTTACCAATCACTTGCCAGACCGTGAGGTACTAGGTTCCGCTGGCAAATTTTTGTTTTTCTCAGGCGTCCACAATTTTACGCGATCTCTTTCCAGTGATGTAAAACTGCTATCGTTAGCAGCGCTTCGTCGTTAAACTCCTGCAACCACCGAGCGATGCACGGATTCCCATGAGATTACTTCTGATCGAATACTATTATATTTCACTCTCTTCATCAACATGAAACTACATATAGACCACACAAAAGTAAACCAAAGAATGCCTTTCCTCAAAATCCCGTAAATTACTCCTATATTATAAAAGCTAACTTTTAAAAGTTAACATTTTGTTGTATGTATAGTTTTATTATGACGTAAAGCGATTAGTATACACACGGGGAGTGCAGTAATCCAGTGATACTGGTAACAGTCTCAAAGGACAAAAGTACTAATTTGACCTAAATATAGGGATTACAATGCATTGTATTTTTGTCCACATTGTATCACAAAAATATGCGATGGTATTTACTGTAAAACACATTCATCAATATTATAACAAAGTGAGGTATTTTCCCATAGATTATACATGTGAGTAGGATAGCGAAGAGTCACGAAATTTCAATATGTAAAAGAGACAAACCAGAAATTTCAGCAACAGTAGTAAGGAATTTTTCTTTGCAAAATACTAATATTGTGGTCTTTGTGTGCTTTCCAGAAACAGATACAAAGCCCCGAGTCTGCAAGGTCTTAAGGTGCAATGAATGAAGGAATAGCAGAAGATGCGTACAAATCCACAGACTATGTACACAGTGCAACAAACCCAGACACTCCCAACACTGTAACACACCAGGCACAACTGTTACATCACTGTACACCGAGTCACAGGGATTGTGTGGTGTTTCTCGCTCCAGATATGTTGAGAAAAAGCAGTACACCCTTAGTATGCTCAGATGCAGATCCTACACCAACCAGCCCGTCTGAACTAGACCATGACACATCAAAGAGCGCGGCAACATTAGCAGAAAGACTGCAGGTACATTGTGCTATCCCATTTAAAGCAAACAAACCCCAGCTGTGCAGAGCGAAGATGACAACAGGTACCAAATCAAAGCTAAGTAATCCTGGTACAGAACCAGTAAACAAACAATTGCTAGACGATCCTAGCACAGCCGTGGTTAGGAAAATAAAGCTACTCAATTCGAGCTCATCACATGTCAAAGACATTGAAACAGGCAATACTAGCACATCAGCAGTGGACACAGACGCTTTATTAAGTACTAACGCACCCGTTGCCAACAATATGCCAGCGGAACAGACACCGGAGCGAAACAATAATGTTCCACGGGTACTAGAGAGAAGTGCTCCATACACAGCTCCAGAATCTGCTGACTACCAGAAACTGTATGAGGAACTGGCATGCAAGGTGCAAGACAAATTTATGGGACCATCATATAGTAAGAGTGAAACCACTCTACCTGAGGAAACACTGCAGCTGTTCAGATCCTATGTTGAAGGAATCAGCTTGTCTGATCTGGAGAAAGAGCGGGCCGCATTCTCCTCTGGTCACCAAATTCGGAGTTCTATACTGAACACTATTAATGACCGAATTGAAATAAATAAGGAATTTCCGTTCCATGGCAGCATTAAGAAGATCGGGTCGTGTTGGGATGGCAGTAAGGTCGGGCAGTTAGATGAAGTCGACACGCTGTTTGTGCTGGATCCCAGACAGGTAACAGTCATCCATAATGACACAGACATTCTAAACGTTCGTGTCAGCTACAATGGAAATGAGTACAGTGTTTGCCAGCTGAGCAAAAGTTTTGCCAATGCATTAGAAAAAGCGTTAGAAGGCGATCCACCAGAAGGAATGGAACACAATGGCTTTGCAGCACCCGAGTTCAGTGGGGTTCGGATGAGTGGCCCAGCGGTGACAGTCCTCTACCGTACTGCAGCCCAGTGTGGGCCAATAGAGCAAGGTACTATGGTGTCACTGGATATCACACTAGCGGTACCGTTCAAACAAACCGATGTCCTGATGGAAATAGGTCGGAAAATTGATTACATCATATCTGCCACAGACAGCAAGCCTATAGATCCTCCCAGAATGCCACACTTGATACCATACGCGGTGACTGGAAAGTGGAAACCAAGTACTGCCCACCTTGAAGCCAAAGTTTTACATGAGCTTGATGGTCATACCCCGCTCAAAAGAGCACATTTACTCTTGAAATGTCTCCAGAGGAAAGTGGACAAGTTTAGCTCTGCCTACAAGTTGTTTGATGTGGATCCCCAGGAAGAAAACAGACAGAGTGTCAAAAATTCTAGATTGGCACTTTACCTGACAACTCTACTACGTAATGGGAGCATAAGCAGAGCAAGGCAGTGCATGAAATATGGGTATGTCTTACTGACTCCCATGGAACGCAAGCAGCACAATGAACTAGAGAAAAATAATATTTCAAGCAATAATGCCGCCATAAAGCACCTCATATTCCATGAAGCCAGACCAGAGCATTACATCCCCCAACTGTCGAATGAACAGTCTACACTGGAGCTGATGAAAGCAGTCATTCTGGAGTTTGCCAGACAAGATTCTTACTTTGTTCAGCATTTCTTTCACCCGAACTTTCCGGCTATTTGTAAATTTTCTGCTCGGGAAAACCTAGACGAAAAAGTATGTGAAATGGCTACAAAACTTCGGCAGATGTACGACGTGTTACACTGTTCTTTCTCAGGGGAGGTAAGCTTTACATAGCTCAGCAAAGCCCGAGATATATTATAGATATTAGCAGAAAATACGATACTAGCTTTTCACAATTGTACACGAAAGTCTCTGTCAACTCATTGTGTCTACGTTTAATGTTGTTGCTAATCTATATATTCTCATGTCGTGATCGCATTGTTAAAGTAGTTATTTTGATCCCCTTGCCCTTTTTCCCAGTAATCATTCTAAATTTTTATCACACTTTGCACCATAGCTCTGCATAATTTAAACAATTACCACTACCTGTAATAAATGTTCTCTAAATATCAAGTCACCTGTATACTTTCCCAAATTTCAGGATGCATCCGAAGATCTCATCACCAAAAGGCAGAATGGAGTGATGGACAAGCATTTCACAAACATCGCAGAAGTTTCACATTCGTGTTCACAGAAAGAAAATGAGATTCACAAGATATGTGTTCAGGTAAGCTATCAGTCTATTAAAATTTAATATGGTGTGGTAAAATAATTGACGTTGAATGCATTTAGGTATTCTTCCAACATTTGGCTGGTGACCTGTTTAAATAGATCATTAAACTGTGTCAGAACGGACTCGAAATTGCGACCCTTTATGTGTACAAGTAAAACACATTACAGCGGTGCAACGCTTAAATAGTAATGAGACATTTCTTTTAAGATAGGTGTACCACAGAAATCACAATTCGCAATAGACATTAGTTAGGTAAGATTATCCACGATGCATCCACGAACGGAAGGTCTCTGGCATAGTTTATTTTTTTAGGTGTATGCATTGCATCTATACTGGACCAAAGGCAAAAGCTTACATTCACAATTGGCATAACATGAAAAAGATGTACAGCAAACCTGCACGGTATCATAATAATTTGTGAAGACCTGTAGGTAAGCAAAGATTTTCCACTGTTTGTTTCAGTTTGTGGCTGTGTCATTATCAGCAACGGTGAAATTGACTGACCCTGACTATTACACTGAACCTCCGGTCAGTGAGCTGAAGCTTGATCAAAGGGGAGATTGCTGGATAGAGGAGTTTACGATCGGACACCATATATATGGAAAGGCGTCTTTCCATGGGAAAACAAATGTTGCGAAGCTGGATTTAGATTCTGTTGGTAGGGAAGCGGTGTCAAAAAGGGTGCCTTCTAGGACACTTAAGTTAAACAGTAACATGTATGTCATATTTCTAAAGTTCCACGTTCCAAGTACTGGGGTATTTTGACAAGCTTCACAGATTCAGAGTTTTTATAATTTTTAATTTTATTTAATCAAAAACTTCAAGAATAGCAGGAAGAATTATATATTGCACATATAATATTATTTGGATATCTTAAATATCTCACTATTACGATGCTACTACCATTATCTTATCGCCAATGCTAATTAATGTATTTGTAACACCGAAACTCAATTTTGCAGTCACATTTGGGGATGGCTGGGTTCATTTTTTCCCGGCATGTACGATGAAGTCCCAACAAGGAGCTGTGGTGAACAAAGAGTGCGACATCACACTTCATCTCACTGACTGCCCAGATCATGGCCAATTGCAAGCGGTAAATGTTGGATTTTTCGGAAACACCAGCCAATATTGGCAAAACGTTTCGGAATAGCAATATAGCGACAATACAAATACTGGTAGCAATCGTTTAAAAGACAAATATTGTATAATATTTTACTTTATTTGTTAGTAGATTCGTAGTTGCTAATTGATCTATATCACACAGGCAGGAATTAGGGACAGCAAAAACAAATGACCTCTTCATTATAAATAATTTTCGATAAATTCGCTTCAACCCTTACTTTGTTCATGTCATTGGCTGTTATTTCATTAGATGGAAGACGAGGGGGCAAAGCGCATTGAATACAACCCACATATGAAGACATTGACATTCAAAGTGAGTATGTGTGTTCATGTGCGTGCGTGCGTGTGTACGGGTGACTGAGTGTATATTTATGAAAAGTTTCGTCTGGGCAAATGGCACACCAAAGGTTAACATGCATTCCAGATGACAGCAGTAGATTCAAAATGAACCATTAACATCGAACCCCAAACTGCAAAACTGAAACATTTTGGTTTGTGGAGGTGGTTCTGTTTGGCATGCCAGGCTGTTTAAAGCACAGTGGACGGTTTGGTTTAGATATGCAATATCACTTCAAAATTATTTGATAAACTTGCAAATTGTTCTGAAAATAACATTTTCAAAAGTGCCACTTCTTTCACCTTCTTCTAGTAGAACTTTGTATAAGCACGATCGATCGACTTTAAACTTCTTAAGTCAGAAGAACGTGTGGCGAAAGTTTAACGCATTACTACTGTACCATTCTGGGCAACCAATCTCTTCGATTGTGCCAAACCGTACTGAATACAGTGAAATGAAGTACAGTTTCGTTTCGGTAAAATAAGGATGGCATTGGCCTTGCACTTCCGAAAGCAGCTCGCTTGCCGCCAAAGCCCAGTAAAGCAAAAGGCGATGGTATGAGTACAAGGGGCAGACATCCAAGCCACAGTTTTGATGATTATAACGAGCAAAGGCGTTTTTTCTGTGACCAGGGACAAGTGTGTATTCACTTAAATGCCGTCGTAATTTATTTTCAAAAATTATGCAAAGATTAGCGTAGTTGTGACATTTCTTAATACTAACATACAGAGTTTGTGGCAGATATTATATTGCTGTTGCTAAGGCAATTTAATATATAATGGTGGTCCAGGTTGGCAAAATTGTATATGGCACGGCAGATAAGTGCCGTTGAATCTTAACACTAAGCACCTTAAGGTAGAAAACATTGGAATGCATGCAAAAACACAAACAGAAGGAAAACACACATATTATAGGAAACATACATATAGTGACTGTCAACACGAAGTGAAGTCTTTGCAATAGATGCACAGCATCAAAACATGGTAAACAGTGAGAAGCTGTGTTACAGTGACCAAGCTAACTTAAATACCTCTTATGAGATCCCTTGAAAGCACTAATTCTTTGGCAGACGAAATCTTGCGAGGAAGGTCTGATCAATAATGGGATCCTCTATTCAGGAAACTGTGTCTTACTTTCTCAATACGCCTACATCTTGTCTTCAATTTACCAGCAATATAGCATCAATGGAATCGAAGACCTTACTCAGATCTAGAAATTCTGTCATAGGAAATAGTATATTCAGTATTATCATATGCTTGAAGTATGTTGGTAATAAATTGTGAGAAGTTGGGTGTTTTTGCCGAAAGCCATATTAATAGCGGTAAAAATCTACCATTGTTACTTAAGAAATTATAAATACTACCTACAAGTTATTGTTCGTTCTAATATCTTAGAGAGTGTTGCGAGAAGACAAACAGGTCGATGATTGGTCATTAGCTTCCGTGCCTCGCTTTTTGTGTTATTGTAAATCTTTGACAATATTGAGTTTATAAAATGTGGTACATAACCTTATTGCATTGATCAGTTTACAAAGTACTGACGAGATGTGCCATGGTTGCAGCTATATGCTTCACGAGTTGACTGCTTATTCCAGCATGACCTTGACTTATTTGAGTTTAGTTGTAGTAAGTACTTTTATTTTTTCGAATGTCAAGAAATTACTTGATTCATAAGAGAAGACACAATTCACAGAAGTAATTTGCAATATTAGTTGATTTGTTTATTGTGTTATAGCCTTGCACCAGCAACTGAATTATAAGCTGTTTGAACAACACGGAAATTCTCATGTAACAAAAGTAAGAAAATTAACTACTCATTTCGTCTATAATGAGAATATAATGACGTTTCTGTTACAAACCTGAAAGCAGCGTCGTGTGTTAAGCTTTGTCTGTCGTTTCTCCTCCCAGAACGCATTTAACTATGATCTTAATCGGCTTTGTGTACTACAGGTCACCGATCTCAACAAACATCGCTTAATCAAGATGTCTAAACAGACAGATCGTCTCAAGAGTGATGACGAAACTGTTTGTACGGCAAAAGTAAGATATGAAACTTGAAGTAAGTATCCCAGGGATACAGTTTTAAAAAACTAGACTATATTTTTCCACTTGAATTGGTAAGTACATAAGTAGTAGGGCATAAATAATTTGGGACATTGCGTAAGCAATGTGGCTTTTTAATTTAACAATGTTCCTACACATAATTGTGCTAAAGCTCGGCAATAATATGCTTTGAGAAAGATATTTACTCATGGTCAAATGGCAGGGTTTCAATAAATTTAAGTTTTCGCATATTGGACGATTAAAAAAGCCGATTAGTTAAATTATAGTGAGTGAGTGATATCCAAGTTTAACGGCACATCAACACCAAAGGGTCATACAGTGCCAAAACAGGTGCAAACTGCACTATGAGTCTAAGCAGGGTCTACTAGAAAAGAATATTATGGTCAAATGAGTGCAGAGTCCAAGGCAAGATGTCAAGTCACATCTTCAAAAAATGTCCAATAGCTCTAACGTACAGTAGGATTGTTGAAGGTGTAACTGAATCGAATAGATCTTTCATGTTTCTGACATTGAAAAAACGGCTTCCTATATAAGCGTATTCAACACAGTCGATCATGATATGTTGAACTGTCAATGGGCAAGAATATAGTAGCCCTTGATTAGGCATATGTCCATAGTGTGTACAACTAGAACGGATATAGTTTATGTTTACCGTATAACTACATGTATATTTCCATTCATACCATCACATTACGCTGACAAGAACATCCTATCCTAATACAGGATTTTGTCCATTACCAATCTTGAAGTAAGTGTTGGAAGATGTATAAAACATCTAATACACATTAGCATTACCACGAGTTTTTAATGTGCTATCATTTTATTTGTTTTAAATATATAGGAAATGCTTGTATATGGATAATATTGCACTACTTTCAGCATGGTTAATTTCCTACCATTTACTGTAAGATGTAAACAATATTCTCACAAATTTTACATTTTTGGTGTTGCCCATTTGCGCTATTTACAGTACCAGTTGCTTAAACTTATGTATAGGATGGTTATGTAGAACTGTCAAAATAGTGAATTAACTAAAATTTTGAAAAATGACTGAGGTTTAGTATTTCTTCATGTTGTAATTTCTTAACTCCAGGGCGGTATTAGTATTATTCCAAGCGAGGAAGACGCAAACTCATCAGCGCGGGGAGAGGTTAGTGTCAAAATAACAAGTTACCTCATACATCTGACATGTAAGTGATCATGTTCCACTCGGAAATTGAATGTTTCATTTGCACAGGAAAGAAACCTTTTCTATCTTATAGAAGCGATAATCTTGGTAGCATAAGCAACGTTTTCCACATATAAAGAATGCTTTTATTTATCAAAATAAAAGAAAAGGTACCATAGTTTGCATAGAGTATTGTGCAAAGCAGAGGTTTGGGGGGAGATTAAGGCATTTAGGCGCCATTGTTTCCTATGCATCAATGTTTGAAACCAGCCACATATTTGTTGGCCTCGTATTGGTATCCTCAAAAATGATTTACAATATCTGACATCTCCTGGATTGTTGGATTGCTACGTTTGTGAATAATGAACAATGCAGAGACCCAAAAGTCTGTGAAGAGTAGAATTTGAAGATTATACCTTAGCTTTATTTTGGGGTAAATATGAAAAGAAATTGTCACAGTGCATACCGCTAGAACACCATAGAAGTTGTGCCTAAGTGCAAAGTGACCTAATATATGTTGACATTCTTAATTTGTCTGCATATATAGGAAACCAGGAACACAAGGTCCTCATAAAGTATCTAAAAAAACTGTTTCCCATAGTCGGATATCATATTATAATTGGAAATTGTAAAAAAAATGTTGCCGCAATGACCAAAAAGATGTTGCTGCAATGACCAAAAACTTCGAACATACGGAAGCCCCATAGGTGCCATACTTAATTTTCTGCTTTTTTTTTTTGCACCGGGAGAGATAAAACAAGAGGCCCAGGGGCCTTGACGCTCTGCTTGGTCATTTGCTAGATAAAATAATATCTGTGCGGTATAGACTTACTATCATGGTAGCGGTACAAATATCCCTGAAAATTTAAGTCAAATATAGATAGAAGGTCGTTAAAAATCGGAAATGCACCAAATGACCCCAATCTGAACTTGCA
>JAAUYG010229165.1_pt1 | contig 13797 bp, 17 predicted proteins | sample 7278091 | NCBI WGS metagenome assembly JAAUYG01 (sample SAMN14350201, study PRJNA611818) | marine sediment metagenome | isolation source: surface marine sediment (0.6m) | place: French Polynesia: Moorea | collected 2018-08
ACAGTACCCCCAATGCTCCATGCTGGGCCTGTTGAGGCAGACCCCCCCCCCCCCCCCCCGCGGGCCCGGGGCGGCCCCCCCGGGGGCGGGGGGGGGCGGGGGCGCGGGGCCGGGGGCCGGGGGGGGGGGCGGGCCCCCCCCCCCCCCCCAAGGGGCGTGTACCTGGCGTACAACGTTCAAGGCGACCCACGGTGTGTTGTCGAGCGTACGGGGGCCAACGAGGGGGCCGCGCTTATAACCGTACCACCTGGTCGATTTTACCGAAGATTTTCATTGATCCGTCCGACACCGGAAGTTCAGTAACTGGCCACAGGCCCGGTTGGCGTCGGAGAAGGGATTCCGGCGTGGGGATGGGTCTGTAGAGGGAACCATCCTTCCGGAGATGCCAGGAGAACAAGCAGAAGAAGAAGGAGAAGCTCGCAGTTTTCCAGCATGGAATGCCGGGTATTTTTGTTCAGTCGAACATCCTTGCCGACAAGAGTGTGTGCAGGCGTAGGCAAGCAGCCCGGCAAGCAAGCGAAATCGCGAAGGCCGTGAAGCGAAGTGAGAGAAGTTTAAGTTGGCCTGTCGGGAGCATTGGGGTAACGAACGGTGGGCACTGGAGCGCACATGTATTGCACCCGATCTTACATCCTTCCCCTCACGTACTGAAAAGCCGGCTTCTTCCAGTATTACCTGGTCTGCCTGCCTACATCAGCATTTTCTCCCGTGTAGAATCAAGCAGCCGGAGAGAATACATATTGCCTGTGTGCTGCGGTAAAGTGTGGTGGTAGAGACGGGCCGCTGTACATTAGAACGCTGATGTACATAATGTACGCTGATATTGTGTACGGCAATGGGTACCAGAGGAAATACCTGACATTAAGTGGCTAAGTGACTTACTTCTCACACGGCCCTTGACTCTGTTCCGTTTACTCCAGGCGCCGCCGTTTGCGACAAACTTTTGATTCAAGTACGGACGCTATGACGATCAGCTGACGGTTGCCATATAGTCACGCGGCTCGGGCTTTCGGCGACAACGTCACCTCGGCGAAGAAAACTCACGGGGGAAAAGCCGAGCGCTTCCGACATCATTCCAATCCAGAATGGCGGCAAGTCGGCACTCTAGTCTGCAGCGGTTTGTGTCATGCTGCCTGATCCCAATGTGTCTTGTTTTGTGTCCTTTTACAGGTGCTGTCACCCACTACATCCTGCCCATGGATCACCGTGTCGGGGCCGTCCTCACCAACCCTTCTGGATTGGATGCCAGGGTGATCGGAAATCCGGAGATGGTGCCTGGAATCCTGGACCGGGCGATCCGGGTGGACGGCAGGGACGATTACATCCAGGTGGTGGGCCCGGGACACCGGGATGAGTGCTTTGGAGATCTGGATCTATGTCCTCTCGGTAGGTTGACCCAATGTGGATCAGTTAGAATTGGGGATTTTTGTGTAGCAATACTGTGCATGCACCCAGCAGTCCCTGTAATGATGTATACAGTAAGAATGCAACATAGCCTCCGAAATGTGTAGGTATCATTGGGCTATAAACAATCTTTAATCACAGGCCAACATAAAGGGGCTTAAAATAGCGGAAAGCTTGCTTCATAAAAAATCTATTTGATTTTTGATATTTAATTTTGCCATACTTTCACTAAATTGTGGAAACACTTAAACTGAAAACATGGTAGTATTAAGACTACTACATATACGACACATTTTGCAGCATTTAGGGGGATCTTGGGCTCTGGAAAATAAAACTTAGCGATTCCATTGTATAAGTGGAATTAGGAGACCCCCAGTGTTTCCTGTGTATCCACCAAACATATACTGGCATGTGCTGAGAGTCGAGCGCGGTATGATAACTATAGCCCCATATGTTACCGCTGCTTGTTCTGGCCAAAAGCATCTGCTATCAATTGGGAAGGTATTATATACACTCGAGTGGAAACTGTGCAAACGGAAGGCGGCTAACAGAACAGAGGCCCAAAAATAGCCGACAAATTCAAGTATCCGGAATAGGCGTATTACCATGTGTGGCTTAAACGAATGGCTGCTGTTACTAGTACTACGTTCAATTGGCACAACCATGCTCCTTTAGGCCTAACGCATAGGTCTACCCCAAAATTTAGTATTATTAATTGCATTTCTAACTAACATTATGTAACATATTGCGGGGGTGGGGGTGGGTGGGGTGTTTAGGGTATAATGGTCCTTTTAGTTCCCCATTATTATCAGACATTGTGTTCTAAAAGAAATCAAACAAATTGTTTGGGAAGAGGAAACCACTCCAAGCCTAAGTATAATCTAAGTACATGCAATGTAGATTAATTTTCTGGCCCTTCGTTGCACCTTCATGCACCTCATTACCATAAAGACACTATGTCACTCTTTGTGTTTTTTATACTGAGCTTATTCATTTAACGAACCCCGTTTAATGTCTTAAACCAGGTGACATCAGTCTATTCGCCATTCAGTTTCGGCGTCTTGTACAAGATTTCGCTATTCATTGGGCCGTTGTTTCTAATATTACATCACGCGTTACGAATTAACTTTTATGTCGCTGTTTGTCTCCATATTTCCAGGCTACACGATGTCGATGTGGCTGAAGTTCGAAGATCCCTGCAACTGCGAAGCAGTGTACCTCTCCAACGGCGGCCACAGATCGGACAGTCACGGCGTCGCCATGCTGTACGACCGAGGGAAGTTGGAGATGCGCTTCCGGCGGAAGAACGGCGAGGAATGGCGAGCCAGCAGCGATAACGTGCTTCCCGGGCGATGGTACCACGTGACCGCTGCCTGGAGCAGGGACACCGGGTTGTCGCTCTATGTAGACGGGCGACAGATGGAGAATAATTTAATGCCGACGACGAGGTCCCAGACACCTAGTCGAGCGAGCAGTGCCATGGCTGATAGCTTCATCATTGGACGGCCCAACGAGAACAACCCCAGTCGGGAAAGCGGGACCATGCTCGTGGACGAGTTCCATTTCTGGTCCAAGTACAAGACGGCGGACGAAGTCAGAGAAACAGGTGAACTTGGTTGCCTGGGAGGTAAAAATGGTAGCTTGCAAGTCTAAACATCGAAAACTCGGTTCCATTGCTTCATTTGGCCATGAACCAAAATCAAAGTTCTACATGTACTTAACGGAAGGAAGTATAACCTATTGTTTCCAGATGTGAAATAGTTTGTGCTGGCTGAAAAATTCTGAACCTTTTGAACAATAATACGTGACAACACTTTTGTCAGCTAGGTGGTATTCTATCGTCATATCATGCATATACATATATGTTCCAGGTCCGTTCTATTGTTATGAGATGCCCATGGACACGTTCTCAGCCGACCAGCTGATGAACACCAACGTCAAGAACGCGTTCCGCCATGGCAACCCCACGATGGTGACGGGGAAGATCGGTGGAGCACTCCAGATGGACGGACGTGGAGACTATCTGGACGGGGGTGACTTCAGCAGGACCTGTCTGGGCGACCTGGATCTCTGCACGTACGGCCTGACGGTATCCCTGTGGGTGAAGTTCACGGCTCTGCAGCAAGGCGACCACATCCTTGACACCGGAGGAAGTGGAGTCCGAATCTACTACGACGCCGGTCAACTTGTCGCGGAAGCTCAGCAGGAGCGGAAGTCATGGCGCGCCACCTGGCGAGGGGCCCAGACAGGCAAATGGTACTACATCGAGTTGTCATGGAAACCGTCGGATGGGCTCAGGATGTTTGTTGACCTCGTGCAAGTTGACCATGCCGTGACCTACCGGACGATTCAACCACGCCAAGGCGCAGGGAAGCTGTACCTGGGGACCTCTAACTACAACAGGGCCCGGGACTATGCCAGTGCAGTCGTGGATGAGGTCGAGATGTGTTATGGAGACAGGGCGAGGCTTCTTCAGTTCGACTTTATCCAGAGAGGTGCGTATGAGACGAGCGACAGAGCTACATGACCTTACAGTGGCTAAATCTCTGTCTATTGTGTACTCACTTCTGCATCAAAGCAGAGATAACCCAGATAGGTCATGGAGTTCAACATTGTAGATCCTGTTCATAGAACAGCTGTTTTTTGAAACGTGTGTCGTTTGGCGTGAATCGAAGCATGGGAGAATTTCAAGTTGTTCAGATTCAAACAGGAGTGAATGCATGGCGTTTTCTCTCTCGATGTTTTTCTTTTAGAATTTTTAACAGTAGTTTTTCGACATTGATTGGAACGCTGATTTCTTTTAATTTAACGGGAAGAGTTTGTGCATGGATATACACTGATTTCGATTGCACACACTGCACATTTCGTCTAGATTGTTGAAAATTTAAGTGTGGAAGTTGCAGCATTATTGATGTTTAGCAGTAGATAGTTCAATGTGTCTTAAAATGGGTAAGTCGGTACATTAGTATGGGTTTTAAGGGAGTCGAGAGGTAGGTAAAATTTGAAGCGCCGTTTTGGACGGGACTCGCATACACTCAAAAAAAAAATCATTTGGCTCTTTCTCCACTAAAATTTGTATATCATGTAAAATAAAAATACAAGAATACAAGAAAATACAGCTTTAACAAACGAGAGACCTAATTCTCTTCAAAAATGCCTAAAGAGAAGATTTCGGTTCTCTTGATTGATAAACTACGCATTACTTGCCAAATTTGGAGTACTTTAATACACGTCAGGTTAAGTGTACCCTGGTCCCGTCGAGGTTGATTGATATGCCAGTGATAGGGCCCATTGATTACTGGGCAGGGCAATTCTGTAATTGCACACTGCTGTGTTCTCTACTCAGGTCGCCCCACCAACCACCACATCCACATGGACTCGGCCGTAGGTTCCCAGCTCGCCCACCCCTCCATCAACATCAACCTCTTTGGTGGTGCCTCGATCGTGCCGGGCAAGATCCGCAATGCCTTGTATCTGGATGGTAACAGCCAATACGCCCAGTTTCTGGAGCAAAACTCCACCTGCCTCGGCAACATAGACCTCTGCCGGCACGGGATGATGCTCGGCTTGTGGATCAAACCGGGTCGTCTCCGCAACGGGATGGAGTTCTTCTCTACCGGGCGGAACGGTGTTATGGCGTGGTACGAGAACGGCCTGCTCCACGTTCAGGCGAGGACCTCCACCAGAACGTGGGAGGTCAGCACTGCCGCCTTCGATCCCAACAGCTGGCAGTTTCTGGAGTTCTCCTGGGACGAAGCCACTGGGCTTCGCGTGTACATCAACAACAACAAGGTGGCCTCCACCTCCTTGGCTAACGTCAGACCCAGATCCGTGGGTAGCGGTCTTCTCAATGAAAAGGATACCTACGACAAGCTAGGGTTCTACCTGGGTCGCGGGGAGGCCCTCAGAGACGACGCTAAATACGCCAACTTGACCATGGACGAACTGGAATATTGGCATGGGAACAGGGATTACCTGATAGCCTTCGACTACATCCAGAGAGGTATGGATTGTCTTCAATCTGGAATCATCAAATCCTGTGATCTTGGATATTCTGCAAATTTCAAATCAAAAATACAACCCCAAATCGCCCCTTCCCACTTATCCATTGATTCTTCTTATGTTAAAACTATTCTATTGGCACACATGTATAGATACTTGTACCAGCCCCCGGCCTTTTTGTACGAATTATTATATGCATATACACATCGTCCACAATTACCTTTGCATCCAGTCCTTTCACTGATACTTTTTCTGGCATCATATACATGTAAAAGTGGTTCCAGTACCACTGTAATTTTTTCTGTCCATTGTAGATGTACTCCTGGGAGATTTACACGTTTGCTCTCGCTAAGAAATCGCTAGGTTTACACACAAGCTATAGAATGTCACTAAATAGGGTGTAGGCTACTTACCATTTGCTATTCGTACCGACATCCTGTAGTTCCATATTGCCTAACAAGACCCAACGCGCAGCAGTTAGAATCAGAGGTACATGTACTTTGTAATTCACAACCTATAAACCCAATGAACATCTCTCTTGACAGCAGTACTATTAGTGTTTTTAAAATCACTGGAGTGCAGATCTACCATATCGTCCATTGTAGGGCAATTATAGCATTGCAGATCTTAGTAGATCGATTTAAACATTTCCTGCAAAAGCAAGCCATTTAATAGGTTAACACTTAACTCAACCTGTGTGGCAGGGATAAAGGAATTAGAAATCCCCACTGAAAACTCCAAAGCCCCAGTTTTACTGGAATGTTTATGTATCGTAAAAGCTCCCCGAAAGTTGGTATTTTATCCGTTCAGTATGATCTGTCCATCTGCTATTTATCCTTTGCCCGCGTTCATAGAGTAGCACATGCTTGATATTTCTAAGAGTAAGGCTTAAATACAAAGGTATAATGCTTATCCCAGGCGTCCATTTCCATTCATTCCCTTCCCTTCTGTACCTGTATAAGCTTCAGGGATATATACATTGCGAACTATAATGGCAACATTACTTATAATCTATGATGTATATTTGATGCGAAAGAAAATATTCTAAAAATGAACATCTTTAGATTCTGAATCAAGGCTTGTGGTCGCTTATACCAGAACCCTGATCCTGTATTATATTATTATGATCAAAGTTGGTGGTCGCTATTACACCAGAGCCCGGACCCTGTATTATAATATAATGACCCGAATTCCTTTCCTTAGGTCGTCCTACCAGATATTTCTTCAATATGGATAGTATCCAGAATGGACGTCTGGTTCACCCGACCCTGGATCTTCCCGTGATGGGGAATCCCCCAGTCATCCCTGGTCGGATCTTCAGAGCCGTACGCCTCGAAGGAAACGGGCAGTATCTGGATCTGGGCCAGCATTCCGGAACCTGTTTTGGAAACCTGCGCCTGTGTCGTCATGGTTACACCACGTCGATGTGGGTCAACTTCAAACGCTTCGAAAACGACATGTATTACTATAGCAATGGAAATGGCGTCAAAATGTATCATAGAAACGGAAACCTCCACGTTGTCATGGAAATCGATGGCAAACAATGGCACGTGCAAGCGCCCGGATTATCAACAAATACGTGGTACTTCATCGAGTTTTCGTGGCATCCAGAAAAGGGATTGCAAATGTATGTGAACAACCGATTGGCTGCTCAAATGACCGCTCCTACGCGCGTGACGTCACGGCCTGTCTCAGACGCCAGACACGTGTATGTGGGTCGGGCCAACAGCGGAGATACCACTGGGCGATTCCGCTATGCTGACGTCACTGTAGACGAATTGGAGACGTGGTACAGCGACAGAGATACCCTCCTTGCATTCGGTCATATATTGCGAGGTACGAAAGATGCTTAATTAAAGTCTATATTATCCCCTATGGGACTTTCTGGTGATAAGTGGGTATACATTCGTCGGCATAATTTCCTCCTCATTTTGGGTCTCTCAATGGTAGGTTTATGTCCATTTGACGCAATGCAAAACAGAACGTGTACAAAAAATAAAAACGATCACACTCATAAACCTCCACTTTAAGGGAATCCATCATCAACATTATCAATTTCATTGCACCTTGCACCTTCAAAGCGTTCTGTTCAGGTTTTAGCTTCGTGTATCCAAGGCACCCCTCCCCTCCACACACACACCACCACCACCACCACCAGTTACATGTACTTGATAGCCAATGCAGCCGCCAAAACAATTTGTTGGCCTGATGTTTCCAAACGGTATGTAACATTCACAACATATATACATGTATAGCGTGTTTCTGTACCAAAGTTTATATATGCAGAAAAAGGGCGGTCGTTGCTTTTGCGACTTTTACTTAGCCTTTGGTGAAGATTCACTCTTTACTGTAGGACAACCCATGTTCATTTGTCCCATGTTCATTTTCTACCAGTATTTCATCAGTTTGTAATCCTTACTGTAAGAAACATAACTTATCCACCCCTGGACCCATTTGTTAGAGCACGCCAAGAAAGTGGCTCCTTAACGACCTGTGGTCTTTGCCAAAACATCTGACTACATATACCTCGAGGCATTTGGCACGCCGCTTTGGTCTGTTGCGTAACATCTATGGTCGGCGACAACTTGTGTTGGTAGCAGTTTAGCAAACCTTGCACACAAAACTAAGCCAGAGTTCTTTCAATATTATATGGGACATCTGTCGAGCTTTATACAGTCTATCTGCCACAACATCCTTTTCTGCTGCTCTTGGCCAACTAATAAATTTTAGGCACAAATTAAAAGTACATACATTGGCGTGTGGTCAGTCCAGTTCGATAATAAATGTGTATGCTTACACCTTGTAAGTCACCCACAAATGAAGTAGTGTTATCTAAAGCGTAACCATTAGTTGTAATTACTAAGAAAGTTAAATAAACACTCCAAAATCGAACCACACAAATCTTAAATTCTGTATAAATCTTATTAAAATTGTGTGTTAATGCAATCTCTCCCAGGGAATTTCATGGTCGAGTTCAAAGTACATGTGTATATATTCGTGATAGAGCTAGCCGTTGGATTGATCGGCTTGAATATAAAGGCACCTGGTTTGTGTTCAAACAGTAAATAATCAATCTATACTCAAAATGCTTAACACCATAAGTCTTTAAGCCCAAAGTGTTTGTTCGTCTGCCTTATAGGAAACGTCACCCATATAGTGGTTCCCATGGAAGCCGCACAGGGCACGCGGATGTCTCACCCCAGCCTGGATATCCGTCTGTACGACAATCCCAGGATCCAGAAAGGCAAAATCGGAAACGGGATCCTGTTTTCAGGAAGCGGCCAGTACATGACCCTTGGAGACAACACAAGACGTTGTATGGGGAATCTGGATCTTTGCGAACATGGATTGACCGTATCCATGTACGTTAAACCCAAACGCTGGATCGAGAACAGCTATATCATGTCCAGCGGACCGTATTCTCTCTATTATAAGAACGGGCGTCTGCATGCCAAATTTAGCAGCTCCACCAAGACCTGGGAGACGGCGATCCAGGACGTTGAGCTGGACACGTGGCAGAAGGTAGAGATGAGCTGGGATCCAGACAGGGGGTTGGAGGTTTATCTGGATGGGGAAAAGAAAGCCTCCACGACGACCTACAGGACGCACTCCGCCTCGACCTCCACAGACAACATGATCTACGTGGGTGGACCAAACAGCGTCACCTATGGAGAGTTTTCGGATGTTGTGGTGGATGAACTCCAGGTCTGGTACGCCAATAGGGATCATCTGGCAGCGTTTGGACTCATGGAACCTGGTAGGTCAACGGTTGATTTGCAGATGGACCGTTCTACTAGATATGCGTACATATGCTACAGTTAAAAAGAAATGTAGGGCTACGCTGTTTGAGAATAATGGAATTCTCAAAGATATGGTTCACGATATTTCTTTATGCTAAGACATAGTGAAATGCGCGTATACCGTTAGTGGTTGGTAAGTATCACTGCATGCTACTACCTAGAAGATATGACAAATTAAGGCATGGCATGTTTTTAGGTTAGTCGTAATCATAGTCGGCTGAATCGTGCTCCTATTACATCAACAGAACCTTCGAGTTTCATAACGTATCTATTACACCTACTAGGGTATATCGATTTCTGATGACATTTATCCAACTATTTTGCTCCGTGAAATGTTATGTGTACCCATTACACATTTCCCTAATATACAGTATATGTAAAATGATGTAATTCCCAAGTCCTGGGTTGCCAAGATCCCGTGCCAAGAACACCTCATTCAGTGCATGTTCTTTCAGTACATTAACTTCTTCGAAAAGAGACCCACAAGCCTCTGATTCATGCGTATCTTTACCAGGTTTGCGTCTTTCAATGTCCAGAAAGCAGTTACTTATTAACTGTAATATTTTTACCACGTCTAGGAGTGGAGATGGAGATTGGTACTGTATAGTGTTAAATAAATAAATAAATAAATAAATAAATAATAATAATAATAATAATAATAATAATAATAATACGTGGCATACATGTACTTTTGGTGCTAGGGCTAGAGACCTGGTCAAAGTATACATGTACATAGTCTGATATGCCCATGTAGTTCATGTAGTTATGGACCTATCTGTATAATATAGACTGCGTAATATCATCGTTGAACATATTAAGCTGAGCGACGCTACGCATTACATGTAGCTTGTGTAGAATATTATAGTACATGTGTAGTTTTAGTGACCACGTACACAGCCAAGCGATGTCACAATTTGTGTTATTTACCACAGACATCATGTACTTGTAGTCAAAACCACATGTAATGCTGTGCATAGCCGAATGGGGCTATTTTGTGCTATGGATATCTTGCACTTCTTTGATATGTAACTGTTAGCAAGCTGTATGTAGTAGTAGCGTATTACAGACGTTAAGGAAGCCAATAGTCTGTTCTCATTAAAATTTGGCACGCATTAGTATAGTTATGAGAATACGTGTAATGCCACGTACTAGTCACTTTATTACATTACCTATATTTGATCTAGTACTAGCAAATAGTCCTGCCTGAAACATACTGCATAGTTCCATATTTCAGTCGATCTCAAATTAGCAGGACTCACCTGATCCTGGACAGGATCACCTGAAATAGATTTGATAACTACGGGAATAGAACATATACATATGTACATGTATATCAGTGTCAGATTGAATGAATCAGTGTTTTTTGCGAGACATTGATTCAAACACGAGATTCCCTTATGTGAAATATATCTTTGTATAAGACATTAGTTTGTACGAATATTTAGATTTAATTGTCAAATATTTAAGGTATCTTTGTTATACCTCATTATGATCTTGATTTTGTAACTAATTAATTTGAACGAATGCAGTACGCACATGTTTGCACCAATTGCGAATTAGAAGCCACTGCTCAATGATGCAGCACTCCACCAAATCAGGTTATTCTGCACTGTTCTCTTCTCTCTCTCCCCCACACTACCCCCCTTCTCTGCTCACTCCCCGCTCTTCTCTTGCATTCTGCACCCTACAAGACGTCAACCACATCGAGTTCGACATGGACAGGATAAGCGGGGACGTTTTGGAGCACGACAAGTACACGATCTATCTGTTCGGGAGCCCTAAACCGGTAACGGTCCGAGGAACCAAAGGTAACGGGGTGAAACTCGACGGTCGCTACAGACAGTACATTGACGTCGGAGAAAATGTCCTGTGCGATGGTAACTTGGCCAACTGTCGCAACGGCTTCACGCTCAGGTACCGGTTTCGGTTGGACCAGCTGCAAGACAACACCTACTTCCTGTCCAGCGCTCCAGTCGACGTCTTCTACAAGGACGACAAGCTCCAGGTGGAAGTCCGAACCCCCGAACGTGTTTGGCGGGCCTCGGCTCCTGGAAGTCTCTTGCGGAGACTGGGAGATTGGCACCTGGTGGAGATTTCCTGGCACCAAGCTGACGGGTTGAAGATGTACGTGGACGGCAGTAAACGGGGCGGACAATTATTCCCCTCGGACTACGACGGCTACGTCAGCACGAGGAGACTCTTCATAGGCAGATCCAACTCGCAGTCCACGCGAGATAAATACGCGTCCGCTACCTTTGACGAACTCGAGTTCTGGAACGCCAAGCGAGAGTATCTAATCGCCATGGGGATCCTCCCCGAAGGTAAGATTGTAGAAATGACCCCTATTCGCCTCGTCTGAATGGTTCCGTTATGACGTTAGCCTTTGAGCGGTCCTAGTAACTGCAATTTTTAGCTTCCCCATAGGAGGCTGCCCAATTTTACAAACCGGTGTCTCGACTATACATTTATATCTACAGTAAGATGATACAGTCGACTTTATTTCCGTTTGGACATTTCTGCCTTCCGTTGCATAGGAAGAAGTATTGTAAATTCGGTGCATGGATCATCACTTATTTATCTATTGATTTATTGAACTTACTTATATTGGGTGGACCAGTTGCAATAAGCATTCTCCCCTGGCGCCCAGTTACAAAAACTTAGTAAAGTAGGAAAAGGTGAAAGTAAATACATAATAAATCCATATGTCAGATACCACTGCAAAAAATGTATAGCATCTTCAAAATAGACATTTACTTTTGTAAACGTCGTATAGCATCTTTTGAAACAAATTAAGGCTGGTGTTCATGAAAGACAAAAAAAAAAAAAAACAAAAAAAAATCACTCATCTAAGTCTCTTGTGTCTTCCAAGATGTCTACGTCTGTTTCATGTCACGTGCTTCCTATATTATATTAAGAAAAAAATCTAGGTAAATTAAGAAATAAAGGCAATGTATATCTAACAGATGCTTCACGCAAACAGTACATGCACATATACATGTACGTTCTTAGGTGAATTCTTTGGCTACCTTAAGAAACTTCATAGCGCACGCATACAATGTATGCCGCAATTACTAACCACAAGTAGTTAAGGCATAAGTAAAAAAAATGACCTAATAGTGGCTATTTTATGTACGAAAGTCATCGAAAATGGAATACTTTTGGGATACCTTATACCTTTCGCGCAGTTTTGTTGGGCGACAAACTGGAAAGATAAACAGGCCACGTTATGATTGTCGGCAGTTGCGGTCGCGATTACTGCCATTGTGTTTTTTTGCTCGTGGGTGTTTTTGTTCACGAATGAATTGGTGACACGGTATTCTGGTATTTGTGACCTGTGGCATGCTTGCCTGTAAGAATGCTTCCCTCCATTATCTCATTCCACGTGAAGCAGCATGTCTCTTACAGTGATTGGCACTACCCCCACACAGCCCCAGCTGCCGCCCAGCACCCATTCTCCCGCTGATTAGACATGATCTCATTCTGTGATTCTGACAAATCAGATAACTTTGCATTTAATTATTCGACCAATTGAGTAAATATACTTTTGACTGCATAGATCCCTACCATTGCTTGTAGTTTGAGACCCAAATATAAGACCCCGACTTTTATGTATGTTATGGTGGTGGGTTTGTCGAAGCTTCAACATTGATATACAATATAATGTACAATGTAATATTTTGTAACGTCTAATTGACTATAGGTACCCTCTAGACTATAGCGTTTGTTTTGTTTGACCAAATTAGTACGAATATGCACTAAAATATCGTACTCAACACTTCACGGTTAGAAAGTCCACACAAAATTATGCTAGGACTGCACGTTACAAATTTAAAAGACTACACCGAATATTTCACGTTTCTGGAACTCATAGATCCATCCTCGACTGACGAAACTCCTGTAGTCACGGACGGCGGCGGGCAGCCAGAAATCACCACGACCACCGCCCGGCCTGTAATACCATCAGGGAACAGACTGATCTTCAACGGGAGGAGCTGGGTCCTCTACGATATCAGCCAACTGCCCGACGAGTACTTCCGGCGGAGCGTGCGAGAGGACTTTCGTATCCGCTTCCGAACCACGAATCCCGAGGGTCTGCTGTGGTTCAGCGGAAATGACGAAAGGAACATGCATCTCACCATGCAGGTGTGTGTCTCGGACTCCAAAACATGACAAACAGTTCCATGAAATTGTGACATCAACCCATTACATAGAACATAGATTACCTTAATGTAATGGCGAAAACAGAAAACCGCCAAACTAGAAGAACAGTCTTTTTCTTCTTTGTTGCGTCTTTATTATAATATGCGAAGTGTGGATACTACATATACCCACGCATTTGCAACAAAGTTCAACAAATAACCAAACTTAAATTTTGCAACCAATCGCTATCCTACATCTATAGCAAACTATTATTGTTACTTACTTGTCATCCCCAAAAAGATAGCATTTGCCGTGACAACTGACCTGTAGCAATTGTAGTGCCTTGTCTTTTGCTCCTCCTCAAGGACGGAAACGCCGTTCTATTCATCGACTACGACAATGGAAGACGCACCGAACGTATCGCTCCTTCTTTTGGAGGCAGGACCCTGGC
>JAAUYG010102611.1_pt1 | contig 13795 bp, 11 predicted proteins | sample 7278091 | NCBI WGS metagenome assembly JAAUYG01 (sample SAMN14350201, study PRJNA611818) | marine sediment metagenome | isolation source: surface marine sediment (0.6m) | place: French Polynesia: Moorea | collected 2018-08
CAACAAGTACTATGAATGTATGTAATACTCCCTCTCACCAAAGGACACCTCTCTAATAAGGACAGAATTTTTTGGCAGAAGGGGTGTCCTTATTAGAGGGGGACCACTGTACATCGATCTTGCATGGATTTTTAGCTCTCTCAGCCAGTTGGAAAATTTTCTTGATAATCTGTATGTAATGAATCTCTGCACAGAGGAAGTACTAAAATATTCACTAAAGATAAATGCAAAAACTACCTTGTAGAAGAATGGTGTGTGTATACATATATATTTATTAAAATAGCACTTCATGACATGTTCCAGTGAATATAATACAGTGTTTGTACAGTCCAGTAGCAAAATCTATTTTCAGCTCCAATGAATAATATATGAGCATGTACCAAGATCTTGAACAGAATTCAAACAATTAAACCATAATTTAATGTTATTGTGATAAAGTAAGTTACCAAAGGCAAATTTAAATTCATGCACATCAAAAACTCAGGATTTACTGGCCAATTCAAGTTGTTTGCGCATAGTCTAACAAAAGCTGTCTTGTATTCGAGACTTATATGCACTAAATCCCTGGCTAAAAGGGAGTATTTCTGACCATAAAATTGCAACACAATAGTCTGTCTCATTTTGACGTCAAACTACCCGTGGTTATATGGTACCCAGACCCCTTTAGCTTACCACATTGCTACCTCGTGAGGCTTTTACCAATGTTGAGCTGACTTTGTTTTTGCATATTTTCTCTCCCTTCTGGTATCACTGGGTAAATTTCCTGCCAAAGGGTTTCAAATACTCCCTATTAATAGTGACATCAAATTCTGAATATCTGCAGTGTTTTTTTAAACAAATAAGTATGGCACAAATATAGGGGGCTATTTCACAACAACTACTTTTCCAAATGTGTCCTCTTCTTATCACAAGCACTCGTGGTTTTTCCTTCCCACTGGCAAGCCGTGTAACAGTGCATAGGTATGAACGATACTATTTTCTGTACAGGTACATGGTTTTTTTTTTTTTTTGCAAAACCAAGCTACAAATGGCTATCATTCGGAAAGAACATAAGAGTTGTCTATAAAGTAACCTACATGCAATATCTGACAATGTGCGAGAAGTCCACACGTGTTGAGCAAATACAAAACACATAGACGTCGGGTAAAAACACAAAATCGTAACTTTTTCAATCTTGGTTACGCATTTCATTATCATTAGATCGTTTACACAGTAAACTCGGTATAAAGACACTGTTTTTATTACGAATATTTACACAAATAATGTACATGTTGAGATGCAAATGCCATCACGTTCATTTGAGATTTTCAGAAAATAATAATTCTTATTACTACTGACTAGCTCAGCTGACATCTAATAATATTGCTTCATCATCTACTCTTATTAAAAGCACTTTTTTTTAGTGTAAAGATCACTGCCCCAAAGCACCTCAAAAGTATCGTTGCCACAGCTCACGCAAAATCACTTTGTACTGTACATGAAATCTCGGCATGATTTAAAATATTTAAATTAACATACCCCTCTGCTACAATAGAAGCTATGAACTTGAAACAACAAACTTGAACTGAACAAGAACAATAACTATGAAACACAAAACCATACACTGCCTGGTAAACAGGCATGTCCTGATGCCATTTCATTGGCGCAAAAGGCATGAAGGGATGATACAAGGACTGTGGCAGTGCTAAGACTTAAAACGGTAGAATAACAATACATGATAGTTACACTGAAATGTTTAATTGCACGAGCAAAAATTTCTAGATGGTCGACATATTTTTTCTCTAAATATTCTTGGGGGAAATTCAATTCAAAAAACATCTGAAGTTATTCACAACTCAGATCTTTTTTTTTTTTTTGATGATGTCCTCTTTAAAAGAGTCCGCTCTAAACTACCCTCCCCTTGCAAAAGTTAAATGGAACAGCCCACTTTAATCTAGGCAGCTATAGTTCTCGAAACAACTTGCATCTTATTTTTGACTGTAGTCAGCAATTCAGGCACTATGATAGGGTAATAATCTTACTTTTAAGGTGACACTTTAAATTAAAAGACCTATAATCATTTTTCCCAACACCACCCCCCCCTTCCCGGCCCAGACATTACTATAGTTACAGTAGTTGAGCAGGTTTACTTGTGAAACGAACACTGGGATTATGCTAAAAAGAAGTCTAGAATGTCAAGCAAATGTATTCCGTGGCAGCTAGGGGCAATCCTTCTAAGACAATGACACTGTTTCTGCTACCAACCACTTCATTTCATTACTAATTTCATCAAGTGAAATAATCACTTCGAAGAAACATTCTTGAAATCACCCCAGGTTTGTGCACAAAATTCCACACTGTTCCTACTCACTGCAGCCACAAATCCACGGAAAACTAAAACAAAAGTTCTAAAATTGCCCTATAGGTGTCACTGCATACATTTTCGCACTTTCACACGTGGGTGACGGCCCACTTTCTCAGACAGCTATCTTGGCCAGACGTCACAAAGTTATTGTTGTCCAACCACGCGATTCGGGTCACCTGACTCATTGGATGGGCACCTTTGAAAGTGATTGAAAGGGGAAAGAAATCCAGTTTGAACTGGTTGTGGTTTGAAGCCTTGTACTACAGTGAAACCTGGGAATGAGGGACACCCAAGGGACTGTGAAAAACTGTCCTGAATTCTTAGGTGGTCTTATTTCTCAGGTCAATTTCTCTGTACTGAATAGGCCTAGGGACTGAAGTAGCTGTTCTTAATTCCTAGGTTATCCCTACTTCCCAGGTGGTCTTAAAGACAGGTTTCACTGTATTTTCATTATAATGATCATTTGTCACTGCCACAACATTAATACTGGGTCTAGTTTAATATTTTCAACAATGCGAAAAAAATTCTTTTTTCACTATTAAGCAGCAACATGTAAGTTCTTACGAAGAGGGCTCTTGACAAAGTTTCAACATGTAAGCACATCTTCTATTTTTCCTTGACACTCAATGAAACTTTCGCAGCATTAGTAACACAACAAGGCAAAGATAATTCCAATGCAAGAACATATTCTGAAATAAGTCAGTATAAATAATCTATTTCAACCAAACACATCATAAACATAGGCTCTTACTATATTAAAACATTTCGAAACCCAAAGACAACACTTAGCCTGAATGTCTAACAAAATAAATTCCCTCACCTTTAATGGCGATTTGCTGCATTTTTTTCTCGGGTGACCATACTATGACCGAAGTATCCAAGGCCCCGGTTGCTAGGTGTTGTGAGTCAGGGGTCCAGGAAACGCTGTTGACACGTGCAGTATGACTACTCCACTCTGAGGTAATCAATGGCTGAAACGACGTGGAGCAAACCATATTAAGTGGCCTCAAGGAACTTCTAAATGTGTATTCCAAAAGAACATAACTTTCCCAAACATATGACCACAACCACCAGCATCAAAAGCCATTTGTAGTAAAGGCTGTGCCAGAGCAAAAAAATTCGGTATGGAAAGTTTAGCGACTTCTGGAACATTAGAGAGACCACTCCAGCCAGTCAAAACTTTCAAACTTCCATCTTTTTTCATTGCCGGTTACTCAAATCTAAGCGTATAGGATATAATTGCGTTCAAAAAAATCCACGAACATTGGGCAATGGAAGGGCTGGTTTTTAATCAATTTCATTATCACACAAGATCAATACTGGGTAATTCATTTTATATAAAAATTAACTTGTCCGTGTTAGTATTTTAATAGCACTTTTAAGATTTATGATCTTTATTTCTTACCAACCTTATAATCAGGCAGAGCGTAAAGTACCACTTTACGGTAGCTGTCGGTGGCCGCCAGCTTGGCGCCGTCTGGGGAGTATCGCACATCTGTGACAGCGCCCCCATGTGACATTGTCTGTTTCTCCTGCAGCGTGTCGCTGGACAGAGTGTAGATATGAACTAACTGGTCCTGAAAGCCCAAAACGAACGTCCCAGGTTAACACGTGGAGATGGTACATAGCATTCCATGTGTCATTTTACAAGATGCAAGTGAAAGGTCTGCTTCTAGAGAAACTGTTTCTTCTACAAATGAACTGTAGGGTTTACACCACACTATGCATGTTTGTTAATACAAGAACTTTATTTAATGTTATATGGTGTCTCACATAGTTGTCCAATAATAAAGGCACCCTTGCTGTCAAATAATATTCTCCACATTAGAGGGGGTGGGGTCAAATGCAGGGAGCAGCAAATGGATTCCTGATACTTGTTGCCACAATCTGTGTCTCTAGGCCAGCCTTTAAGACAGGGACCACTGTACTCCATATCTGTTTGTTGTTGTTGAATAATGATTTCTGTAAATAAATCACAAAGAATAGTGGTTTGAAATGGTCACCGGTCAATAATGTCTCACCTGGGCTCCGCCCACCGCCACCTCGGTCTGTCCAGGGTGGATGGCTGCACATTGAGGTTCGTAGTCCACCTTCTGACTGAATACTACCCTCCCACTGATCGTGACCACCACCTACACAGCACAGCAAAGAATGCACACTCATTGTAACCGGTGTCTCCATGAACACAGTTGTGGAATAGTGCAGTCGAGTTCTAATGACTGACTAAAATCTAATGATGCATCATCGGTAGGTTATCATTAAATATTATACTACATGGTAAATTGATATTGGAGGCTGAACGAAGGCAGCAAGTTTATAAATATAGCCTCATGGATTGGCATCATTATTATCATAAGTATGTAATAATAGTGACAGAAGAAATCATGACGATTCTCTTCCTTTCAATCAAACCAAACGAATGATCTGTGGCAGGCCCCTGGTTTTTGCACAAGTGATGACTGGTTAAAATGGGCCAAGCAAGCAGCATGCGAATAATAAGGTGACCGATGTGACCCAGACTGGTTTCAAACTTGTGACCCACTGACCTACAGCTAAGCATCTTGCCACTTAACTAACATGCCACTATCTCTTCCCACCCATCTGTGGGTTCACTTGGGCTGCGGTCAGAATAGAAACAGTTTGCAAATGTTTCACAACAGTCGTGTACTAGAGACAGAAACATCTCCAAATGTTTTGATACTAGAAGCAACCCCCCGAGTACCTAGCAGCATCTCGTTTGAATTCACAACATCAGCTGATCAGATACATGTAATTTGATCGGCTAGAGCCTTGTCCCCAAAGTACAGTATACCCAGGCACGGCCCAGGTGTAATGGCGAGTGGCAGGGAAGGGTAAGTTAGTACAGAAAGTAAACAGTCACACATGACAGTTGACTATGGTGAAACGTAGGCTTTCCTTATACGAACATCTGCTCTTCAGAGACAGGTGGTCTCTGAAAGACGGGTTCGTTATATCCTACCTCATTGATACAGGCCACCACGGCTAGACCCGCCGCGCCACAGGCTATGCCACGGGGCTGGGACGGTAGCTTGACTGACGAACTGAAAAAGGTATTAGAAGAAAACATCGTGATGAAGAAATGTGTGTGTGTGGAAATCGCAAAGAAATTTCACAAACATTGCATCAATTTCAAGGTAAGTCTGATAAACAAAACACCAACGTTGACATTTCTACTACATCCATAGGACTGAAATATTCAAATACAAGTATTCATTTAGAAATAACACCAAAAAGGAACCACTGAAGTACCCTATACAATCCTAGACTCTCGTTTTGGCTTTTTGCAATACTCGTTAAAAGGGCAGTCCTGAAGGTTTATTCCCTATCGAAAAAAACACCCAAAGAAAATACTGCATATGTTTCTGCATTAGAAGTTTATAATGGTGTTCAGCGGCAGAAAAGTTTTAGTGATGCCGGTATTTCAGAGAACTCCAGTCCAGCATCTATCAGTTCTCAAACTCACCCGTATTGCCTTCCCGAAGCCGAGCTGATCATAATTGTGTCGTCCATCCCCACAGAAACCAAGTTGTCATCAGTGATTGCCATGTCCTGCACCTGGAGCAGGAAAAGGGACGTACTGTAATATCAACACATAATCCTTTTGTCACTCTAGAAAGACTGTTGGTGACAGCGAATGCCAGAAAGACTGTTGGTGACAGCGAATGCCACAAGAAATAGTCAACCTATGATTTAATACAACAATCCATATTCATGCATTACAACTCTTGCCAAATGCGGGGTCCAGTGTTTCAAAGAAATCTGAAAGTTCTGAAGTTCAGTATTATATTCACAAATTGCAACTACTGCATTTAGGCCTTTTAAGATCTATTTTAGGTTGGAGTTTCGTCATGAAATGTGTCCCGTGTACCTGGTTGCTGTGTCCTTTCCCTTGCACCATGTCATTGCTGCCCGTCTGCGTGTCCCAGTGGCCTGAAGAACTGCGGTTAAGGTTAAAAAATTTTTTCTCATAATTAATATTAAGCTCATTTGGAACATGTAACCATTTCATTACCACAAAAATTTGGGGGATAAAAATATGGTAAGGGTACAATTCTAACAAGTGTCTTTTTTCTGAAAGAGAAACTCCATATCAGATAACATGTAAGCCTTTACCAAAGCATGACATCGTATATTCTATAAACTTTGCCACTGCGGATGATGGCAGTTGTTATGGGAGCATTTATATGTGTGACTCACCATGCCAGCTGTTTCAATTTTTGGTATAACTTACAGCAAGTACACATTGTAATAGCAATACAATGATACACTCTATTGCAATCATGCCTTCTACTTAGACTTACTAGGTGTTAGATGTTTCGTGAAACGGTGAAGGCTTAAAGTGGTTACAATTTGCCCTTGATCCTTACATCCTTAGGCATATAATCGCCTCCCCCCCCCCCACACACACACAGTAGGCCAGATAACATTATGATAAGGATACAGACTGCACCATCCGAGCTTGCAGTGAAGATCGTACTTTTGTCTTCAGTCAGAGCCATTGCAGTGATTGGTTTGTTATGACCCTGAAACACAAGACACCAGTCTTATCATACAGTTGTCATAACTATGCTACTACATGTAGTGTTTCGTAGGCAGTGAGAAACAGTGGAAAATACATTTCTTTTCTCTTTTATCAAGAACACCAGATTTACATTGCTTAACAGTGTTTTTAATAATGTACAATACATTCACATTGAAATGGAATGATCTGCTTTAATGGGCCCTTTTGATGCAGAAGGGATGCTCGGCTAAATGGCCAAAAGCAGAGTGCAACTATTGTGCAACTTCTGCTGACATAAAAACCTAAGCACAGTGTCAACTACTAATTTGCCAACAAAAGAATTCAGAGCACAAAGTATTGCCGGAGAAGCATTAACTTTTTCCAGTCCAAATTATTTTTTATTCTTTTATTTAGTCCTTGGTAAAATGTAGTATGAGCACAATAATACACAAAACATCTAACGTCTTGATCCCACCAATGTTTTTAACTTCCAGAACTAAATACAACCTGATACTACCTTGATAATTCTGACTGGGCCAGATGGGTTGTTCTTATCCAGGTAGTTGATGTATCCAGAAAGCGACACTGTTATAATGAAATCCCCTTGCCAGAGGCAGCCGACTTGCATGTCTTCAACGGCCTTCCCCATAACCCACTCTCTGGAACACATATGTCGCACATACTATACACTTAAATACTTTCTCGCTCACAATTATCTCAAATGGGTGTTTGCCGGTACCTATTTTGGTCTGTTAGCTCAGGAGTCTCCGATTTTTAAGATCATCAGCAAAGCCATGAAAATGTAGTCTTTAGAATACGAAAATCCAGAATACATGTGGTCTTAAACTGTAAATGTAATATACCATCATCTCAAGAGTGACATCATTTATTGACAGTTCTGCATGCCAAAAGTCTTATTTTATAAACCTGGATTGTAAAAGCATCTCAAAAAAGATTTAAACCGTATTTCAGTACATGTATATGGGATATATGATGATCATGTTATGGAAGGCTTTATAGCAGCAGCAGAAAAAGTACTGGCTCACAACAAGGGAGTTGCGTTGGTATTGGAATGACCTTTAATAGGGAAATCACTACTAACCAATATCACCAGGAAAATCCAATTTTTTTTTTTTTTTTGGGGGGGGGGTTCAAAAAAAGCAAAATGATCTGTCAACGGGTATAGATAAGTTACTGTACATTGCATTCATCCTCGCCTGGGTCGCCAGCTGGGCCTATTACAAACTTGTTTCAAGGGCCCCTGGCAACTGACTCGCTGATTTTTACTCTTTGGTCTCTGACATGCAAACACGAAACAGTAAATATACAGGTCAGAAATCACCGACCGCAGAAGTAATGGTTCAAACGAGCCTTATGAATATTCATCGCCTGGGCTGGGAATAGTGTAATTTTTGAAATAGAGTTGCTAACGCCCATGGACACGAATGTGTTTGAAGATTGAATTGGGAGCATTGCTTACTGAACCATGGATCCTGAAGCCACATCCCATATCTTGGCAGATTTGTCTCCAGATACCGTCAGCACCTGTTTGCTATCTGGGCTAAAGCACACCTGGAACATATGCAGGAACAACTCTGGAAATTAGCGTCATATGCTGAAAACTAAATTCTTATATGTTATCTTTGCAACTTTTTTTCACAGGAAGCCGATTGTTCCATGTGAAATGTCCTATGTGCACACTCTTTCAAGGTTTAATGGTACAGAAAATTTTTATAAATTCGCACAAATTTATATATTCTCACTGTGAGGTGTCAAACCAACTAGTCTCCCGCTAGGGATCCGTGGCCAGGGGCCACGGGAGAGAGTTATGGTTTGACACCGAATTAGGTGATGAATCTGTATTTTTGAACCAAGTTAATTGGTCTTAAAATTGCCAAAGTGGTCTCAAAACAAAGGTTTGTGAAATGGAAGAACAACTTCACATATGTGAATGCTTTGTAGCCAGAAGTTTCCTAGACACCATTACTAGCCTAAGTGACTAAACTCACCCCATATATTCCACCTTTATGCGCTGGGGCTCCTAGTTCACCTTTCTTCTCTCCCGTTTTTCCATCATACACAAAGGACTGAAAAGATATTAAAAGTGATCTCAGTATTCTAATGCGCCTTACAGTCGTTTTTCAATGGCAGGTAGTTATGGAGAGAAATAAATTGAAGTTTCAAACATATGTTGTCCAAACCGCAGTCTTTCCAAGAAGAAAAGAAGATTTCAAAACGCTTAATAGGCATTCATCCCCCCATCTGCTTTAATTCATACAAACAAAGTTAGGAATAGGTCGGTGTCTTAGTGCTGTGTCTCATCTATTTTTACCTAGTCTACAAACAGCTGCTGAGTGCTGACTCACCTTTAAGAAACCTGAATCAGATAAGAAGAACCCAAACGCATATTTCTTACTGCAATACATTGCCTGAGTTAAGTTCAAAGTTCACCTTTACCACCACACCAGTAAGGAAGACAGTAGGTGTGGTCGCGAGTAAAATGTAACTACTTGATTGACTAAAACATTGCAATCTAGGTTTGTATTATATAATATGCCTATATGAGAGCACGAAGTTGTACACTTAGGGCTACGCTGAGAAAACCAACAGTTAACTTTCACTCACCTTTCCATCAGCACCACCAGAAACGAACACCTCCCCGTCGGGCGCATAACGCACACAGTTTACAAAACGTGCATGGTCCTGAAACAGTTAAGAAAAATTTCTATGAACACGTGTGTGATATCAATTTAGACACCCTTGCCTTCAGTTCTGAAAGAGCTGCACACAATCGAATGAATTCATTTGCCATCAATTTTCTTTTTCTTCAAAGGTTAAATGTTAATAGTACATGTATCGGCATGTTTTGAAGATGGACAAAATGATAAACATAAAGCCCACAGAAAACATTCTCCCTTAACATAACTGCAAACTGATTCCAATGCACAAAATACATGGCAGTATATGCTGCATTTTAGCTACACCCAGTTGGAGATTGGAATCTTGACTGAATGGACTGGTCACAACCATTTGGACATTTGTAACACAATCAATTATGGGCTAGGTCCCTACTATGCTTGAAGTGTATGAAGCCTATCTACGGAGTCCCCCAAGTAAGATTCGTACGGTCGTACCCGAAATACATGTACGCTTTAATAGATTCACTCAAACATAAAATACCGGTAATACCAGCTAATTGACAGAGAAGGTTATTGTACTGCCGGTATTTTTATGCCTGGTGCTTGGTAACCGTGCATCCAGCGCATGCTCCCAAAAAGAGTAGTTGAGCAGGTAATGGACTGACCAGATCTACGTGGGGTACCCGGTAGTACATAAAGCGGTTTGAGGTCAAGGAAGGAAAAAGTGCTAATAAGAATTCCGTATTTGCATTGCATCGTAACACCAACCCACCGCCATGGTAAACTGGAACTTGAATGGGGGTCCGTGGAAGAACGCCAGGGTGTTGTCCTCACTGGCTGTGGCGATCCGGAATGGTCTCTGAGGCCGGAAATCCACGGCATTCATTGGTTTACTCTGCCCCATGATGTCACCCACCGATGTACCAGTGTCCGCATTGAACACATGGCCAAACCTGGATCAAATAAAATTTATAAAATGTCAAATGTCAACTGGCATATATATGTATATACAGACCAGGCGACCTAGTTTTTAACACAGCAACGGAGTGATTGCTCAGTCGCCAATCAAAGTACAGCGTTCCCTGCACAGTAAGACCCCCCATTCAGCCGCAAAAAGTATGGCCTAACTGCCTTAATATGAAGGTGGTTTTAAAAGGCAGGGATCTTTATATTGCAAATGTAAGAATCTTAAAACGGAAGTTATTCTGAAATGAAGGGGCCCTAAATTGCAGGTGTAAATGTACTAACCGTGTCATACAATATCAGTGATCCATCAGCACAGCTGAGCCGTAACCTTGAAACTTTCAACCCATGTCATACCATAGCCTGTGTGTTATTAAGACCCCCACCCCTCACTTGCCTTTCTCTGCCCTCTCCAACCACAGCAATACGCTGACTGTCCCCAGACCAGGCGATGTCCTTTATAGTCCCGCCCAGGGGCTGGAACTCATTCTTCAGGATGTGTTCTTTCTGGGTTGTATCCCAGATCCGGATTTTGCCATGTTGATCTATTGAGAAACAACCAAACCTTGGCTATGTATAGCAATAAACTTGATGTTTCCGACAGACCAATACATGACGTACACTACAATCTCGTTTAATTCTGGCATTGGGGGCTTTTTTGGGGCCATCTATTCCACAAGTAAACATGACAAAATACAACCCAAAAATTGTCACAAAGATATTTGCAATATGCATTACTGGGTTAGCACTAGACAAGAAAACATCTTAGCAAACTGGCCAAAGATGCTGTTACTTCTTTAGCCAAATAGCCGACATTATTCAACCATCTTAAACAAACTATTTACCATGTTTACTGGTAGCTATTATTACAAGCCACTGATTCGACTGAATGTCGAATATGCCACTGGCTGTTTGACAAGCTTCCAAGCTTTGGTTAAGCATAGGAGATTTATTTTAGCCAAGTGAGAGGGACTTTAGCCTAGGACTAATGACCAAGCCCTAAATGACAAGTCCAGCTTGAGTCTGTGTGCCCCAACATTGGTAAAGACTTGCCAAATTTCATGCTAACGCACCAACCAGCAAATGGTCATAATTCAAGTTTTATCTGGCTTTTTATTCCACGGAGATGCAAGATTCCAGATATATTAACACTAAACATTGGATAGTATCCATAGAACGTCAGTAGTACAGTAGTAATTCGCTAGGAATCCGTGGCCGGGAGCCACGGCAGAGAGTTATGGTTTGACACCGATTTAGGTGATGAATATTGGATAGTATCCATAGAACGTCAGTAGTACACAACCACTATTGTACCTCCAGAGGCAATATAGAAGCCACTTGGTGAATATTTGGCCACAGTGGTCAAGGTTGAATGCTCAGTATACACATCAGCTATGGAAGGGTTCTGAAACAAGATCAGTAAACATGGTAAACAATTGGAATTGTGGAATGTGGAATTTAAATTGAACAGACCAACAGGTCAAATTGTTAGAACTTCCAGAAAACTTATTAACACTAGTAACAGATACCACATGGCACACCTGTATGTACTGCACCTGTGTAGTGTGTACAGCTGTAGTGGAAAATGTAACATTTAAATTAACTCCACATTTTTTGCATGAGTGACAATAACCACGACAATGGGCTATATTATTATAACTAGCAGTGAGCTATTAGTTTTTCTTCATATGAAGTGAAATACCTCTGCCATATACAACAGCATGCTGAACATGTGGACAGTCTTGGCTCTCTTAAAAACCTTATAACACTACCGTCATGTCTTAGAGCATCCACAAGAATTATTAAAGCCTGTCTGATGCACTGTATAACATGCATTATGAGCTTCACCAGCACCAAGTTACAGCACAAGATAGCAGCATTTTACATTTTGCGGTTAAACAATAAAGTGGTCCCTCTCAAAGGCCACTCTTTAGAGACATCGCTCTAGAAGGACACAATTACTTGGCAGCAAGTACTGTGAATATATGTGATGCTCCCTCTCACCAAAGGACACCTCTCTAATAAGGACAGAATTGTTTGGCTGAAGGGGTGACCGTGTCCTTATTACAGGGAGACTACTTTACCTTTTCAGGGCTCAAAATTACCTTCAGTTTGAACAGTAGACCCACCCAAAACCATCCTGGATTATAATGTCAAAGTTCTGTCACAAACTGGTAATATTGCACATAAAAAATACTGTTTCATGTTGGCCTTCACCCCGCCCCGATTACATCCTGACAATGGATTTCCATCGTCCCAAGGTAAACTTCTACAGTCACCAGGATGGTGGGACGGTGTTAATTTCAAGCCTTGCTTTTTTCTTTCAAATGAAAGCATGCAAAATGTTTAATCAGAGTATACAAGGTATAAATAAACTATAATCTATACCTTACTTCACTAATTTTACGCCTACCGCAATATCTCTTATGACAACACTGTTTCCATTGCAGTACAGGAAGTTTTTTCCCTTGGGATCACCACCGAGGACAATCGGTACCCCACGTGTTGTACGGGGCAATGTGGCATAGATGCTTTCTGTAAAAGCAAAAGAAAATTCTATTGAACATATCTAGTTCAATATGTGTAGCACACAACAAAATAATTACTACTACCTGGTCCAAGCAAACCATTCCTTTCAATACTTTGTAGCTAAAAAAAAAAAAAAATATTTCTTTTTACATAGACATAACATCATGGACATGATGCATAAGCGTCCAGGAACATTAACTCTCCAGCCACAATCTCTCTTTTATCACAACCTTTACAAGAGACAGGTTACTACCGCTGACCATTACTACTGGCCTGCAGGGGAGATAGCCAGTACACCCATGCTGGTAATTGTAATGTGATGAAGTGCACAGCCTATCTACCAGCTGCTATCTACTATCTACATGGTCTAACTTTCATGTCCATGCACGCAAAGGATAAGAGCTGAAGATAAGAGAGGTCTGGGTTATTTCTCTATCTGATTCCTATACTCCAGAGCCAGCAGCCCAGGGACTCTCATTGTTTCTCCAAGTCAACTTATGATCCAGAACTTCTGATCCAGAAATACACTGCCCCATGGACTATAAATATACAATAACAAAGACAATGAGATAACAGACACATTAAGCACCAACAAAGCACCAATTATTAATATGTACAGTACATTGGGCTCTCTCCTAAAGGACACTCTCTAGAGTCAAAGAGAGGACATCCCTGTAGAAAGGACACTAGGGAGTATTTTAAACCCCTTGGCGGGAAAACTTTCCGAAGATACCCGAAAGGAGGGTAAAGGCGCGAAAACAGGGGCATCTCACGATTGGCGGAGCTTTTACTTGTCGC
>JAAUYG010251987.1_pt1 | contig 13795 bp, 3 predicted proteins | sample 7278091 | NCBI WGS metagenome assembly JAAUYG01 (sample SAMN14350201, study PRJNA611818) | marine sediment metagenome | isolation source: surface marine sediment (0.6m) | place: French Polynesia: Moorea | collected 2018-08
GGGTGGCTCTGACTGAGTGTGTGAGTCGTGTGGGGGTGGCTCTAACTGTGTGAGTCGTGTGGGGTGGCTCTGACTGAGTGTGTGAGTCGTGTGGGGGTGGCTCTGACTCAGTGTGTGGGCTGTGGGGGCTGGCTCTGACTCAGTGTGTGAGTTGTGTGGGGGGCTGGCTGTGACTCAGTGTGTGAGTTGTGTGGGGCTGGCTCTGACTCACTGTGTGAGTTGTGTGGGGCTGGTTCTGACTCAGTGTGTGGGCTGTGTGGGGGTGGCTCTGACTCAGTGTGTGGGCTGTGTGGGGCTGGCTCTGACTCAGTGTGTGAGTTGTGTGTGTGTGGGGGGGTGCTGGCTGTGACTCAGTGTGTTCTGTTATACGTTATTGGCCAAATGGTTGTCAATTTGGACTTAAAAGGTTTTGTTTACAGAGTTTGTGGCTAAATGCGGCTAACCAGCGACTCCCAAACATTGTTTTAAAATGTTCTGCTCAGATGAATTTTCGTTTAGCGAGTTTAGAAAAAAACAGCTTTTTACCTTATAGCTGCATAAAGGTGTAAAATTTCACTAACATTTTACACTGTTTTACATGACACAGATGCACCACACTCGTAAGGCTTCTATTATGTAAAACTCCTGATTTAACTTTACATGTATTCCCCGATACACAAGGATCACGTGTATACAGCATCAGTTTAACTGCGTTGAAATTTTGGCTAATATTGCTTAACATGCATTTATAAATAGAAATTATCTCAAGTTCATGTCTACCAAACTGTTGTAAATGACTGATATTAAATAACGGGCAGCATTTTGCACAATGGCAGTCACCAGAAATACTTAGCGGGGATTTGAAACACGCCTTTTGTTGAACCCGACAGTTTTAAGCCTTTTTTCCACTGTTAAGTAAAGGTACCAATACTAAACCGGAAAGTATCTCGGCGTGAAGATAAGCTTAATGAAACCTGAAATGGGCAGTTGCAAAAACAGAAAAAAAACTGGACATCCTGGACCGGGCATCCTGGACGGTGTTAGTCCGGGCTAGTAGTTCTCGGAGAAGAAGAGTCCATAGCAGTCCAGGAACAAGTGCTGCATGCCTTTTGTCCCCGTCCAGGAAGTGTAGGCCACTATTCCAGGACTCTAAACGGATTTAGTTGACTGGGTCTTTGGGGGCCGGCTTTACGGCGGGCACTATCGGAGGAGGAAAACAGCAGAGATGGCTGCAAAATTTATGAAGACTGCGAGGTGTGATCTCGTCTTGGAGAGGATCCGGGTAGTCAGGGCAGCGGGGCCTGATCAGAGGGCCTCAGAAAGAAGCAATAAGCGCCTGGGTGTGAATAATTGATAGCGGGATCGTGGGCTGAGTGGAGGACTGACCGGCATACTCACTCATTGAGGGCGTTCACATCAGAACAGGCGTGGGCACGTCAACTATACGGACAATGTGAGCCTTCCGACTATTCACCCCAGCCTGCTATTAAATAGCTGCCATCCAGCCCTCAAGTCCACCCCTCCCCACCCCGCCCGGTCATTTGCGGGGTATATAGTGACGCCGCTGTCTGTCTGTCAGTCGCCAGGCCTGTCTGAGTTGCTGTATGTGTGCTCGGTCAACAGGCCGAGAGGGAGACCCGCACTGTTTGTTCTTGGAGATGATAGCTTTGTCATCTCCCTGCAACAGTCGTCAGCCAATTACTGACGGGTCTGGAGCGTAAGTACTCCCCGCCACTCCCAGCCAATCAGAAGGTAAATACCACATCAGACACAGTTAGCCAATGAGAGGGGCGTTTATTAGGCCAATCGCTGCCTAAGAGAGAAAACGCAAACATTTCCGGTAGCCATCTTCAGTCATATCAGACCCGGTAAACCTTGGCCGACCTTGGCCAGTCATAACACACCATGCAACGGACAATTATAAATCAGATGTGCTAAGCCAAAGCACAGGAAAGTAACGGTTTTATAACAAGCTACAATGACAATATATTGTGTGCCATAAAGCATAACATAAAATATAAAATGCGGCCAGGCAGACACTGGTAATATTCTTCCCATCCCGATCCTCCAGTATGAGATATACAGCAGACTCCTGTTAAAGAGGCAGATTCGTTAAGATTCTGGTGGCACAGTGAAATGAGAGCTGGGAAGGACGGAGACATTAGGTGGTGATAAAAGTGGCCTTTGTTGCCCCCGTCGGCCTGGATGACGGAATGCTGAGAAATCTCTGGTCCAAATTCTGCCTGGCTCACTTTGTAGAAACTCACCACTGCGGCTTGTCACAATGTGTTTGTACATCTTACCCGGGCCTCGTGTCCTAGAGCATCAAAAACATGTGTATGATTCAACACGGCATAAACACAGTAAACCGGCCAGTGGTAAGGGTCACTGACCTCTCTACATGCCTGCGAAAGCGAAAGTGTCAACAAAAGAATGACGCACGGCAGTCGCTGTAACCACAGTAGAACACTGTCATGCCCCCTGCCCCCTGCCCTATATGATGATTGTTTAACAGCACGATATGGTCGTTTCGGGTCACCAGGGTCAGTAAGTAGAGGCACTTCGGCCAATATTGCATCTATAATGTACAAGTTACCAGTGTTTACCCATTGTTTTCCCCCAGGAAGCCCTGCTGCCGTGCACTAACCTGTGTGATGTCGGCTTATCTCTACACCAAAAGAGGGGAAAACGCATCTGCCGGCAATGTACACATGATCTTGCGTGCTCAATAGCTAGGAACATAATTCGTTACAAATATACAGCTACCTGTTGGAATTTGCTCACAGCAAAGAGCCACAACTATATTAAGTCATCTTAGTCGCGTCCTTCTGTGAAAGGTAATAAGTCTTTGCGAGTAAACTTGCATATACTTGGTTGGAGGGTCCAGAATGTGGCTGTGTAAAAGGACAGAGTGTCCCCTTAGTGTAAGCGTCCGCTCTCTCATCAACATAAAATACAAGGTTCTATTTTAGACCCAGTTTCTGCTCAAAGGATGACTCTCTAAATTGGGCCCGAAAATGGCTCAGTTGGACACATTACAATGACTACATAGAAGGCAATAGGTATCGGTATTTATAGTGCATGTTTATTGTCAGCAGGCGCACCGTGCTACACGTCTCGGGGTAATACATAATACCCGACAACGTGGCAGCTCGATATATGCGCTACCATGTGGCCATTCCGGATAATGCCCTACGATGTGCCCTACAATATATAGAATTTGAGATAAAAATATCAACCCACTCTGTTTACCAAAGTTAAAATATGACACTATTGCGCCTGTTAGGGCGTCCCACGGCCAAACAGAGTTTAGTAGCCCTTCTATTTATTCCGTTGCAGTGACGTGGCGTCGTCATAGTGACGTCGTGTGGCACAGTGATGTGTGACCATAGTGGCGTCGAATGACAATAGTGACGTTGTTCCGACATAGTGGCGGCGTGTTGCCACAGTGACATTGTGTCGCCATGCCAGCATAGGGATGTGTCGCTATAGTGGTGTCGTGCTACCATAGTGACGCCGTGGCACCATGTCAACATAGTGACGTCGTGTCACCGCCAAAGTGGCGTCGTGTCGCAAGTTCTTAAGGTTACCGCAGTAGAGACCGTTGTGGCGGCCACCCCAACTGTGCGGGACTCCGTCATTTCACCAGCGCATGCGTACTCGAACGGCGAACTCCACGGCTACCGTTACAGTTAAACGTGACACCTCTAAACCGCCGGCCTGGTCGCCATGGTTACTGCCAGCACGCCGCTGGGAAGGAAACTGGTGAAGAATGGCGACTTCCGGTACCTACCTAAGGCAGAGAAATCCGCCCAGGGCTCCTTTTTCAATCCTGTCTATTAGTGGTTCGGGTTTCAAACGCCGGTTTTACTACCAGTCTGAGTCCGGGGTAGCCAGGCGGGGCAGGTGCTACCCAGCCCAGGCCTTTCATTTAGGCCTAGCTTTGATAGCGGACCGCCCTATCAATACACAGAACTAAATCTATGGTATTAATAAATAATATAATAAAATCCCGGCTAATAGACTGGCAGGGGCAATTTCGGCTCTTTGCAGACTGTAACTGTAGCTGACAGAGGTGGTGTTGGCTGTTACCACTGTCAGTTTGTGATGATGTTACAGGATCCAGCTACAGACACAGTGACCCACCCCCACCCTCCCCCAAACCATCTCCCCATTCATACCGGCTAGGACGCTTCCTTGTAGCGTTTGTTCCCGTGAAGCAAACACCCCTGAAGAATATTACCAAAGGGATTCGTACGGATGCATTTTCTACATCACGTGGGCCGATCTGCTTATGGCGCAATCATAGGTATGCCTTGAACATTATTAAGGACGTCATGTGCTTGGAGATGGGCCGACTCACATCTTTCTTCGTGAACGTAAACAAGTGCGCAACACCTGCAGTGACTTTGATGCAGAATATATCCTTTACACGGCTCCGAAAAAAGTGCTACCCCAGATGTACTGATAGATCTCCAAACAGACGATGACGTCATTCACGTTAGCCATGATTTCAGTAAAATCACTACGCGCAGTATATTCGAATGCTTTTCAGCAAAATGAGTATAACATTCGAAGATAGACTGTAACAGGAACGTCCAGGCAGAGACGACTCAGAACCACTATCGCAAGGGAGAAGGTAGAGTGCATAACCACAACACTTTGTTACAAACAAGGAAGCCAAAGTACAGGAAACGCAAAATTTGTGACAATCAAATATCCCGGGTCTCAAGGGTCTCCGAAAGGGACAAAATACGGCTACATGCATCTTCTTTCAGAAATGGTTTCGTCTGTGCCAAATATTGAAAATAAAATTTGTTTCCTCTGAAATTCTCCGCGGATGGGCGACGGCATACATATTTAATGCCAAAACGAAGAGCACCTGGGCGATGCTAACCATTTTCGGGTCCCGACAAAAAGTCGCGGGCGCGGGCTGAGTTTCATACTATATATATTATGATATGTGTATGTTATACATTATGCTGTCACATACATGTGTATATCAAAACAAAAAAATAAATAAACAGGTCCAAACCCTATTGCCTATAACAGTTGCTTCACACAATTAATTTGTATATTCTTTTTGTTTTCTTAAATGTCACGATATGAAAATAGATCTGAGTAGCACAGCATCTAAACCAATGTATGAGAGTGTCTAATACGGCTATATCTAGCTACAAACTTTGCGAACAAACCTTTCTATGCCGAACTGTACATCTAAAAATGTACGTCTGATATGCCCGTGACAGCCTTTTATGTCGATAAGGTGTATATAGAAAGGCGGTATAAAGTACTATAGGTGTGGATATAATGGTAGTGTCTGGACATGTAAGCAGTCAGTCAGAACTGTTAATGTGTCAGCCAGAACTGTTAATGTGTCAGCCAGAACTGTTAATGTGTCCTGTCTGTGACAGAACCGCATCTGTTCAGTCTGTGTCCGGCTGAATTCCAGTGTGCTGTGCGCTCTCTTTCCAGTGAGTCAGACTGTGGAGGATTTCAAGCGGAGATTGAGGCTAAGTAACAGGAGCGCGGGCAAGCTCCGGAAGGCCATGGACGCCGTCAGAAAAGGCCAGGACGATGTCTGGAAACAACTCTTCAAGATGCCGTCAAACGCCTGGCGGGGGGTGGTCTACATGTTCTCCAGGCTGCTGAAGAGTGGCTTCGCCTAAAACACCATAACGTCCGCGCTGTGACACGTGCCTGTATGACGTCATTATTCAGGTCATCACCACAGAAAGCATGACGTCATCAGCACAAGTTTCACACACATTTCTAAAAAAAATCATCACTTACTGTTACTTGTTTTTCACAGAGTTACCCCAATATATATTAAGAATATTTGGTCATTTAATGTCTGTAAATTGTATTCCAATAAAAAAATATGTATATCTGGGGTAAGTGGGCAGGGGCGGGGGGGGGGGGGTGCAGCTAGATAGCTTTGAAAATATTTTTGTTCAGTATAAGTCACTTCCAAACCCCTTTTATTCGGGTCTCAACGTACACGCTTCTCTTGTAATAACACGACTCTATCAAACTTTTAAAGTCGAGATATCCACTTTACTATGGGCAAAATGGAGACTTTCTTGCATAACCCTGATACAGCTTATTTTGGGAAATAAGATTAAAAAAAAATGTGTACATGCGTAAAGACATTCCTTTCAGATCACTGATATGTGACACATGTTAAATATAGGCGGCTGCTTACTTTGGCTTTGTGGCGGTGTGGGTTCGAATCCAGTGTTGTGGTGTTCCCAGTTCCCCAGCTAGGGACACCGTCATGTGTTGCACAATCTCTTCGTCCTGTATAGAGCGCAATAAACTTCATTTTGATCTCTCTTGGTTTTAGTGCTTGTCTTCTTGTCAGCTTCAGTGACGGTCTTCTAAGGAATCGTACATCGTGGAATTTCAACCAGCATGCTACATCAATTTTCTGTAACGCCATTACTCAGCCATCACTTCAACAATGCTAAAGCTTCGGATAAAGCAAATTTTTAATTGAAGAGATTTAGAACTAAATCCAAGACGCCATGATCACTATATGTCTAATTCGATGAGACATCACTGGGTATGTGACAGAGTAGATACATAATTTTATTCACACTTTCATGAACAAAGAACATTATCAGCCATGACGTTATTAAACTGATGGTACATAAAAGTTATTTCATGATGAAAGTTTGGGCAATCTACATAGCAGAAGACCTAACAAGATGGATTCCTTACAAATAGTACAAAATAATAAAATACATCCAAATGATTTATTGATGTAACAGTGACAACTGTTACCTTTGTCCTAATGAAGTAAAATAGTAACTTGAGTTATGATCAATTTGACTAATATTTCAGTAATACATATTTTTGAGCATATTTTAATATACTTTTTCATTTTGTACTTTCCGATATTTTAACAAAAACATTGACCAGTTTAGACCCTACCACTTTGATTTATTAAGTAATTTATTTTTTGGACAAAACTTTAATTTTAAACGCTAGATGTTAAATGGTTTATTAATGGATAGGCCTACCTCCATTCAGATTGAGCAGTCACAATAAGTCCACTGCTACTCAAAAGACCCATTGCTTCAGTAGCACATACTAGATAACGCGAACTGGGCCAACAGAAGAAATCAAAATATATGTGGGAAGGCGTTTACACCCAGGGAAGGCCAGTGTCCGCATAGCTGTGACCCGTGAAATTCACGCTAAGTCATGTCGAACTATTGGTGGCCTGTTGCTGCCTACTCGACACCCGATGTATGCGCGATTATTTAAATCCTGATGCTGTGGATTCATTACTCCATGCTTCTATTTAGTATACCTGCTTTTCATATCCAGAAATTGCAGAAGGTCCAAAACAGCGTGGCAACCGTAGTTGTAGCAATACGAAAGTAAAGCGTACGTATTAGCCTTACAGGCGATGGTGGGTCCGTTATGACTGTTAACGCTAACAACCCGACAAAGCGGGTCGGGACGTCACGTAGCGCACTATGATGCACTACGATTATGACGGATGTCCTTAGGTTACGGGCGTGCTGGCTTCACTGTACTGGCTTCTGGTCCGTCTCTAAAGCATAAATTTCAAACTGACCTATAACGCCATGCATCACGTGACACCGGTCTATCCCCGAAGTGTTGTATTAACCAAGGTCTAGATCCTACATCCTGCTATGTTCACGGAAAGCAAGGCAACTTGGCTTGCCACTTTGGGTGATTGTTCATTTGCATGTGCTGCCCAATGGTATAAAATCGCCTAAAGATCTCAAGAACGTGTCCTCGCTAGAAGCATTCAAACACAACATGAAACATCACCCATTTAAAGGTGTCTACGTGTAGTACGTGCACTGGTTTCTACGAGCCATCAGCACTCATTTCTTACTCAGACAACATTCTGTTAAATGATATGCATTTGTACATTTGTGATTATACCGGGTCATTCAAGCATTTAATAAGCCAAGTGGGCGTTATAATTGCCATTTTCTATTATTTGGTGTTGCTAATGTGGCATCTGTTCAAACTAAAGCAAGAGGCCCACGGATCTTGATATTCTGCTTAGCCACTCATCACATGACGCCATGTTACAGTTGTGCCCCATGACACCAGTATTTTTATTGCATTTCTATCTCACCACCCCGCCCATTACCATTCAACATAAAATGTACTTGCTGGAGGTACGTCGCCTCAACATAATTTACATATTAGTACTATCGGACGTGCATGACATATTGAAGTCACACTAGAAAACGCAAAGAAATCGTCTGTAGCCCTTGTGCTACCAGCTGTCGCAAAATTCAGAATGTATTATTTCCATGACCTGCAAGTGGGACAGTAACACACACCTTCGTGCTAATAATTGTATTATATATCAAACGAAAATTAAAATATTGTTTAATGATGACGCAATATTTCAAGATCCCGAACACTGACATCACATGACATTTTCGTTGTCCCTGATAGGCCAATTGGGAACATGCTCAAACGACAACGAGGCTTAACTGTTTCATATAGTAAATGCCAATATATTGGTTCTGTTTGTTCGTTTTTTATTCAATAAGAAATGCAGCAATATTTTACCGAATAAGGCATGAGACACCCAACAAGAATTATGTAGAAAGCAAGAATATCATACAGGCAAAAGCGCCACGGCTAGTGTGTGACGATAATAGATTAATATAAACAATCGGATAATCCTTTTAGCTAGTTCCACGGAAGAATATCTAATCAGCACCCAAATCCACCGAATGTATCGGAATTTGTTAATTACTATAAAGTTTAACATTTACTTGAGGAATCGCAAATGGTTTAGGAGTTTTTAACAAAAAGATCCGAATATCTCCGCTGGGACCTTGTGTAACGGTACATTCGTCGCTTTGGCAGCTCCTAAGTCGCAGGCAGACTTTGTAACGTCTTGGTATATAGACCGCATATCTACGGAAAGTTAGTAAAATGTCTATAAGCCTCTGTTCCACTTGTTCCCACAGAGCGACCTCTGTATCGGAATGCATTTCAATTGGTGATGGAGACGTCCTTTTCTGTCCTTTTATATGCCTACTGTTGCCACGATCATGAAACTTCAGGCGAGGAGAAATTCAATAAAAACATGTATGCCTTAATGGCAATATTGCTATGGAGAATAAACATATTTTTGACGTTAGGAGGAAAACATACTTTGTCTAGACAATGTGTGTAGAGTACAAGTTTTTATATGTATCTTTTTTTTACCACTTGTCCACTAGACATATCACTTACCAGAGACCCAGTTTGCCCCATTTTCCAATTCATGGCACGAAGATGAGGTTATGCGGATATACATGGCAACGCTAAGCCAGACAGTTTGCTTTACATGCGACTTACAAAATTTTAGACGCCTTTCGGTGTTACGGCCAGCGGTCGACTTTCAGAAGTGCAGCGAGAACGACACCCACTCCCCTTAACTCCCGAGCCACACTTACATCGAAGATGATGTAAAGGCCTTTAAAGTCCTGTAACATTTTTAAATTTGCCGGTTCGCTAAAAAAAGGTAGGGAGCATGAATTACCCTATGACTGCCATAATTGATATTTTACCGTGATTCTTGTATGAGACTGAAAAACTGAGATGAGGAGCGTTTGGAACATCTTAACACAAAAATTGCTAAGTGCAGCGAATGATCTCAAATGGTGAAATGTCCCCTATTGTGTACACGGTTAAACACCTTTAACTCAGTACAATCAATCATGGTTATGTCTTATACCGAAATCTCTCTGACACCGTGTGAAAATCTGTAGGACTGGTAGTATTTTGGATTTTTCTTCCCATATAGTTGCGAATGTATTCAGAAACATTTCAAAGTGTTATCAAATTAAAGCTTACAGATGACAAAAATGTAACGGTCTCTATGCTCCTATAATTATTATGATGAAGTTTTGCTGAAATCAGTGGAAAATAGCCGAAGAAGTAGCGTCTTGAAATTTTTGCCATGCACATGACACTAAGTGAAAGAAAATGAAGAAAAGAAGTCATAAAAATTCAATATTTCAAAAAAATGAAACAAGAGGCCCAGGGGCCTTGACGCTCTGCTAGGTCACTTGCTAGTTAAAGAATACCAGAAATGTAAAAACTTAGGACTACGATTAGCCGTTTCCATGATACAAGGTCGGTGAAAATCAGAAATGCACCTACTGACCTCAAGCTGGACTTGAACAGTTAACAATCAGAATTACCCTGTATACACTAAATACTTACATCAGAGACCCAAATTGTGGTCCGTTACGGTAGCCGTTTTCGAGATACAACATGTACAAGGTGGGCTAAAATCGGAAATGCACCGAATGACCCCAAACTGAACTTGAAGAATTAACAGTCAAAGGTACTCTATATACACTAAATACTCACCCCTGAGGTCCAAATTTTGGTCCCTTTCGATCTACGACCAACGGTCTCCAAGATATCGCACATTTTATAATTCCTCAATACTTTTGACATATATACCCCGGTAACTACGCCGATGGCAACACGAGAGGACGTCTGTGGTGTGACACTCCACAACACTGCAGAGGTCGATAGGGGATATGAATAACGCATAGCACCGTTAAACATATTTTTAGAAAATCGCCAATTAAGTGCCGTGGACTGTAAAGGACTTTGATTCGATCATTTAGATAATCGCAACATTATTACACCTAGCACATAGAGAACTTACCTCTCCCTCCCCTCCCTGGGCTCCCTTCCCTTCTCTCTTTGCACTTCATGACCCCAAAATGAACGTAAACTCTATAACGATGTTTTACTAGTTCTCGCGGGTCCCAAATTGTACTTAGTCTTGCTGTACAACAAAACGTTTCTGAGTTACAAGGCCACTTTGCGACAAGTGCACCGAATTCTCCCAAAATGACCTTGAATACCGCAAAAGTCAAGGGCACTGCATATATGTATTACTAGTGCCACCAAGTTCCAAATTCCAACCCAAAGTGACATTGAACACTGTGTGGTAAAGGTGACCCATATATGTTCTGCTAGTATCCCCGAGTCCCAGCTTACACTCTGTATCGTTCTACAACCAACGACTTTCGAGTCACAGCACACTAATCTCGCAAATTTCATTTTGTCTCGCTCTCTACAGCCATCCGCTTTTGAGTTACAGGCCCATTTGAGCAAGTGCACCAATCCCCCCCCCCCCCCAAATGAGCTCGAACACTAAAAGGTCAAAGGTAGCCTATATATGTTCTACTGGTACCCTTGAGTGGGGTCATTCGGTGCACTTGTTTCAGAATGGCCTGCAATTTGAACACGGTTGACCGTAGTCTAAGAAAGAAAATGTGAGAGAATGAAAACTGCAAGGCCCTACTCTCCCTACACATCTCTTCCAAATTATTTCAGACTTCTTCTATTTTTTTTATTTCGATGATCCCCCTAAAAGTACTCTGTTGGATTTTTGAAATTTTAAGTTATAGCGAAATTTTGTCATTTTCCTTAACGTGGCACCCATGGGAGTGGAATTTCAAATTGATACTCCTCCTACGAATCACATCTAAATTACTCCACACATGAATTTTATCTCCATGGCCTACACAAAAATTGGTCTGTTTTGGACATTTGAAAATTTGTGAATTTAAATTTTGACGCAACCTTGAAATGTTGCCACTGTTGTTTATGTTACAGTTAAGAGTTCATCTCCATTCCCAACCCTGGCAACCCAGACAGAAGTTTACAGATTAACCCAGAGACTGTTTCCGGCTTGGATCAGAATAGTTTAATTTAGGCCACTGTAACTAGATCAGACTGAATAAGACGGAGACGGGTTGATTGATGCCGTACTTAGGTCGGTTTTTTTTTTTTTGGTCTGAAACAATTTTTTTCTAAACTTACCAAACGTCTTGGAGATGATACTACTGTCAGTTGAAACCTTACCACACAACGTAAACTCTTGTTTCGCGATACATCGCCCTTCACCACCAGTTGGTGAGGGCGCGACCGTTTACCATGTGATGTAAATAACCGTAGGTGACGGATCACGATGGACACTACAGGCAGTCCCATGGTATGCCATGGTCGTCCAGATAGTGCCTTGCCGTGCCATGCCAAAGGCCAGTATCCAGTTCGTGGGATGAGGCGTGGACAATTTCCACACCCGACCGTTGGCGTCAAATCCTCATATAATAACCATTTCGGAGTACAGGTACCTATAACAACGCAAAAAGAGAACAGGAGAGGAATATTTTTTAGTGGTGGCAGATTGTCTTTTTGGCATCTACGCGATGGCTGGCTTTATTGAGTTCACCAAGTTGCAGACCATGATATACAGTATGAATGAGACTTTCCCAAAGAGACGTGTTCTCGCTACCCCTGGTCTTCTACTCTAATATCAAACAACGACCATAACTGTTTACACCCAGTTATATGCGTCTAAATTGAAAACTGTTAATAACCTGGCATACTTATAGTGTAGCAGTTGAGAAAATAACCAGGCTTTATAATTTACCGTTTAATAGGGAATATTTTAAACCCATTGGCGGGAAAATTTTCCGAAAATACCCGAAAGAAGGCTAAAGGCGCGAAAACAGGGGCATCTCACGATTGGCGGAGCTTTTATTTGTCGCAATATGATTGGCTAAAGGGTAGTGATATGACCAAGGCAGTTTGGCTTCCGAATGAAACCGATTATTCATACTGCGAATTTGTGGCGCCAAATACTCCCTATTGCCCCACAGTAAAGACGTGGTTTCCCTTATATGGTGAAGCTGTTCGTGATCGAACTTCTTTGGTTTGTTCTATTTCGCTGTTATTGATCAGTTAACCATAGTATAAAAACCTATCTTTTCCTGAAAGAGAAATATTATTAACATGCGGTTAGGCCCCAGTTGTCAGACTTTTCCCTCGACATCCCATTCAGGGTTCCCTTGACCAGCAAGACGTCAGAACCTGGTTGGAAGGTCGAGCTAAACTCGGAAGATCTATTCCCCAGTCGGTCAAGTACTCGTGACCGGCTGCAAACCTAACCACCTAAGATTTTCTGCGATACTGTGATGCCGAGAAACCCCCAATACAAGCACAAAATATATATAGAAGCCAAAATCATTTATACTACAGTCTGTATCACTCAATAAATGCAATAAAGGAAAATTACCATCACCCAAACAGAAATTTAAGAACCATAACGCAACTCAGGAATCCCAAGCCTCCCCCAAAACCCACCTGTTATGCTGGCTATATGTGCATTCTGGATTCGGGTGCCACTTGTGATGTACAGTTTCAAAACTGGTTCAATGCTGAAACTTTGTGGAATCACAATGCAGGTTATCTGGGACGGGGCTGTAGAATTATAATGCAGGTCATCTGGGATGGGGCTGTAGAAGTATAATGCAGGTTTTCTGAGACGGGGCGGTTTATAAGAGGTTTCAATTTTAGCCTTGTGTATCCTGAACGAATATTTGCAACTTTTAGCACACAATTGTACTTCAATTCAGAATATTTTATACTATAAGTCATTAAAATAATTTAGTTTACCACCGAAATTTGAACAGTAGAGCAACGGAAGACTGGGGCACTAGCTACTATTACGTCATCTATTGCCTACGTACACCGTGCAGACCGCATATTATATGAAGAAAACTGACTAGAAAAATAGATTCTCATCTTTGAATTATTGTTACACATTGTTCAGCGCTGATCCGTAGATTGGACCCAAGCATGTTCGCCTAAAAAAAAAATTCATGCTGCTTTGGCCCATGGTGGGTGGTGGGTGAATCAGGCTTATAGTCGGCTTTCAACCACTCATGGTCATATCACCGACTGCAAGTTGGATTCGGTGGTGTATGCAGGTGTATGCGTGGTGATTTAA
>JAAUYG010025695.1_pt1 | contig 13794 bp, 9 predicted proteins | sample 7278091 | NCBI WGS metagenome assembly JAAUYG01 (sample SAMN14350201, study PRJNA611818) | marine sediment metagenome | isolation source: surface marine sediment (0.6m) | place: French Polynesia: Moorea | collected 2018-08
CTGGATTTCAAATTTTTTTCCTATCCCTTGTCACTGGGCCAAAACTTTGATCCCCCCCCCCATGCCCACCCTTCCCCCGGGGCGATTTTTCTCAAAGTCGAATCACTTCATCCCTGTGTCAGAAGGAAGGCTCCCACCAAATATGAAGTTGATTGGGTTAAATACTTTTTGAGCTATGTTGTTAACAGACAGACACACGGACACAGATACACGGACGCACAAAGTGATTGCAAGAAACCCCTAGCGGGGTTTAACCAGAAAACAGAATAGCAGAATTTGAAATGCAAAATACCTGTGCATACCAATTTGGCATAAAAGAGAGAAGGAACCACAAAAACTGAAGGTTTCAACCTGCGAACAGCATTTTGGGAGTTACAAATGTACATACTGTTTCTCAAAATTAACACCTTTACGCATGAAAATTGGCCATCGCCAAAAGTTCCAAAATGTTGGACATACATTTAATTGTATTCTTTCTTTATTCCGGACGAAATTGAGGTTATTTTCGCCCTATAGACAGCGGTCTTCGAGATATAAAACGATTTTCAAAATTGTCACACTTAGGCCTTGGCAAAATTTCGAGAAATTGTACCTATACTCTCTTTTTCTACTTATTATACTCTCTTTCTACGCCAAGGGGTTGGAGTTCAGCTTACTTTTGCTCTCCAGGTAGGGTTTCCGAAACACGGGCCGATTTTATACTTAGCCCTGGCAACAAACGTTCGAGGAGTTACACATTTAGCCTATTTTTATCCCAAGGGTACCAAATTGGTCTTAGTTCTTGCTCTATGGGCAGTGGTTTTCGAGATAAGGCCTATTTTCAAAATGGTCTTATTTTGGCATACAAAAATTCCATAAGTTGCACAGATACGCTCTTTCCGCAAGGGTCGAATTTCAGTTTATTTTCGCTACGTGCGAGATAGATGTAGGGTCTGTTTTCAAACTTGACATATTTGGGCATGCAACATGGCTGTTGGCAAAATTGCCAGAATTTGCACATATATAATCTTTCAAAATTGAAAGGGTGTATTTCAATAATCTCTTTCGATTTTACCCTCTGACCTTTAAAAGAGGGGAAACTTGAGGTTATTTTCGCTCTACGCGCTACGGTTGTCAAGATAAAGAAATTTTAACCTTAAACAGGGCAATTAGCCAGGTTATTTAATTATTATTGTTAATTCATGATCCTTTACTATCATGCAAAAAGGTTCACGGTCCTTTACTATCATGCATTCATGGTCCCTTACCATCATAAGCGCTAAGGCGTATCAGTTTGTATACAATATGTTTTGCCGACCCGGTTACGAAACAACCTAAAAATAACAAATAAATAAAATAAAAAATGCAATTTTGCACGCAGATATTAATATGCACAGTTTACAAACTGTCAGAGATTATCTCATTATTGAAAGACAACAATCACCTAACTGTCAATAGCCATAAGTGTTTGAACTGACTGGGGTGCGGTTGGTTGACAGTATCAGTGAGTTGGCTCCCACGACATTCCGATGCTGGGGGGGGGGGGGGGTAGTCTGTATCGATGTGTAACACTTTTACCGTTAGGGCAACGTGTAACCAACCGACTTTCCTAGCAACAATGTCGAAGATTTCTCGTTAAAACAAGCACAGTAGCTTATCCCCTTAATGGTTATTATCTTAAAAACACTCCCTATTCTCACCTTGAGGTGTAGCGTTGCCTGCAAGATCACTCAAATCACTCAATGCTGTCTTCCAATTCTGCTTGCCACTCAAACGGAGATCTGCAACGGCATCGGGTGGGCATGAAAATACGACTACATGTACGTCAAACCCTCGCTTTTAAAGACGGGCGACAAAATGGCCCTGGTGACACCCTGACAGCATGCAATGGCATGGAACAAAACATGAAATAGCCATTTTCTGTTTTGTTCCGGCGTTCTAATACCCTAGGTATTACTCAATGTGAACGGATGCTTATATTATACATGTACGTGTGTTTTGATGACAGCAAATGCATGCTCAAATCTGTCTTTTCAAGCAACCGTCCCAAGTTAGTTCATCTAATGAGATTTTGGGATGTGTACAAATATGTTTGTTTTATTCTTTTGGTGTTGTGAATCATAAGGCGATATAGAAGTCAGCGGAGGGATTTTGTTGGCTCTATTCAGTGTGAGCGTTGAGTTATAGCAAATTAAAGAGCTTTTTTCGTCCCGGGAGGTTTTGTATCGGGTGTTCCACTTGACACCGTAGTCGACAGGTTCTTGGCCTGTCCTGAGCTCTAAAGCTGCGGGGGTTTGCCCAAGGCTCCGGTCACTATACGGACCCTTCCGACCACCTGTGTGGGCTTCTCTCTGTAAATCAGTAAATCGCGGACTCGATCAATGTCGCGTTTGTCTATGTCCATTAGATGTTCAAATAGGTGGGATTGAACGGTGATGGTTGACATGTGGACAGAGGAACGACGGTGATTTTGTGTCGCTATTGAGCGGGATGGTGCGACGGGCAAACATGCCCCTGTTTGGGGCTAACAGCTTCATTGACCTGTGCTTTCTGACCATCTGGAGGCTGTCCGGCTGCCTGGGCTGCTGCAAGGCTCTCCGTGGCCACACCGGGATAGACCCCCCAGGTAGGACCCCCCCTCTCCTCCCCCCTCTATGTACACATTCGCATAAAGCCAATTAGCCGCGACTGGTTTCGATTTCTGCGGCATATCAATAGCGGATATGGGGATTTACTAATAAGATTTGGAGTGGACACGAGTAGAATGACCAATGGCGAGACAATCTATTAATTCGATTAGTCACAAAGAAATCCAGATGACCAGCCAATTTGATGGAAGTCGAGGTGACCGTTCCATTAGTTGAATGCCCATATTGATTGAAATGTTTGGTTTCTCTGTGTAAATCAGCTACTCTGGGTTGACACAATGTAAAGTTTTTGTAGTTGTTCTCAGGGGCAGCATAGTACTTATACGCAGATGTATTTACAGTTTGTAGATTACTAGTAAGCTAATTTATAGTCATTGACACCATACAGGTTGCACCGGTTCTTCATTATCGCTACCCCACTGTCTATAGGACATATTACTGCTGGGTGCCCATAATTACAAACATATGCAGCTACATCGTGTAATGCTCAGTGTATACTTTTTCTTTTCCGTTTATTTCACTAAGCTACTGAAGAAAAAGTTATTACCGGTGCGAATACGCAAATACCCGTAAAGGTAAACATAAAAAAATCTTAGCCTAGACGTGAATAACGTTACATTGTAATGTGGAGGCAATCTGTCGGGACTTTCTTATTCATGTCCCATTGATATATCGCGGCAATCATGGCAATGGCTGGTGCTTTGTTGGTCTACTGGGAGGCAATGACAGATCTTCGATTATCGATTTCCTGTAGGTTGTGAGTGCGTCTCCAGCTGGGCCGGTTTTGGTACCATGTGCAAGTACACGTTTATTCTGGTTGTCTTGGCCCAGTTTATTCACATGTCATGAGTATAATAATATTCTGCCCGTTATGACAGCTACACACAATCTACTACCTTAGTCCAATACTTTTGCATTATGATGCACGCAGAATGCGTTATGATAGGAACACAATACATATCACTGGGGCGCGTGTGTATAGCGGGGGGAGATGTTACACCGGTAAAGAGGAGGGGGGGGGGGGGGGAGATGTTATACCGGTAAATCAAGAGCAGCTTCACTGTTGTCATGTACCTGGAGGCCGATTGTGAAATGCGATACGGAGTTTCAGGGTGGCATTCCGAATATTGCAGCTCTGTTTAATTTTTATAACAGATTTTCTATCATTGACAGGAACTCATCTTAATCATTATTGTATATAGTTACGTATCACCTAGTTTTGTGTCTTTAATATATGCATGTATTGACCCTGTCATTATTCATCTCATTTTACACCTTACACTCTAGTTGAGTGTAAGATGTAATTTTCTTTAGTTTAGTCTGTTTTTTAGTTTAATTTGTTTTTATTTCAGATATCTTATATAGATCTGCTACTTTATATTGTGTTCATTATACATATACAGCATTTAAAATGTTCATAACACGCACCGTTCGTTCATTTGTCCGAGGGTGCAGTTTCAACAAACAGAAGTTGGCATGGATAGGGTTTCCATCGCCTATCCATAATTATCGAATACACCCAATGTATTACTCAGTAGATAGGTTACAGCCTTGGCTAAGATGGTTTTCCTTTCAGATTGTACACTCACATATTTAAATTGTAATACATTATGCCATTGTACAATCTGAAGAAATAACTACTACTAACTACTACTACTACTACTACTACTACTACTACTACTACTACTACTACTACTACTACTACTACTACTACTACTACTATCATAAACTTTTATTTTGGGCTGCTGTTACGAGGGACGAAGCACCTTGTAGTTTGAGCCGCCAATATTGTGGCTGATTAAATGATAATACTGTGCGTGTTAAAGCTTGATATTACATCCGAAAAGCCCCCCCAAAAGAGTCCTTTTTGGCAGGGTATCGTTGCCGAAAACGCTCTGATTGTTTTCCGCTTTCCTATGCATGTTATAGCAACGGGTCAAGAGCCTTGACAACGTCGCACTTGTGTCAAAATGGGTAGACCTCCCTTTAGTGGTTTATTTGCTGCTTTGAGGGTAGCAGTATATATTTCGTTATGCTGCTCTGTCATTGGATAAAATTAGGTCAGGTTACCGTGCAGTTTCGTCATGCTGTTAAGGAATTAATTGAACGCTGACTCCTAATGGCAAAGCATATACGTGTATGCCAGTGCATGTTGTACATGTATTCTATATACTTCGGTAACAATAACCCCTTCAGGATTTTAGTGTAGACCATCGCTGTTCAGCTGCCATGGCTCTAATAGTCACAACACGTAAGATGCATAGAAATAGTCTTGAATTTGTCCCTTCAAATCCCAGTACATGTATCATGCATCGACGGCTAGATATGATCTCGAGAATTTGAAGGCATCCCCCTCCCCCCCACACACAGAGTGTAAGAGGAAAGGGAGTCCGCTTGTCTCCGTTTTACAAACGAAGAAGGTGGCAGGCTATTTTATTTGGAATAGCATACTAGTCTTATACTTAGCCTGTCTATACCATCCTTGGTATGGGCAACAATATATTCGTGTCTGGCGGGGTCTCGTACGACAAACGATAGTACGATGGGCTTGTGCTACATTGTATCAACGGTACCACCAGCACCTTTTAATTTTTTGTCGAGACAGTTTTCCTGCTTTGTCGCAGCACCTTCTCACGTTCTGCTATATCACGGCGTGTAAAACAAATGACTATTGCATTGCGTCTAGTTTTATCAAAGACTCTGCTCTTCTTATTTCTTTATACGGCCGCACAAAACCACCCATTATTTCTGCCGGCTACCGACCTCTTATGTGGTGTGCCATAGTTCTCCAGGATCCCTCCCAGTGGGACCTTCATGCCTCTATCACTTTTATGGTTTCAATCTTTCCCCGCAGCCAGGGAGTGCGAAGATTCGACTCCCCATTGATCCCAAGAATAGAAAATGAGAATGTAGAAGGTTTTTTTAAAAAAGAACAACAAAAAAAAAAGAGTCCTTATTGCAGGTCGCGTGGCCCTGGGCAAAGAGTTGCCACTGGCTTCAGTCCAGGCCAGCCGACTTATCAAGACATACATATATAGCCGATAGAAGTAGTAAAAGATGGCACCCGGGGCAGCCAGTCTGACCGGCGACCAGTCATAGTTCAGATATGTGAGAGACGAAATGCCGTTTTTAGTGTTCCATAGAGAGCCAGTGACGTGGAATTTCAGGTTGGACTGGTGTTGAGCTCACGTTGATGATCTATGTTCTTGCTGCAGTGGTTAACATGAATATTTGCACGTAATAATCACACGTGCTACATTTAAGCGAGTGAGTGATAAAGGCTCAAAGTCGAGTTTAACTGTTTTGGTGTTATAGCGGTTGGAACAAGGTTGTGAAGTGAAACGTGGAGACTTGATGAAATTCGCAGCTTTACACTAAAAAGATTTTGGTTACATACAATAAGTCAGTGCCCCGACACCCAACGCTGTCACAGCAGCATAAAAGATTTAAGCCAGGCCAAGTCATTATAGTTTCCTGCACGTGCTTTGCTTGGCCCGCTTGAGCCAATCGTCACATATGCAGAAAGAGGGTATAAATCCATATCGTGTCAATGCATGGTTATACATTTCCCACGTTTCATCCCAATAAAGATTGGCTCGCGTGGCATTATTCAAAGACAACCGGTCTGCTATGAGCAAGTTGCCTCTGAACCCTCATTCGCCCCATTTCGATCTAGAAATCACTCACCTAAGCAATACTGGATGAAGCAGGCGTTGCTGTCTCTTAGTCGAGCATAATTAGTGTCTGGCGGTCCTTAATGCGTAATATGGGTCCGAGTAATGCCAGAGGTGTCAGAAGCACACGCCTAACCATAATGTTTGGTCGTTATATTTGCCACAAAAATTCTTCTATGCACACGGTCGGCTTATATCAAATGAACTCACGGGGTGTCATCCGTGGTTTGATTCAATATAATGGGCATAAGTTCAATTGACATCGGGAACTCACGGATTGGAGGATTCGCCAATTATAGGCAAGGCTTACATCATTACAAAAGGGCGGAGGCCTCCTCACACCCTTCTCCAATGGAAGAGACATCACTTTACTTTTAACGTTTGCTGAAGGTCACGGGGTTCTGTTTTTGCACGGCGCTCTGTAAAAACAGCTCTCAGCAATTTCTTGTACATAACGATGAGACAGAATAAACGGCTTCTTGCAGTACTTCTACATGTAGTTATCAAGTGCACTCGAAGAACAGAACCAAGTGCGTTTTTTGTTTACACAAGAATTTGTGAAAAGAATATCGATGGAAGCGAAGAAGGGGATGTCATGTTTTTACATTTTGGATATTGTAACTATTGTACGCGCTTTTAGAAAGGCAGGGAGGTAGCTTCGTCTTTGCTTTAATAAGCGATGCATGCGATGAGAGAAAATGTTTTGGAGAGCATTCTTTTTATGGTTGGCTTCAATTATGCTGGCACGTTTGGAACCGTCCCGTGCTTGAGCAGAAAGGATGAAAGAAAGCATAGATGTATATGGGACCCTGGACCGTTAACCCGCGGCACACGCATTGCGTATCAAGCTTCCCCCCCGGGCAATTCTTGATTCATTTTACCTGGACAGGTGCTTAGCATTTGTTGGTGTAATTTATTGAAGTGCCATCGATGCCGTCGACAGTAGATACTCAGGAATTAGGGAACTCGACGGAACTGAAAAAAAAATTGGCATTTTGGCTTTTAAGCTGACGTTGGTTTTGTCCCATTTGTAGAGTTCTGTCGCGTGTGTGGAAGCACGCCTCTAACAGAACTTTATCATCCTAGAATGTTATGAGGCACGAATCAAACGTCTTGAGAGGACAAGGTCACCACAATGGTATAGTCCATCAGCCATAATTCACGGCCAGCCTAACTCGCAGGGCATCTCTGCCGTCTTGGCCTTAATTGGCCGTGCCCTCTGGCTAAGAGAGACGGACCTTTTTTGGGTTTCTTTGAGCCGGCCACAGCCGTACGGAACGGCACGCTCGCTCGACCACGGCAGCTCGCCAAGCTCGTGGTTGCATCACAGCACGCTGGAATTCGTCCGTCCATTGGCTCTTCTGCGGTTGCTGTCGAGACGGACCGGGACAACGGGACAGCCAGTACCCGGCTGTCCTTCTAGTCTAGCTGACCACGCATTCCTTCATGTTCGCCGTTTTTGGCAGCGGTCGACGCTGCCGGCCCGCGCTTGGCACCCGCCCACAAACTACAGGACAAGCTTGATGTTCTTGTTGCATAATTAGGCGCATTGTATTCAGGCACTCTGCCGCTTCTACAGTCGGTTCTGGTGGGTCCGAGAGGTGATATCCGGAATATATAACACCATTAATTCCGAGAGGATTAAACTTAAGCCACAAGCAAGCGATATAGCCTTATAATCCCGGTGAGATGTACCGGAGGCAGTAGAACGAACGCCAAATGTTGCGAATGTTGTTTTTAGCGCTGGCAGCGGTATTTGAGGATAGGTAACACAGGTTATTAGGATAGAAATGACGATTGACCCGACACAACCCAGGCGCAACGATGGACACATGCTGGAGGAATTTAAAGGTATTACCGGGCAATTATTATGATAACAACTTATCGTCACAGTCACAAAGCCACCTCTCAGATCTGTTCTATATGCTTTAATAGGATCATATTGGTTCTTTTATCCTTACTGTAGGGTATTTTGTTTGGGATAAAGTAAACTAGTCTTTGCCGTGGGGGTAAGAATGAGAGATCTAAACACGGTCGACTCGACACAACCTGGGCACAATGGTGGACACATGCTGGAGGACTTTTAAAAAACTGTTATCGTGGAATTATTATGATAACAAATTATCGCCACAGTCACCAAAAGCCTCTTCTCACTTTCGTTGCATGCCTTAATAGGATTATAACTTGGTGGACATTTTAACCTTACTAGTATTTTGATTGGGATAAGGGTAAACTAGACTTCGCAGCGAGGTGATAATAAAAGATTTAAAGATTAAATATTTGCCCTCTGTCACCCGACCTCTCACGCCTGAAGTTGTCTTTACAATGTATATATCATCGGGTATTCCAGAAGCATATTAGAACAGTCAGTATAATGAGCTATTTATAGCAGTTAATCTACAAAGGCACTTGTGTATCATTTATGTTCGTGGCCTTATTACCATCAGTGACTGGCAATGGCAGATACTGATCTACTGTCTTCACTTAACAAACACCCACAGCGCATCCAACTCAAGCTCGTGTATAGACTTCCGGTACTGCTTACACCTGTGATGGATTTGACAGTTTTAAGTCCTGCTCTGTCACGTTAACCCAATCCCAGAAAGACATCCTGTGTACACTCTACATCGCGATACCACCGGTAGGTTCTAATCCCATAAATACGAACCCAGTTATAGCATCGGTTACATGATAATTTTATTTTGCCTTCTTTATTTTGCCTCTTTGTCTTTCCAGAGATGGGGTGGTTCAGCGAGTTCCGGGATGAGGGCTGGAACACGTACTATGAGCGGATTATGTGGACAACTGTCGTCCACATACATCAAGTGGTGGTGGCCTGGATAGGCTTGACACTCGTCGTCGTCCTCATCATCTTGGCTTGCAGCAGCAGAGGGAAGGAGGTACAATAAAGCCTCACAAGCAAGGGCATACATTTGACAGTTATAAACTGGCCATGATTCTGGGGTGGTACTTTTTCTGAGGCTGCGTAACATTGAACGGGCAATCCTGGCATTGCTGTAAAGGAAGTGGCCTTGACTGCGAGGTTGTCTTAATTCTAGGGCGGTCTCATTTCTAATTTCCACAGGAGGCTGCATAACATTGAAAAGGCAATATTGGAACCTATAGGGAGTGGTAGCTTTTTACTACGAGGCGGTCTTAATTCTGAGGTGGTCGCAAGCGAAGGTTCCACTGTAGCGTCGCTAGTTGCCTTTCCTAAAGCAATTTTCCAGCAGATTCAGGCTTCATGGTTGCTGAGTTATAATGGCAAAATAGTGATCATTAAATAAATAAATAAATAGATAAATAAACCAAATTTGTATAGCGCCGAATCCAAGATGCCACCTTGCTCTAAGGCGCTGCACATGGAACGAATTTAAGACTCGTCAAATGCTGAAGGAATACGTTTCGAGTAACTTTAAAAGTGTCTAGTGTTTTAGCACATATGTATCGGTGATTCAGCACATCTGTTGTTGTGTAGATGTTACGTTCCAAGACCAGCCTGGGCTAGAGTTCTCAAAAATACTTGAATCTAAGTTTTGAGACTTAAGTCAAATTCTTAGCCAATCACATTGCTCAGATTGGTGACAAGTCAAATCTAAGACTTAAGTATTTTTGAGAACTCCGGCCCAGAGCGACGAAATTTTGTAGCTGGTTAGAAACTCGTGGGAGGTGTATCCAGCCCAGAGAAAGCACTCAATGTAGCTCCCGTAGTAGCATAGTAGCTGGGAGGTAGATTGTGTTTATAGACTTCCGCAACCATGATGAGTCATGTAACTCCATATACTACATTCATGTCCTTATTTCTCAAGGAGCACAATATCCAGATGGTATATGAAGTTAGATTACATCTGGCGTAATCCAATGTAATAAGGTGTTAATCTAGTCAATGCATTTGTGCCTCTTTATCCGTTTTATTTCTTACAAGTATATACATGTATATGGTATGCCATATTTACAGTTTTATTGTAAATTACCATTGTTACTTCAACCTTGTGGTTGCGAAGGCAAATAAATCTTCTCTTCTCTTAACGTAATCCAATGTAACGTAATCCAGTGTAGTCCAACATAACATAACCTATTCCCATTACAAATGTATTAAAACGACCAAGCTGAGTGTCCTTACGTTTTCAGAGAATCAGTATTGTGTTGCGCTTGCTGTTCAACTTCCATTCCGGCTTTGCTATACTAAGTAAGTGCAACATTTTTTAATTGAGCATGTCATGTTATGATGCTAACCGATAAACAGATTATTACATATATCGTGGTAAAAACATTAATTCTGTAGTTCGTGTATAACAGTTTAGTGCTGTTGTAAGAACTGACTGCCACTCCAGGGATTAAAGTTTCACCGATACACATAAATGCAGGTATACATGTACATACACACAAATAAAAGCTACCATATACATGTTACTTGTATTATATGAAGGCTACATGTTTGTTCCACCCAGCAATAATGTTCACCTTTTTTTTTCTTTTCCCCCAGTATGTCTGATAGGCAATGACTGGTGTACGTCTTCCATACGTAGTCACTGTGTATACAGCTCCATCGCCCCGGGCGAAATCTACGGTGATATTGGTCTCAAAGTAGGACTCAAGAGCCTCAACGTTACCCTGATAGGTAGGTAAGCCAGGCAGCTGGCTTTGCAGTGGGATGCTAGCATACCAGAGATGCTACATGACCAACCCTAAGGTATACTGTACTAGTATTTGACCCTAGTAGATGAATAAAACACGCTACATTGCCAACCCTAAGGTATACTAGGAATTGACCATAGTAGACGAATGAGACACTGTACATGGCCAATCCTAAGGTATACCAGTATTTGACCCTAGTGCACGCAGATGAATGAGACACTCTACATGGACAACACAAGGGTATACTAGTATTTGATCCAAGCAAATGAATCAGACACGCTACATGGCCAACCCTAAGGTATACCGGTATTTGACCCTAGTGCACGTAGATGAATGAGACACGCTACATGGACAACACTAGGCCTAGGGTATACTGGTATTAGACCCTAGTAGATGAACGATACTGCATATTTATGTACTAGATGGCAGCAGCTGTGCCTTCTTACGGTATCATAAAACTGATCAATCGATCGATCGATCAATCGAGAGAGAGAGACACACACACACACACACAGAGAGAGAGAGAGAGAGAGAGAGAGAGAGAGAGAGAGAGGGAGATTTTGCCGATCTCTAATACTATCTCTGTTAACCAGATTTCGGAATATCGAAATTTTCGTGAACCAGGCGCTTCACAACACTGCTTTTATCACACTACTTTTAGATAAAAAATTTTGGGATTTCTTATGTAAACTTAAAACAGTTGAACTTTGGAACAAGCGTGCATATTACAATAACAGCAGTTCATTGTATAGTCTACATTTAGGTTGAACATGTTTACCTGGGAACATCATTAGACTATCGGTCCCATACTTATGACTTATCATATTTAGGAAAAGTTTGGATATTCTGTGCTCAAGCACAGTGCCAAAACATGTCTGCAATTTGAGCTAGGTTGAGAGCTGTTGCTGTTACACAGGGCTAAAACATGTCTGCAATTTGAGCTAGATTTATAACTATTGCTGTTTATTGGCTGCTAGCGTAATTGTTATTGGCGGTAGAAACACTAATGTCAGACTGACTCATTATCTGTTCTACCCATGTATAGTTCTTTCCTTTGCAAATACATATATTCTGTGGACTGTGAGCTTTACAGAGAATGATATAACAGTTGGAATAGAAATATGAAATTCTTAAACATGTAGTTTCCATAAGGTCGAAAAGAAAGAATGTATTAAACATATATATGTTACCGATGTGATAAAAATGTATAATCACAAAAAGGTCAGCCTGTATCAGACATGCACACATGGAAATTATTTTGGAACTATATGGCAAGTTGAGTCTAAGCACACCATTTGTACAAGCAATATAACTAGAAATAAAAGTGACTTTTTAAATTTTGGGATATGTTGATGCTAAATCACATCTGGTGAAAATGAGCAAGCTATGGGTTCTTTGATGACTATAATGATGATGATGATGACAACGACGATGAGGATGGTGACGACCACATTCATAATTAAAACCTGTTTTTTTAAAAAAAAAGGTCAACATTTTCGTTCTTCTTTATCGGTCAGTGACCAGTATGTGTACCATTAACTTCAAGGGATTATTGACACTGAGGCATTCCTTACATGGGCATGTATACTATGAATAGATTCCAACTGGGAGTATTGATGAATGTGGTTTCCTTTGTGTGTGCCCTTCTGCCTTTTGGCTTGACATCAAGCCGTCCTGCTCCATTGTTGACTCTGGTTTCTTATATGTGCTTCATTATATACTGCTCAATATAACGCGTTTGGTCTCTATATATACTGGGCAGCGACGCTACATGCCCTGAAGCGATAACCTCCACAAAAAGAAGGGGCGGTCGTCCGCACCTGTTTAACTCTTAACTGGCCTCCTAGTTTAGGGCATGTCAAAGAATGACCTATTATAAAATATACCTGAAAACTACAGGAGCCACACGTTAGGCAGCTACTTCTGCCGTTTTAACCACCTGCAGGTATTTAGATATGATATTCAATTTTGGATGGTGGAGTTTAAATTAAAAAAAATGCAACTGCGGAATGTGATGGTATAGGAGTAAAACCAAAATCTCAAGTCGACAGTTCGTGCAGATATCCTGCGATTGTCATCAAAAGAAATGGGTCAAACGCACAGTCGACCCCTTGACACAGTAAGAAACGTCCGTCTGGCTGGAACCAGCATGATGTAAATGGACCAATGGTGTCGCACCCTTAGAAAATCAGATTTATTGTAAAATGTCAATGTTCATGCCAAGGTGGAAAGTGTCTATTCAAATCGCCCAATGCCGATAAAGAGACCTTTCTCCTTTGGACTTTACATAAATGTGAAGCATCCTTCATTCCAACGGATGAGACGGGAACACATGAACCTTTCTTTGTGCTCTTCTCTTTCGTAGGCGTCACTAAACGGTTTTCCAAGGACCTAGGCCTAACTTAAAAAGTCTGTTGAACAACTGCTGGGCAAGATAAAACGCAGTTTCTTTACCATAACTGCCGCTGTATATGTATGCTTGCTGGAAGTTCATTGACCCTATTTAGCAGGTTTACGTGGATCGGCAAATGGTGTCTCATTCCGTTTATTGATTTTTAGTTTGAAAACCTGGGCGTGCATTATGGGAACATGCTTGGGCCATGTGTCATTGGTCAGATCCTCGTTGTCAGTTTTGACGCGTAGAACAGCTAACTAGATATGTAAAAGGTGAAAAGGGTTTGTGTCGACCCCCCCCCCCCCATTTCACCTTCAGAGCATAAGTATTGTAAGGTATTTTGCTATAGAGATCTACAAATTTATCCAACCACTTACCATTGTTACATGTTACATTGATCTACAAATTTATCCAACCACTTACCATTGTTACATGTTACATTGATCTACAAATTTATCCA
>JAAUYG010048549.1_pt1 | contig 13794 bp, 9 predicted proteins | sample 7278091 | NCBI WGS metagenome assembly JAAUYG01 (sample SAMN14350201, study PRJNA611818) | marine sediment metagenome | isolation source: surface marine sediment (0.6m) | place: French Polynesia: Moorea | collected 2018-08
CTGTTTACGATCATTTAGGTAATTTTTGAACCAATCCAAGGCCAAGCCCCTGACACCATAGAATTCTAATTTTCGATAATATTTTATGATCAATCGTGTCAAAGGCCTTGGACAGGTCCAAAACACTCCCAGGACATATTCGTCCCTATCAAAACTTTGTGTAACTTTAGACACAAATTCTAAGACAGCTTGACTTGTTGAGTGCTTTTTCCTAAAACCGTATTGACTTTTAATATATATTGATAAACAAAGAAATGTCCTGTAGCACTCGGGGCTCGAGTGTACACAGCTGGAAGCTGCTTTGGAGAAGCAGACAACAGCATTATAAAAATGAAGCGAATTAATATAATTGATATTATCCATGTAGATGTCATGTTGCAATACTGTTAATGCTTAAATTTATTACTTAGTTTGTTATTAGTCTTATTTGCATATTGTCCCCACCGTCTTTTCACCATTAAGTCTCACTCCCTCTCTCTCTCCCCTCTCCCTCTCTCTCTCTCTCTCCCTCTCTCTCTCTCTCGTTCTTGCCCTAGACCAAACTAATTCTTGGGAACGAACTATTATTTCGAAAGAACGAATTATTATTTCGCGGGAACGAATTATTACTCCAAGGAACGAATTATTGCTAACCATTTGGTATTTATAGGGAACGAAATAATTCGTGGGAACAAAATAATAATTCGAGAGAATTAAACAATAATTCGTGGTAACGAAATAATAATTAGAAGGAGCGAAATAATATTTCTAGGGAACAAAACATCACAAAATAATAACAGAACAAAATAATAATTCGAGAGAATTAAACAATAATTCGTGGGAACGAAATAATAATCAGAAGGAGCGAAATAATATTTCTAGGGAACAAAACAGCAATTCTCACTACTTTTTTTCTCCCAATGTCCCTTTAGGGCTTCCGTGAAATGAAGTTAATTGAAGTCAAACATTTAAACATCAGATTTTTCCAAGGTTAGCATTCCTTTTGGAATACTCATGTCCTGGTTTTCTGTGTCAAGATTGTTGTCGCACATTAACGACCATGCATAAAACGAAGGCTATCCGACAGCAGTCAATACTCATACACGGTTCTCGTAGGACAACATAAGAATTAACAACGTAGGACGCTGTCCATACGGCTATCCACATATGGAATATATTGAAGATGGCCATCCACATATGGAATATATTGAAGACGGCTATCCACATATGGAATATATTGAAGACGGCTATCCACATATGAAATATGTTGAAGACCATATTTCAAATTTCACTATTCCACTGATACATGCCAAGAGTCTGCGCGAAATCTACTACAATTTACAAAATTACATAATATCTAGCTTTGCGATTGGCTAGATCAATATTCTTTCGAATTATCGCTGCACCAGTCGTTCTATTACTCGCCAGGGACCTTGGGTAAGTCCATTACCGTGCAGTTGCCTCGCGGTGAGCATCCGGTGGGCTTGTTGTGAATCTCGCAAAATCAATGAAGTTTAAGTATCTAGGACATGAGGAGATTAACTGTTGACGTTGTAAAAGGAGTATATTACTCGTAAGCAACGGCAGAATGAGTAAAAATTATGCTGCTTCCTCTAATGAGTTTAGTGTTTTAAATGGGGAAAACGGAATGTGGGATGTTTCAGTCTAGTTTTTTAAATGGGGAAAACGGAATGTGGGATGTTTCAGTCTAGTATTTTAAATGGGGAAAACGGAATGTGGGATGTTTCAGTCTAGTTTTTTCAATGGGGTAAAAGGAATGTGGGATGTTTGAGTCTAGTGTTTTCAATGGGGTAAAAGGAATGTGGGATGTTTGAGTCTAGTGTTTTCAATGAGGTAAAAGGAATGTGGGATGTTTGAGTCTAGTGTTTTCAATGGGAAAAAAGGAATGTGGAATGTCTGAGTCTAGTGTTTTAAATGGGGAAAAGGAATGTGGAATGTTTGAGTCTAGTATTTTAAATGGGGAAAAGGAATGTTGTACGATGTTTGAGTCTAGTGTTTTCAATGGTGTAAAAGGAAATGTTGGGTGTGGCTGAATCCTGTAATTTATCTGTATTTTATGTGTAATCTATTACCTTGCAGAAAATAAAATTGGGTGAGAGGAAAGGTTATATTCCGAATGACGGTGGATTGCCGCTGCGTTTTTGTTTCTTTCATAAGTTGCTGGTGGCTGATTTACGGCATCCAACATTACACACCGCCAGGGGTTTTTATTGCAAAATCTCAGAGAGAGAGAGAGAGAGAGAGAGCGAGCGAGAGCGAGCGAGAGAGAGAGAGAGAGAGAGAGAGAGAGAGAGAGAGAGAGAGAGAGAGAGAGAGAGAGAGTACATGAGTACATTGAAAGTACATGAGAGATTCAGTCCGAAAAATTCATGCATACTTCTAGGGAGTGTATCTACCAAAGTTGTATAAAGATTGGCGAAATTTCAATTTTGGATTTTTGTCAATTTTTATTTCGTTTTCGAAAATACACAACAGACTTGCCCCCCAAAAATTCAAGCATACTCCTAAGAAAGGTCTCTACCTAAGATGTATAAAGAATTCTGATTTTTTTTTTGTTCTTTTTTCGGGGGGAGGGGGTTGGGCGTTTAAAATGGGAGTCAATGGGGGATTATAATAAGGTGTGATATCATGGAAACCGCCGGTCGTAGAGCAAAACGGACCAACATTTGGGACTCAGGGTCACTAGTAGCACATATGTGCTGTACCTTTGACCTTGTGGTGTTTATTTTGGGGTCATTCGGTACACTTGTCTCAAAATGGCCTGTAACTCGAAACGGCTGGTCGTAGAGCGAAACGGAGTGAAATTTTAGTCTCAGGGAGAGTATTTATACATATATAGGGTAATTTGACCTTGTAGGGTTCAAGGTCAATTTGGGGTCGTTCGGTGCACTTGTCTCAAAATGGCCTGTACCTCAAAAAAGACTGGTTGTAGAGCGAAATGGAGTGCAATTTGAGACCCGGGGACAGTAGTTATACATATATAGGGTGATTTGACCTTGTAGGGTTTAAGGTCATTTTAGGGTAATTCGGTGTACTTGTCTGAAAATGGCCTGTATCTCCAAAATAGCTGGTTATAGAGCGAAACTGAATAAATTTAGGACTTGTGCTACTAGTAGCACATATATGAGGTACACTTTACCTCGTAGGGTTTTAAGTCATTTTGGGTTATTCGATGCACTGGAGTGAAATTTGGAACTCATGGACACTATAGTAACACATATATGGGGTATATTTGACCTCGTAATGTTCAAGGTCAGTTTTGGATCATTCAGTGCGCTTGTCTCAAAATGGTCTTAACTCAAATAAACGGCTGGTGGTAGAGCAAAAAGACTGAAATTGGGGACTCATAGATATTAGTGCCACATATGGAGGACCTTTGACCTTGTACATGTTGTAGTGTTCAAGGTCATTTGTGGGTCATTCAGTACACTTGTCTCAGAATGGCATGTATCTCGAAAACGGCTGGTCATTGAATGAAATGGAGTAAAATGTTTGGGCTCAAGGACACTAGTAGCACATATATATGGGTCACGTCATTTACATAGGTAGTAGCTACATGGTTGTTAGATATAAAGATAATTAACTGGCTCCTACTAGTATTTCGTAAATGACCAAGCAGTTCATCAAGGCCGATGGGCCTCTTGTGTTGAAAAAGGAAAATTACAGCTGCACCTAGGGAATAGTTGCCAGATAAGGCCTTAAGGTAAGCCACCCGTAATAAAAAAACTTCCGATGAATCGAAAAAATACGTTTGGAGATCATCGGAAACTTTCCAGGAGTTCTAGTGGAGACTTGACTACATAAATCTGTTATTTGTAATCATTATGAGAATCAAGGCCATTACCAAAGGATCTAGGGGCGTGTATCTAGTTGCTCAACAGCGGAATGACACCTGGTATTGTTGCCAACCTACTGTTTAATTGTCATGTGTGCATGATCTCAATGGTAAAGAGTTATTTTTTGTGCTTGTATAAAGTAGCCCTTTGGCAGTTTTTAAAAAATAAATTGGGGATTGCCCCATCGATACTTTTCCTGGCAAACATGGTTTTGATAACGTACCCCCAAGGGCAAGTCACTACGTTTTCACCATTGTTTCATATTATCCAAGTACATGTATTTCATCCCAGTTAGTTCTCTTTCCATAGCTAACAACTTTAAACGAACACTGGGGAAATAAACAGTGCCTTATGTGCTCTCTGTAGACATATTACATGCCTATTTGGCACTTTGAGAGAAAACTTATTCCCCTAGAAAATGTCTACAGGCGTCGCTCCTTTAACCACTACCCATGACAACGGACTTTCTCGGGTCAATGTTACCATAGCAACAAAACGGTATGGTAGTTTAAAAAAATGTTATTTTTTTGTGTGTGCCAAACCAAATATGCAGTCCTTTGACTGATTCCTTTCGGTGTCTATTATGGGTGGCTTACCTTAAAGAATCCTAAAAAGACCTTGAACCCGTCGGAATATGGTGCTCCCAGCAAAGCGCACAATAATTAATATTTCAATCAATCAATCTTTATTTGACGTGACATGGTTGTCTGAACAAAACTACATACATGCATAAAGAATTTGATCCAAAGATATTAACAAAGATACTATTTAAAGACTCCCGTTATTCTTCCTTGACTATACATGTAAGCGGCGTTAAGTTGGTGTCAGGATGCCTACCACTTCTTTTGTGTCCATAGCCTATGTGTGTCCAATACCTGTTCATGTGCTTACGCTTACTTCAATATTTTATAGTGTGTGTAATCTGGTGTATTTTGATAGGCTGGAAAACTTTGGATGATGCATAACCTTTGTCAGTGTATTCTCAAGGTTCTCAAGGTATTTTTGTTGCACAGGTCACACCCAATAACGAAGTGCTCTATAATTTCGGTTTTTGTCAGACCGTGTTGACGGTACATGTGTATAAATTTACTTTTTCATCCGGTTTTATTGTAGTTCGGATAGTATAAGGGTCTAGTTCAGCTGGGGTGAGAAGAGGGTCTAGTTTAGCTGGGGGTGACAAGATTGCGCTTCTGAATCTAGAATTACCTCGGAGATTTTGAAAAAAAAAATAAGTGAAGAATTGCCAGAGAAGCACTGTCAAAATTTAACATTGTACTTGCATAACCATATCATTGAATCAAAACTTATTCGAGATTGATTCAGTTGAAAAATGTGCGAAATTTAACAAAGAATGTTAGAATGTTTTGGTCGTGGGAGATAAGTAAACAGGCACTTTTGACCTTGGATATGTCAAGGTTCTTTGAAGGATATCCGGTAGTTTATTTGGTGCTCTCGATGATTAAAAAAGACAGAAAAATACAACAATCGTATCCCCAAAACTTCATCCCCAGAATTGTCACTGTAGCAAACTTTCACTGTGGGTCCTTTGTATTGGTCCTCACTAGGCTTGGGAGTTTTGCAAGGTAAGGCTTGTACAATGTTGTGGCCAAACTTTGATTTGGTATAATTGTATTATTAATATTGAGAAATAAAACATTCCACTTTTAATCGCGAAGAGCAAGGATCGCACAATGGTGTGGCCAAACTTTAGTTTGGTATAATTGTATTATATAGAGAAATAAAACATTTCAGTTCTAATTGCGAAGAGCAGGAATCGCACAATTTTGTGGCAAAATTTTAGTTTGGTATAATTGTATTATATGAAGATATAAAACATTCCAGTTGTAATTGCGAAGAGCAGGGATCGCACAATGGTGTGGCCAAACTTTGATTTGGTATTGTATTATATCGTGAAATAAAACATTCCAGTTGTAATTCCGAAGAGTAGGGTTCGCACAATGGTGTGGCCAAACTTTGATTTGGTATTGTATTATATCGTGAAATAAAATATTTCACTTGTAATTGCGAAGAGCAGGGATCTTAATAAAATAGACGAAAAGGGTTACTTCCATTTTACCTTGTGTATGTCGAGATCAGTTTATTTTCCTTTATATTTTTTTTACTGGGCTTGTTTTTTTTTCCTGTAATGGAAAAAATGCCTGCTTCATGTTGCAACTTTTTGCTGCAGCCTTTTCGGCTTTTTTTTTTCTTATGAAACATTTTCTGCAGATTCGTATATGGGGATCGACGTCTACAAGACTAGCTTAGATGTTTTGAGAAATTATAATTTTGAAAAAAAAAATGCGGAAGAAAGTGTAATTAATGTTACGATAAGCCACGAACACACTTCTTCTTGGCCATCAACCTGGGACTCATGTACTTAAAAATAACATGAATAATAATGAGTCCGGTTATTGTTTATTAGCAACAATATGCAGTGCTGTTAGAGCTTACCATGAATTTAAATTTAAGCAAATCAAACGCTATCTAATCCGCTGTTATTGCGTACTAAGGTGAGTGCAGCCACGACTATACTAGCAAATGGTCACACAGTCCCAGATAAGAATCAGGCTGAGCGCACTTCCCAACACGACAGCATATCCAGGCTTCACTGCGACCGCATTGGACCCCTGCCGGACCAGCCGGCGAGACGTCTCTACAATGGAACGGGTAGATAAAGCATATAATATCAATACATGTACATATAGATAGACAAAATATTAGCCGTGGACTGTTCAACTGTATTGGTAAATGGTAAACTATTTACCGATAGTGTTGAGCTGTCCGTGCTATTTTATATCAATCCGTACACGAAATTGGGTAATTTCAATCATAACCAAGTTAAAGATTCAAATACGACTTTTCATTTTATTAATGCCCACGTAAGGTAAGGAGTCTGCAGATTGCTGGCGCGTTTTGAGCAAAGTTGTCCGTATTAACGTTAGCTCCTAACGCCACTGTTGCTCTTCGAAGCTGAATTCACGTAACTAGGTCCCACGCGAAGCTTTAAAAAGTGATACATTTCACCATTGTGGTATGTTCTAACTGGTAGTGGTAGTGATTTCATCGCTGCCACAACATGCACCCAAATTTGTACATATCAGTGTTCAGAAATTCAGAAGGGGATGCAATAGATGGTGTTACTGCTATTGCTAGCCATATGAAAAAAAAAAAGAATATATAGGGCCTTAGGGCATGATATGGTCGTATTTCATACTAGCGTTCTCGTATCTCGCCTCATGCGATCTCAATGCTCTTTTCAAAGTAAAATATTTATGGAATAATCTGCTGACTTGGCAGGGGGCGTGCCAGTTTAGGCCCTGGGGCTAACAAAAATACACCTTTTCTTTGGAATGAAATAATGCTACGTGTCCTAGGTGACGATGTCTGTCTCATACCTGGGCTATCTGTCACTATTTCAAGGATAATCTTACCGTTATGAGTTGGCTTGTTCCAGTACTCCGTTGGACTCCAATCAAAGTTTCCACATCGTGGGAAATTTGTTGGGTTTGCTATGTGCTGTTCTGGAGCCTCGTTGAAGACCATGGCCATCCCGTGGGCGGTGTGTGCCGCCGAGTGACAGTGGAAGAACCAGAATCCCGGGTTGTCTGTCCGGAATCTTACCACCACGTAGCCACGGGCAGGAATAATGACTGTGGACTTCACGGCTGGCTGCTCTGTATTCAATACAGGGCGGTGATCCGTGGACCAGGACACACACGTGCATGTGGGATCCGGACTGCATTGTAGATCAGGATTACTGTTGCTCCAGAAGCCCGTATCTGGATCCTGTGGCGGGAATCCCATGCTTAGCACAGCGAAATGGTGACCATGAAGATGTGCGGTATGGTGAGCCATCATGTTGTTCTCGTTCTGAGTGTAGGAAGCTAGGATCATCTCCACGGTTCGGTTGCCAGGGAGATGTTGCACGTGGCTACAGCTGCAACCTTCAGCGTCACAGATGACATCATCGCAAGGAGTAATGTATTTTTGGCTGTCGTCTTGGCTCAGAGGCACTCCGGTTTCGATGTATTTTCTACCGTTTATTGCAGAACCAACTGGAAAGGCAAAATTATAAACGAGATGTATGACGTCATCTGAAGTGTCACGTAGGCCGTAAAGGTCATTTAGGACATCTTGGTTTTGTGTAGATCTCAGTGACGTCAGCGGCAAGCACGTTCTGTTCATATCGACAGAGAAAACGTTGAACGGACAGTTGAGGACCAAACAAGTGTGGGACCGATTGGAACAACTAGGGACCGAGACTGGATCTGTAGCTGGACTCCCCTCATATCTCAGGATGGCTTTTCCCTGTTGCAGTACATCATCTTTCTCTGGGAATGGACCGAAGCCTTTACGCAAGCTGCTCACTCGGAACCAGTAATTGTCTACAGGTCTGTCCAGTCGGACTTCCACGTCAAATGTTTCCCCTGGGTGGATCATGAGGACGTCTACAACAGCAGGGGTGACGTCATTTCCGTCACTACTGACCACGGCCAGCTGATGTTCGTCAATGGAAATCTGCAGCGAGGCATCCAATCCGGTGTGTACAATACGGAATCTGCATGCTGAGCCGGGAGTGACTGTCCACGTTGTTAGGGGGTAAGGCTTCCCCAGACTACGACCCCTACCGTTGACCAGTATGCTGAAAGATTCAAAGGAGGTTACTTGGTGGCTATCATGGGTGTAATGCCTGTGGTCTGTGTGTAGGAAAAGATCGCCGGTACCACGTCTGAGCTTGTTGTATGGGTTTCTGACCTGGTACTGTATAACATCCACAGGAAGCCAGTCGCTAACTGTGACCAAATGTTGCGGGATCTGTGGCGGCGCCCCATACACCACCAACAGTCCATACAGCCCGTCTATCAGCTGGGCCCCTGTGTGACTGTGATACCAATGTGTACCCAGATCTTCAGCCACAAACCGGTAGGTGAACGTGTTGAATGGCTGTATGGGACATTGCGTTACATAGGAGGTGCCATCCATGAATGGAGTGCCTCTCATCCGCATTCCATGCCAATGGATGGAAGTCCCTTCCAGAAGAAGATGGTTTCTAACATGGACAACTACCTGTAACGGAACAGAAGGAACAGTAGTTTGGGTTAGTACTTCTCACGAAAAGAGAAAAAAAAAGACGCAACAGTGAAGACGCATACATGTCTTGCAATTAGCCAGAAATCGACAGGCACTATAATAGCCATTTAACCGGCAACAGGCAAAATCTGTACCGTAGACGTACATTTTTGTACACAATGTATGAGACCCGTCGTAATATCCAAATACGCTGGAAAACCTAACATTAAACAGTTATGCAATTTGGAGGTGTAAAAAAGCAAAAATCTCCCACATAAATTTCCTCCCGAGTCGAAAATCCTTTGAGTAATTGACCTCGAACTTTAAAGACATTGTGGGTACTTGAAAATCGGGATCTATGGTCAGATCCTCTGATTTCACCCTTGAATGGCTGAGGTGAAAAGTAGCGCAGAGGTACTTCTCTAATATCGATGTTATGCGGATCAAGGCAACGTTCATTATGTTTTTCATGATTATCTTTTTATAACAATGCCGAATTATGTTGTGCAAGACTTTCCGCTGATCTTTTGCCAATAGCGTTTCACGTATCGCGTTGTAGTAAACGTAGAACGGTATCATAGCTCCTATTATAAAAAAGGACTAACATTACATCTGTATTTTTGCAACATTGCTAAACCTATTCCATTTCTCTCCACAAAATATTTATTCCGATTATAGCAATGTTATGTGCACGTAACATTGGCTCATCCCTCACATACTTTGTTACCACCGTTATATCAAACTTTGGTTCACACTTTGGAAAATTTCCAACACATTATCTCTGTACCTGTTGAAGGAAAATAAATTGAAAGAAAAATACTAAACTTGGTTAAAACCTTCAACAAGTTTGGAAGCAAAGGACGGTAGCAGGGTCAACTGAAGCAACGGATTCATGTTACATAGGTAGCAAGTACTGAGAAGATATTGAGTCCACAGACACCTATGCATGTACATTGTAGATCGTGGGGAAAGGTTGATGAAATATTAGCTACATTAGTGATCAAAGTCGGACATGGAAAGATCACAGCACGCTCGTCATAGGCTCCATGGATAGGCATTATCACAATCTCATAACTGTGCTCCGTTGTGTTTAACTCATTTCTTCGTCCGCGTTGCAAAATAAAGGCCACGATGTGTTAAGTGCTGTATTTACATTATCAGATTAGATATGATTTCAGACCTTGCTTTTTTGAAACGAAGCCTATTTTCACTACACCATAACTACCAACGTAAAATATACGCCCCATCAGAATTGTTGCATGTACTATGATGACACATACAGTCATACCTCGCCTCCTTGAAGCACCTCAATATTTGGACCCGGAAACTGGCCGTTCACGGTTAAAATGTCTCGTCGTACCCCATCGGCTGTAATGACGTCACTGGGGTCAACAAACTGACCAATCATGTCGTCATATTCCTTGGGGTGGTAAGAAGATTCGACGATTTGTAGATCCGTGTCGTTCAGTTCCACGTTATATGCCGCATGTTTGGTGGAATAAACCATGGTTTGCCATCGCTCGATATCAAAAGTATATTCGCATATTGTGCTGGTGCAAATTTCTGCTTTTAAAGATTGAGAGAACGCGAGGAACGTTATTGCATATCCCAAAACAACCGTGCTAGCCATGGTTAACTGGGTAACACTATCGTGTTCTTCTTTGCAAGCACCTCAAATCTTATTGTAACAAAGTTACGGGCACTTGGAGCAAGAGGAGGGGCTGATAAGCCTGGTTTATCATTGGTCTTCTTGGTGTTGGCTAATCGAGTTGGCTATTATCACTACGAGAAGAAGCCTGCTAGACGTGGAGCCTTGAGAGAGAGAGAGAGAGAGAGAGAGAGAGAGAGAGAGAGAGAGAGAGAGAGAGGAGAGAACAGAAGAGTCAGAGAGAGAAGAGACACAGGGATATTTTTCAGGTAGAAATGGAAAGAATGTGTTAATCAGAGCATATATAGTTGAGAGGAGTACAGGGACTATCTTCAACCCAGGTAAGTTTTCCGAAAATACCCGACCAACACTTAAAAGGCCCGGAAGGTCTGGGAAAATTGCACGTTACTGATTGCTCAAAGTCAATTCGACCAATCAGAAGCGTGCAAATCTGATCTGAAGACAACATGGCGGCAACAGTACGACTCTGTGTGGCAAACAGTGCATTGTTAATGGATGTAAAACTGCACAAGTGGTTGGTAATGGTGTACAATTCATGGTTTTCCTTGGGGAAGCGGTTCACATCTCCGGCGGTTGATCCTCGTTTAGGAAAGAAGGCAGACCCAGGTAAACAGTGACCAGGTCGACTCGCATTTGCGTTATCTCTGAGCTGAGAGCGGCCGATTAGCCCCTTCGGCTCCCGAATGAAACCGATTATTCATTTGGCGATTTTGTGGCGCAAAATACTGTGTATTGAGAGTTAAGCGAGAGGGACAGTTCAGAGTAAAGTTAAGATAAGGAGAATTGAGAGAGAGAGAGAGAGAGAGAGAGAGAGAGAGAGAGACAGAGAGAGAGAGAGAGAGAGAGAGAGAGAGAGAGAGCGAGAGAGAGAGAGAGAGAGAGAGAGAGAGCATAGTGTGCCAACTAATTTTTATCAATATGCAATAACACATTAAGTCGTATTGGCCTATCAGCGATGTTGAAAAACATACGGCTATGCTACAATGTATATAATATGTACTGTAATATGCAGTGCTTATATAGCGTTGTATTGCCAAAATGAGCTCAGCGCATTTACAGTAGCTTTCTCCGTGTATGATCAGGTTCTCATTTTTCGACTGAGTGGATAGAGGCATATTTCGGGCACTTTCGGGCACAAATCTTGCCCGGGGACTCTAGGTACCGAAGACTATTAAAGCGTTTGGCGGGATTGGGAACCACGATATCGTGCTTGAGAGCCCAGTGTACGTTAACCATTCGGTTAGCGGTCCTCCCACAGTTTAGCATTACAATATTACATAACGTTACATGCAACGTTGTAACGTTAAAATATTTAACGTGTTATCACTTTATTTAATGTAGTACAATTCACTTAAAGTAAAGAGCTGAAATAGGTCTGTTTCAAGTTTTGGGTTAAGTCCCGGGGAAAGCAATAGCGGCCCAGAGCATGTGCAAAACGTACAGTGGGAATGGTAATTCTAAACGGCAAATTGAAGTAAAGAAAGACCGCAATTGCTTGCCAAGCTGACACACAGACCTGTTTTTTATATTTGCAAAATAAACAAAGATTCAAAGTACACCTATTGACAATTATACAGGGAGATCATGTAGATACAGCACACAAAATAGTTAGTTAAGGATATTAAATATCCTTAACTTTTTGTGTAGTTGATATTATGCTATATATTACGCAAAAAAGTTAAGGATATTTAATATCCTTAACTTTTTTTTTTGTGTAGTGTATGTACCGCAGAAGACATTTATATACACGCCTAAACAATTACCCTGGGCACATCATGGAGACATCTACTAGCACTTGGTATTGCATGGGTCATACAGGTTGCCGATACAGTACATTTGTATTTGTTCACAGTCACGATACCTTTCCATTGTGTACTTATTGCCAATTGCAAGTTTAGCTTCTTCTGTCCGTACCATGTTGTTAACATGTGTATAGTTTATGCGCACAATATAGGATGAACAGTATAAGACATATCGTAGAGTGCGGAAACTGCAGTGTTCTTCATCGTATATCTTGCCTGTGTATTATTTCCAATTAACATGTTTTAAATTTGTACCAAAAGTTCTGTAATCAATACACTAAAATGATATCTTCAATAGGGGGAACAGCAGTGTTCTTCATCGTATATCTTGCCTGTGTATTAGTTCCAACATGTTTTAAATTTGCACCAAAAGTTCTGTAATCAATGCACTAAAATGATATCTTCATCTGGATTTGTACCCAGTGTAAGAAAATGAGATATTCACTTGTTTGTATGAAGAATGGAGATTGATTATAGTAATTTTCTTTGCATGATACACAATAATTACAAAACACATCTTTTGGAGATATGCAACTCAGCCCAGTTGGGCGTATACAAAATGTATATCTCGTCTTGAAAACGATGAAAAATTAGCTTAAACTAAATTTTTGGCATGTAGCAGAACGATACGTGAAACGCAATCACAAATAAATACACAGGTACTGAAATATTTAAAAAGCAAGGATTTTTACAGAAAATATTAGTAATATCTAAGAGACAGGCAACTTCGTGGCATTAATGTTTAGCTATGTCAGCAGTAGCAATAGTATAGTAGTAGTAGCAGCTGTTAAAATGCACAAAAAGTAGCACAGAATAACGAATTGCAATTTGTGCGCGGCCAGCATAACCTACTACAAACTGCAATGAATAAATCAGGTAAAGCAACCGAATGTCTTTAATATCTGTACATATGCAGGCGTCGAGAACTTTATATAGTTACAAATGTACATATGTTAATAAAAATATACCACTGAACATTCTCGGAAGCAATCAATTAACCAACACAATAAATACAAAGACTGCACATAAAAGTTGGCGGTTATACAACTGGGGGTGAATAAGCTAAGCTCTGTTAAGTATAAGTAAAATTCTTAAATACATACGTATTCTTAAATACATACCGAAACAAATGCTTAAATAAAAATAACAAAAAGAAATAATATTTAAAACATCATACTTGTGTTAAGAGACCAAACCACTCAAGGTTCCCAGACTTGAGTCAGCACATTGTTCACAAACATTAAATGGTGCAACGCCTGCTTGTCAGACAACCCATTTGTCAGACACCCCACCTCTCAGACAACCTACTTGTCAAACAGCTCACTTGTCAGACAGCCTAATTTCAGACAGCCTGTGGTTGGTAGATAGGTTTAGCTAGGCAGGTACGTAATTGAGCTAATATTAATTTCCTTCC
>JAAUYG010161216.1_pt1 | contig 13790 bp, 11 predicted proteins | sample 7278091 | NCBI WGS metagenome assembly JAAUYG01 (sample SAMN14350201, study PRJNA611818) | marine sediment metagenome | isolation source: surface marine sediment (0.6m) | place: French Polynesia: Moorea | collected 2018-08
ATTCTCGCTGTAGGAATCTCGGCACGTTGTCGTTTGTGTCCAACACCGACACCATAACAGACACGCTGCTGCTTCTCGCCACGCTGCCACGGTCAGTCGCTATGGCAACCAGGTGGTAGGTTTCAGCCTCCTCGCGATCCAGAACACCACGTGTCTCGATGACCCCTGTCTGCGGATGAATGGAAAACTTGCCGCTGGGATCGTCAGATAGCGAATATCTGGAAAGGAACAGAAATACAGCTGTGCAGCTATATAGACAGAGTTTAGTTACCTTTTTTTTTTTTACAAAATTTTTGTTAGAAGTTAAAAGTTCAATGATGTCAAGCTAGTAATGTTAACCTGTACATGTAAATTGCTTTGAATTTGTCTTTGTAAGGTAAAGTGCTGTGTGAGAGCAGTACTTTACTGTGAATATATGAATAACAACAACAGATTTCAGATTTCATAGCCAAACCAATGATTGTAAATGCCCAAGCAAGTTACATATACGGTACTTCTACAGTACTTCAATATTAAATATTTGTAATCTCAAAACAGATTAGAAAACAAATTCAATGTTTATCATAATATAATAGACACTCAGCAAGCAAGGGCTTAGGTGGACATTAGATAATTTCAACAATAGTTTTCTGGCCAGTACCTTCAATCCAATGGTATATACAGATATGTTACAGGAAAACTGTGGACCTTTGTTTTTATTAAGAAGTAGCGATTTGTGCACAGGCGGTAGCCAACGAACTTAATATCTAATCTGGCATTTGGTATTAATTTGCCCTTTAACTGGTACCATATGTTTATTGCCAGAGGGCGATGCATGTCTGCTTGGTACTGTGCTTGTATAAGGACGTAAACGGTAGTATACAACTACTTCCTTTCATCCTGAGCTGACACACCTACCTGATTTGTGCATTTTCGTCCTTGTCAGCATCACTGGCAGTGATGGACAATACGGAGGTGTAGGGAAGAACGTTTTCCTCGACTTCACCATAGTAACTCCTGTATTGGAACTGCGGGCTGTTGTCGTTGTCGTCCCCAACCAGAATTGTGACCATCCCTGTGCCGGTCAGCCTTGGCGAACCTAGAAATAGGTGGCATCAAAAAAATATTTAAAGTTCATTGTAGGTACAAAAGAAGTTTTGTATTGGACAGACCAATATTTGTATCCTTTTAAAAACATGCATTTTCATGTTGTAGCCCAGTCATAGTGAAAGCCTAGTTTTCTGAAATTGTATTAAGTTACTATGCAGGGAAATGTAAATGGAAGTCCTCTACTACTGCTACTGCTACTACTACTACTACCGGGATACTGTAAATTCATTAATGTTCGCAGGGATTAATGTCTGCGTTTTGAGGCAACACCATGTTTGCGGGGATTAATATTTGCGGTTAGCTCAGGTATTGTTAGTTATCTTGGTAGATGAATTGTTTGCTTGGTATTTATTTTTGCGATTTAAAGATGGTTGCGAAATTCGCCAAATAAATAACTTGCAAACATTAATGAATTTACAGTATTAAACGAATTGATATGCTTAGGGAAATCTTTCGACACCTGATGACTGGATCGACAGAGTTGAGGGAAATGGAATGCAAGTTGTTACGAGCTGCATTCAAACTCAAGACCCAATGATCTGAAGCTGGCCTTCCCGTCTAGTCTTCCAGCAACCTTAGCAAGCTTAGTTTAAGCTCTAACCATGGCAATTATTGCCATGCCACTGCACTTCTCTTCTATAAGGACATACATGTATACGATAGGTATAACTTGCTACATCAGATTACATTTATTAAAGAAATTAGATTTTAGTGAATGTTACTTTAAAGTCAGATGAGAAAATGTTCTGATGTTGGCCAGAACTACTACCAACCTCTCTCTAGCAGTGTCTTGGGGATGCCCAGTGTTTTTCTTGCCTTTCTGTTCTGGCTGCTTCTGCTGAAAGGCCACGTTCAGAAGGTCAATCGGTTCATTTGAGGGCACATATCTGCAATATGAAGGACGTTTATTTTTGAAATATTATTTAAACCTATAAGAAATTGGTTTAATAGGTAGTTGTGCTTTGTTGTGTGGTAAAAACATATTGCATAAGAGGTGAAATTATAAAATAATCTTCTGAGCCAAATTTAACAGCAGGATCTATTGCTGCAACAAACATGACAAAGGCAGAACGTAAAATAGGTACAAATCATGCAAATTTGCCAATTCTTAAATAAGCTGTATGAATATTTTCAACCCAATCTCGCTGTGACAAATCAGAATTATCATGATTATGGTTTAGTGAAACTAGTCTGAATAATCATGTCAAAGGGTTTTGTGGTGATAGTTTAATCTTACTATCATTCAATCCCATGCATGTGTTACGACATCACTCTCGTTTAAGACCACTATCAGTAACGTCACTTGCATTTTCAAACTAAATTCCCCATCATTTTTATGACTCCCACATTTTTAAATCCAATTTACATTATGCGGATCGGCCGTTTAAAAGTACAGAATTGGATAATAATGCAAGACAACAACGTCTACCTGTCAGCCAATGCAGCAATGACAAGACAGTCGATCCCGCCAGAGAAGAGGACAGCCACTGTAGCATGCGTACAACCACCTTCTTGGTTCTGTGACGAACCATCCCCAATATCGGTTACAGAAGACAACTCAGCTGGTGGTTCCTCATGCGAAAAATTTGAAATGTCACGTCCAGAAGCCTGCGATAAGTGGCTACTGACGTTCTTCTGAGAAGTCACAGAGTTGCACTGTGGTTTAGATACCTGATTTGACGAATGTGATATTTCATTTGCCATAGTCTGTGATATTTCTTGGCTGCTGTTGTTACATTTCCTAGAGAGGAGCTTTGCCTGTAAACAGTTAGAGCATAATCCTGCTTGGTGCTTTACGCGAAGTCTCACCGCTTCCCCCAACACATCAATGAGCTGCTGTGCTAGCTGCATCTGTCGTTGACTAACATTCATAAAATGACTGGCTAGGTCATTGTTTGATGCATCTATACCACAAGCGAGATCATTTTCAGGTAATTGCTCGTTAAAGAAGCCAATTGTTGCAACAACACCTTGGCCAGGGGTTGATATGTACCCGCCAAGTTCTAGAGATTTCTTTTCTCTTAAACCAGGGTGAAATGGTGCAACTTCATGATTAGAAGCACCCTCTGGAGCTGATGATGTTGGTGATGGTAGCAACCACGGATGGAGTGTCAATGTCGCATTCCGGAGCGTTGAGGGCATCGACAGATCCAGACAGTATATACCAGCTGCTGGAATCTCTGACCACGAGTTCTGGAACAGGATCAGAAAGGGAATTCCTAATCCAGTATTAGCACTAACTGGCCAAAACAGCCATCCCTACTTAAAAGAGACAGCCTTTCTGTCAAATAATTCTATCCATATTAGAGAGGTACTGTACATGTATCCCTCCATGATGGGAAGCATCAAAAGTATTCATGGTATTTGCTGCTAACATTTTTTTTTCCTATCTAGACATTGTAGACAGGATGTCCACCCATCAGGTCAAGTGAGAGGGTCTTTCAGACAGCGACAATGCAGTCTCAACTCTATATTTAACCACCTTGTCTTTGCTTGACTTAATTTCATTAATATCTGGCCTCGGTGGTGGCAACCTATTTCGAGCAAACAGCTGACAGAAACTCTGGACTTGAGAAATTATCATGCTCTTTTCAAACAATCTTAAGTGGGTTTTTTTTTTACATTACATTTATATATTTATATAGCACGGATTCAAAACCTGTGGTTATCTGTGGACTATCTAACAATTAAAATCTATAAAACATCCAGGTTGAAGAGTTTTTTTCTATGCAGAACCACTATATAGACAGTTCAATACAGATCTGGACATTGATCGACCAGCAGGTCACACAATTAACTGTGGTTGTAGTTACATTTCCTTAATGAGAACTGTCACCCGCAACAAAGTTTACAACACTTTCAACTCCGATAAAATACAGAATACAACCAATGTAGTCTACTCAGTACCAGATACCGATACCTTTTCACTGGTGGTAAAGGATTTTGACAGATACTATTAATATTTCAGGACACACATTCTTACATATAAAGATTTAGCAGTGAAACTTGTATATAAAGACCACCCTAGGGAACAGCAAAATGTGGTCCTTATACACAGGCGCCCTTTATATGCATGTTCTATGACATAGAAACTATACTCCTTGGGACCTGTAAAATGTTGTCTTTATAAACAGGTGGTCTTTATATACAGTTGGTTTTTAGAGTAGGTTTGACTAGAATGCAAGTACAACTTGTAAATAACTTTTGAGTTTTCTACATTTGAAGTACATGTACTTAAATTGTAACATCAAGGTTACTACAAGACTCTGAGTGGTTCCTAAACAATGCTAACCAGTGTACTTGGTTTTAAAGTGCTAGACATGACTAAATATAAAACAGAACTGTTGAACCAGTGGTAACCATAACTTACCATAGGTTTTACCATCAGCGATGACAGCAGGAAATGTCCATCCGCCCTGCTGCAGAGCAGCGACCTCCTACCAAACAGATCTCGGCCAAACCACAGCTTCTGTGCGTTGTTCTGAAATGTTATTCAGCAATAATTAATTAAGGCAGCACATTTCCAACCAAACCCTTGTATGGGTAACCTATTCAGCCACTTCCTCCAAAGTTCATATTACTGGGCTTTTCAGCACAACGGATACACTGTATATATGTATAACATATGGTGTGATTTAAATAAAACACAAAAACAAGCTCAGTTGAAAATATTCTATAAATTATTAGCAAGAACAGCAGAATTCTCCTTTCATGATTAACTACCTGCCAGAAGACAAATGCCCATGGGCCATGGATCTTGGCCAGTACTGACAGAATCTCTCTCTCAGTGCCTGCGTTGGCGAGATGTTTCAGCAAAACTGCACTGTCGTTCTCGTGTGAGGCAACCTGAAATATACCCAAACCAAATCACCCATTAAGACGTCATTCAACACATATAGTTATGGCCAAAACTTGCAATTATACAGCTCCCTTAATTGGCACATGTGGCAATCTCTTGGCATTGCTTTCAAACCTGTGCCAATATCAGGAGTATACATGGGTCTATAAGAGATGACCCGATTCGAGTTTTATTATTTAACAGAGAACTACAAATTGGAGATCATTAACACTATCTGAACATGCTGAATCGTATATCAATATTTAATACCCATGGCGAGTCACAGATCACTCTTTAATAGGCATATTCTAGTCTTAGATCAATCTTTAACAGCCATGAATCCGCAGACCGGAATTTAACAGCAACTGGACGCCGCAGATCGTTATTTTAGCGATGGACTGATCATCAGATCGTAGTTTTATAGGTGGGCTGGCTCACGAATCGGCAATTAACAGGGGCACCAAATCGCTAATCACTCTTTAGTGAGGAGTGCAGATCGTGAAACACAAGATAAGAATTTGGTCGGTTCGGTAGATCATTTTGCTAAAACAGCTGGTTCACGCAATTCGGTCGATTCGATTTTTACCCATGTATACCCCTAATATCGTCCTGTTAATATATATAGCTGGCAAGACAGGGCACAGATTACACACATTCTTGTACTGGATATTTGGTAGACAAATAGGCAAAATACACTTGACATTTGATGGGATGGTGAGATAAATAGATACTGCAACAGTATCAGTAACTCTTATACCGAAAGCAGTAATAATGGATATATAAATTAATGAATTACAGCGGTTCCTGCATTTTAAGACGAGCTCAGCCAGAAAACTAGACAGTCGGTTGCCTGCAACGCGAGGAGGCAACCCACTTTTTGAACATAATAACACATGTGTGAAGTTACAACCCTGGAGTAATTTCATATTTTCTACAGCAAGTCAACATGACCTTGACATTGGTAACCAAGGTCACTTAGGGACAAATAAATGTAATGGCACTGTCAAACATTCCACATATGAGGTCCTTGTACTCTTCAACAAAATCATGGGTGTAAGTTTGGCCATTCTATACATTAAAGGGCTACAATTGGTTCGATCCACATTTTGACGTTCAAGGTCACTCAAGGTCAAATCCAATAGCATGGCTAAACTTGCCACCACATATATGATTTCATTATACAGGGCTGGGATCAATTCCGAAGTTTGAATTCCAATTCCAAGATTTGGACCAATTTCCAAAATTGCTGTATTTGGGCATAAAAAAGTATTCCTTGGCAGAAGTTACGCATGTATAGTATTTTTCTACCCCAGGGAGGTCGAGATTAAGCTTATTTTCGCTCTATGGGCAGCGGTTTCCGCAATTTTCAAAATTGCCACATTTGGGCATGAAACTTGTCCACTGGTCAAAGTTCCAGAAGGTGCACATTTACTCTCTTTCTGCCCCAAGGGATCGAAATTGAGCTTATTTTTGCTCTAAAGGCAGTGGTTTCTGAGATACAGGCCAATTTTCAAAATTGCCATATTTGGACATGAAACTTGGCAACTGGCCAAAGTTCACCAGAAGTTGCACATAAAATCTTTCTATCCCAGGCGGGTGAAATTGAGCTTACTTTTGCTCTACGGGCCGTGGTTTCAGAGATACAGGCTGATCTTCAAAATTGCCTTATTTGGGCATGAAACTTCGCCGCTGACAAAAGATCCAGACGTTGCACATATACGCTCTTTCTATCTCAGGGGTCATGATTGAGCTTATTTTCGCTCTACGGGGAGCGGTTTCCAAGATACAGGCCGATTTTCAAAATTGCCATATTTGGGCATTAAACTTGGCAATTGGCCAAAGTGCCAGAAGTTGCACATGTACTCTTTCTACCCCAAGGGGTTGAAATTGAGCATATTTTTCCTCTACGGGCAGCGGTTTACGAGATATGGGCCTATTTTCAAAATTGCCATATTTGAGCGTAAAACTTGGCAATTTGCCAAACTTGCAGAAGTTGCACATATACTCTCTTCTACCCCAGAGGACCGAAATTGAGATTACTTTTAATCTACAGGCAGTGGTTTGAGAGATACGAGCAGATTTTAAAAATTGCCATATTTGGGCATGAAACTTGGCAAAAGTTCCAAAGTTGTACATAAACCCCCTACAACCTAATATTCCCGAAAAAAAAATCGGGGAATGCACCGAATGGTATCAAAATTACCTTGAACACTTAACAGCAAAAGTACCTTGCATACACTAATGCTAAGTACTTATCCCCAAGGCCCAAATATTGGTCCGTTTTGCTCTACTGCCAGCCATTTTCAAGATACAAGGCTGTCAAAATCAGAAATTTCGGAAAAAAATGCACCGTATGAGCCTAATAGCCAGACCAGAGGCCACACAATTGGAAATATCAGCCAGAACAATAGGTCGCTAGTAATGTGTAGATTCAAACATACTGACATCCCAGACAAAATTTGAAATTTAAAACTGAAAAAAAAAATAATAAAAAGAAGTATTTTAACATTGTGATTAATTTTTTTCGTTTTCATTATCAGGTCAGGTCATGTGGAGTGCATTTCAATGGGGCCTTAGGTTCAAATCAATGTCCAATAATCGTCATATGCCTGGATGTGACATTTCATCATCTACTGACAGTCAAATCACTTTTCATAATTGCGCTATGGTTGAAACAAACTGACTGATTGCCAACACTAAATTAAAACTTCAAATAACATTTACAATTAGTATGCCAGGTGGCAGACCAAACTAAGGACATGTATGAAATTTCAAAAAAGTTTCACACACAATGTGCACAAATGATGCAGATGCAGCATAAGAAACATGGTTCATTTATTTATTTGATAGTACATAAACAACTACAAAACATGCAAAGGGGAAGAAGGGTTAATTAAACAATAGACACTCCTACCATTAAAATGCACACCCTGAAGGCTCCTCTTAAAATTGAAAACTGAACTGGAGAGTACAGTGTCTTAGGCTAAAATATTACAATTTCTAACCAATCTATTAGACCAAAACAATTTCCTTTTTTTCTGTTCGACAATAGAATGGTATTTAAAATCTCGCAAAATCTCACCATCTCACAAAATTGGATAAAAAAAGCCTGTATACACTTGAAACTTTAATAAGGTGGCTGTTTAGCTGCCCTGCTCTTCCCGACATACATTTGTACTGCATTGGTTATGGGAATTAGAAAACCTGAAAAGCAGCTCCAGCTGACTGAGTTTGATTGCCACCCAAGGTGTAGCGACCGTGGTATAATATAGTTATAACTAGCCAATAATAAGGTAGCAATTTTTATTCTGAAGTCCACCAAGCCACAAAATTAATTTCCTTAAGACATGTAAAACCCATAACAAAAGCATGAAATGATGAGGATAGTACCAACCATATAAATGTATTAAATGCATCTTTTACAACTTTTTTTCCACTCCTTGTTATAATCTTGTGTCAGTTTGTGTAGGGAAGGATGACATGATATGTAACCTTGAAGCATACATAACAGGTTCGGACAACTGCCTAACAACACTTGACATACTGCAAATTAACCTTTCACTGATAACTACATGTCAATATTTCAGAAGTCTGTTTTGTTAACAATATCACATATCACACAGATAATATGAATAATGTAGAGCATCACTCTCATCACCAAAAGCTACAATGTACCCTGGCCAACATTTGGCTAATTAAGATGAATATTAATACGGTTAGACATGTTAAGAGTCTGGTGATCTGAAAACTGGTTAAGCAATGATAACTTGGGAGTGTTTCCGCCCCAGCTGACTAGAGCCATCTCTCCTCAGATGCAGACAAGCCAGTACCTGGCAGATAGCACCCCTTTTAGCTGTCTATGGTTACCATGGTTACCACCAGTTCGCACCGGTGGCTGCCAGTTTCACAATGCGCTCACTCTGACTGAGCAGCCAGCCCCTAAAGTAAAACTCCTTGAATTAAGAAGCCAAACTACCTTCACCATCATGCACCCCTTAAAACAATGCAGCACTGCATTTTAGTGATCAGTTACAGATTAAAGCAATTTTTGAGGCTTTTTACACTTCTTTATGGTCTCTTCGGCATATTTTCCCCCAAGGGATATTAATTACTCCCTATCATGACCACAGTTACCTCAGAATGGCCGTCATATTTGGGCAGTCGCTGATTTTACTGTAGTATTTTGCAGAGACTGGAAGTGTACAATATGCTAAAACACTACTAACAGATACAATGTACTCTGAAGTGTTCTAAACGAACCACTTGCACTCGGCATGTTGAAAAATTATAGTATCGTATTTGCATAGAGGTTATTTACAGTTACAATCCCATTCTACATGTTCTACAAATGTTAGATACATGTTCTAGCAATCATGACAATTGTTATTGACAACATACTGCGAGTTGACATAATGGGTGGATTTTTAACTTTTGCTCATGTAAAACCGCCTAAGTTTGCGAATCCCCAGCGTTTGGTAACTTTGCTGGTAACTATGTCTGCGTAAATTTAAATAGAAGCTACAAGCCTACACCGATGACATCCTAGCGCCCTTGAGCAAATCACAAAGAACTCTCCACCCTCCCTCCACCATAGGCATCATTTTTTTCTTTTACTGTAAAACGCATGTGTCAATTTATTTAGCATGTTTAGTCACAATGGATCATTTTAATTATTCAAGCTACAGAAATATAGAACTAGTACTACTGTACATATTCAATTCAAACTACATGTACCTGTATTATGTACAAATCTTTAACTGAAACTGCAGCACCCCATGTACATGTATGATGAACATGATGTATGAAACAACAAAACTCATGTGTTTGGTTATCCCAAATATTGTACATGTTGTAGTCGAACCTATAACCTGGCGCACCAACGTCACACCATTTGATGTGGTCCCAAAGGACAATTTTCTTTGTTAAATGACCTTGAAGACTACCTGCAATATAAGACCACATTTTCTTGTTTCCCATGTGTTGCTTTAAAACAGAGGGACCGCTGTACTCTGAAGTGTTCTTAACGAACCACTTGCACTCGGCATGTTGAAAAATTATAGTATCATATCTGCATAGAGGTTATGTACAATTACAACTCCATTCTACATGTTCTAGCAATCATGACAATTGTTATTGACAACATACTGCGAGTTGACATAATGGGTGGATTTTTAACTTTTGCTCATGTAAAACTATCTAGTAAGTTTGCTGGAATCAAACTTTTTCCAGCGTTTCGTAACTTTGCTGGTAACTATGTCAGCGTAAATTTAAATAGAGGCTACACTGATCATGCTGATGACATCCTAGCGCTCTTGAGCAAATCACAAAGAACTCTCCACCCTCCCTCCACCATAGGCATCATTTTTTCTTTTTTACTGTAAAATGCATGTGTCAATTTATTTAATCAACTACAGAAATATAGAACTACTATACATATTCAATTCAAACTACATGTACCTGTATTATGTACAAATCTTTAACTGAAACTGCAGTACCACATGTACGTCATGTATGATGAACATTATGTATGAAACAAAACGCATGTGTTTGGTTATCCCAAATATTGTACATGTAGTTGAACCTACAGGCCTAACCTGGAGTACCAATGTCACACCATTTATTACACACTACCAGTTAGAAAGGTACTTCACACCTGGATGGCTGGGGAATATCATGTTTGTTTTTGGGTAGTAGTTTATGCCATGAATTAGGTTTGGCACACATCCATTGCTTTTACAAGCCATTTTTGTGCTGTTCCACCTGACCCAGAAAGGTCTCCCGAAGTCGGCTGATGGGCCGGTGAAGTAATCGTGTGGTAATTCATGGTAGTAGAGTGTGTTGTTACCCGTACATTCCAGCACAATTTCATATCTGCGTCGTGCCCTTAGAGTGACCGGCTTCCTAAACCGAGCTTCATGGTAATGGAACCGATTTACTGGTGAGGCTGTGGGACCAACATCGACAGTGCCAATGTACCGTGATCGGACTCTTCCATAACACGATTTTCGTGTAATTATAACCTTCATTGCAAAGCCTTCCTCACTGTATCTATGGCAAACCAATTCATCCAGTTGGAGTCGGAAAGCCAACAGGGACACGGGAGTCTCAACTGAGAGGACAAGACATCCTTTTTTGCACTCTTTGTGACTTTTAACAGCAAAAATATTGCAGAGGGAAGACTCTATACCTTTTTTGATGTCGATGGAGTAGGAGATCCAATAGTCATCACCATCATGTTTGTCATTTTCAAACTTCCCGTAGTGCGACCGTCGTACACAATTAAATGGAACATCCCCGACACTACGTATGGTGTCCATTCTGTTGGTTTTGTCCTGCATTGGTTTCTGACTGGTGTTTTTCCTTTGTTCAGGGATATCTTTCTGACTGATATACTCAAGTAGCTTTTGTTCATCCTCGCTGTTGAGCACCCCATGTTTGGACACGATAGCAAACTCTGTTGAACTCATTGTAGGAAATCTGATAAGCTGGAGGAGATCTCCTAGGTGTTCGGCAATGTCCTTTGGTTGTACCGGCTGACCATGGCCCTTGCACTGATGTTCCGCCCACCCATAACAGACTGCATACAACTCATATTCTTCACAGTTCAGAAAGTCATTTTCCAATAGCTGTCGAAGGGTGTCACGAGAGAGTTCGTCATACTCTATATCTTTCTCAAAGATTTTACTGGCAAATGCCTGAATATAAGCCATTGTTGCATTGCGGATTTCCGGGATGACATACTTATCCACTTTATACAGCCCAGCAAACCTGACAGCATTTTCTCTGCATAATATGCGCTTACAGAACTGTTGGATGCACTGATCTTTCAGTGTGTGAATCAGGTATTTATCACTCAGATAAGCCAAGTTGACGATGTTGTCTGGGGTGATATCCACGATGTCACAGTACATGTAACTGTGGAGAGAGAAAATATACAATTTACATGATTTATCGACTAAAATTTTTTTGCTAAAGGAAACACTGGTCACAAAAAGTGATATTTTTTTTCATCACCCCATTTCAACCTGATGATGTTCAATTGGTGAAAAGATTTTAACTTGTTGGTATAGTCTCTGGAGATATAATTTAAAAGACCAGAAGCAAATTAAGATACGAGTCACCAAAGTATCCAGCTGCTAAAACATGTAAAAGTTCTTTTAATACAAAGTTTACTACCAATGCTATTGATATTAGAATTCTTATAGATAAAAGCCTGTGCTTTTTTCGGTTTTTCTTTTCGTGTACTTGTGTTTGATGTACAAAGTGTACTGGAGATATGCGCACAAGAGTACAACCAGCAAGTCACAATGTGGAAGAGCAGCCCTTGTTTACTGCAATGGTTAGTACATTCTTTTAACACTTTGCAAGACATTTCCACTTGTTCATGTTGTTGTGTCATGTAATTTATATGAAAGGCTCTTGGTCAACACCTCACATACCGGTATATCATTTGCTTCATAATTCATAAATCTAATTACACATGTACTTGTTACAACATTAACAAGGTTAAACACTACTTCAAAGTAAGTTTACTTTCCAAGCTTATGTGGGTTGAACTTAAGCTGATTATCTCTTGCTAGTAAAATGAGTTGAAATACCTTAGAAGTTCACCAAAGGCACCAGGTGTGGCATCTGGAACCTCAATCGGGCCTCCACTCTGTGCCTCCTGCATGCTCCCTGCCAGCATGGCAAAGAACACGGGACTCCGGGACACAAGGACATATCTGTGCGCACGGAACAGCTTGCGATCAGGCAATTCTCCAACAAGGAATTCCACATCAGTACAAAGTTCCTGCTTCAGCATTTGTCTATTGGCGTCCTGAACAGACTTCATATTAGTCTGCCAGCCAAATTCTGCCACACTCTAAAAGCAAGAGGAATAAATGTATTCATACACTTTAAAATATGTTCACAAGAAGAGAATGGATCAGATATCCTGAACATGCTAAAGATAGGGGAAAATAATGCTTACTGCTTGAGCATTCTAGATGATAAAATTTTGATGGAACACATACGACTAGTACAGAGACCTTACAAAAATGTAGTGCAGGTAGCAATATCAACTACAATGACCACAATAAAAGTGCTGTTATAAATGGTATCCAGTCAAAGTTTAATGTGAACAACAAGAGGCCCTAGGGAGTCGACTTAGCGTGATATTCCACTTCGCCATGCACTTGTGATAAAACCAAGTTAGGTTCCCATATAACAGCCATGTAGCTAAGCCATGTAGCTGACGTGATTACAGTGAAACCTGTCTTGAGCGACCACTGCCATGAGAGATCACCTGGCTTGAAAGACCAGATATTCCTGGCAGAAGATCCTACATTTCAATGTAATTGAGCCTGTCACCAAAGACCACCTGTCTTGAGAGACCACATTTGCATGGCCAGGGGTGGTCTTTCAAGACAGCTTCTAAAGTTGTAATCAGAAATTTGACATTTGAATATGTTGAAGGCAAAAATGACCTTGGTTTAGACAAGAACTGAAGCAAAATGTACCCTATATGTCATATATAGGGTACATTTTGCTTCAGTTCTTGTAATAATATTTGATCTCAGTATGAAATTTTAGTCTATATAGTGCTCCACAGGCAACTGCTTTTGAGTCGCAGGATATATCACTGTATATTGAGACAACTGCACTGAACATGTCGAATGACCCCAACTGACCTTGAACATTAGGTGAAGTGTAATATGTGTCACTAGTGTCCTTATGTCCCAACTGTCAGTCCATTTTGCTCTAGGATCAGATATTTTCCAGTTACAGACCATAGAGACAAGTACAGTAGAACCTGTCTTGAAAGACCACCCAATTGGCCATAAAAGTGTGGTCTGTCAAGACAGATGGTCTCTGTTGACAG
>JAAUYG010154612.1_pt1 | contig 13789 bp, 14 predicted proteins | sample 7278091 | NCBI WGS metagenome assembly JAAUYG01 (sample SAMN14350201, study PRJNA611818) | marine sediment metagenome | isolation source: surface marine sediment (0.6m) | place: French Polynesia: Moorea | collected 2018-08
CCAGTGATAAGGCCATACCACAATTAATTCTTGAACGAGGTCGATAACCCTATTATTATATACCTCCTACTATATTATAAATACATATCATGCCGTTTTAAGCCTTATTTAGGTAGCAGTCCAGTTCAACCGTCCAGTTCAAGAATTAACTGGACGGTTACCTATAATGGTAAAGTATAGGGAAAATCATTGAGGTATATAATAATATGTAATATTATCAGGGCACCCTATTCCAAGGTATTCACAATGATATTCCCCGATACTCCACACTCAAACCTTTTTTTCAGTCCCAATATATGCATAAATTGTATTGCAGTAGACTACAGAAGTGTTCTTATATAATACAAATGTATATATATAACATGTATAAGTATGTGTAATATCAGAACCACTGCAACAGTATCCACATGCACTGACAGTGCTTGACAATTAGAATACACACTAGTATCAGATTTAAAGTTGGTTGTCATATTTCTAGTTCCCGAAACAATCGTGATGAAGCACTTGGAGGCATGGACCAGGTTGGCCGGAGATTGAAGGTGTCTGATTGGGATATGAACGAACAGAATTTGGCACTAAAGACCCTTGATACTACTGAAGGTATTATTACTAGTAGTTATATCTTCTGTAAATTTCAAATGCTAACATTTCGAATCAGTGATGTTATGATCTCAACTGGGAGCTACATGCATGTCAAAATGACAGTAATATTTCGGTATTAAACGTTTAATCGGTGGTTATAATATCAGCTTAGTAAGGGTGATTTCATGTACACGACGCACAGAGGGCTAAACATTGGCAGTATCGTCATAATCTTTCCATTTTCAGACTCAGCCCTGAAGGCCTACGAGTTGGATTTTCAGCAGAAAGAGAACCGGAAAGCTCACCATACTGAGGATTACGAGGCAGAAGAACTAATTGTTCGCCGGGGACAGGCATTTAACGTCACCGTGTCATTCAGCCGTAACTACAACAAAGAGGCAGACACTGTGGTAGTTCAGCTAACGACAGGTATAAAGGTCTGACAGTTACTGGCAGATACATACGCCGAGTAACAGAGTGCTGCTGGGAAACCGATCTGGGTTTGAAGCTAGGAAAAAGATGTCAATAAGATAACTGATTCCATTGTTTAAGCTATGACAATATGTCAATAAGTTTATTGATTCCATTGTTTAAGCTATGATGAGATGTCAGTAAGGTAACTGATTCATTCCATTGTTTAAGCTAGGAAGAGATGTCAATAAAACCGATTCTATTTTGTCATTGTTTGTATGGTACCTAATGTGGAAGAACAAATTTCGCACTGTACTAGCTGCCCGGGACTAGCTGCTACTGCTGTAGGAAGATTTGTGACATTGACTTTATTGTGTGGCACGTTACATATATTGACAGGTCACCGACCCCAAGAGAGTAAGGATACTCTGGTTCGTCTGGCGCTGAGTTTCGACGAGCCACGTGGTGACGGCGAGGACTGGCATGCCAGCTACGTGTCCCAGAGCGACGAGGACAAGTCCCTAGTTATCAGCATTCTGCCTGCTGCTGATGCCATCGTTGGCCGATATCGCGTGTTTGTGGAGGCCCAGACTAATGGACCAAACGACACTTTGCTCACACACCGGCGGGAGTTTGAGAATACGTTTGTGGTGCTCTTCAATGCCTGGTGTGAGCGTGAGTATTCACTGCTCCTGCTGGCTGTGACATAGGCTAGGACAAAAGAAATATTTAAAAATTAAAACAGCTAACCATTTCTTACATGATTTGCAGTGTGTAACATATCACCGTTCTCTTGGTTATGTAAACCAAAATGTATATCATATGAAGGTAACTGAAGATATCAACTAGTACATTTCTTACAGGACATGAATGGTATGATTTATACTTAACTAGATTGATAAGTACCGCATTTGTGTTTACATAAAGGATTGTTACTTTTGGAAGGACGGTGTATGAATATCTTGTGCATGACATATTTATTAGATATGGCATATGTAATATTTACCATTTCCTAAAATTACAGATGTAAATAAATACAATTTTCAATTTTGTGTACCCTCCAGAGGATCAGTGCTATTTGGCAGATGAAGATGAGCGGGAGGAGTATGTGCTGCGTGATAAAGGACGTATCTGGCAGAGTGACCCATATAACACTGGCACTCCTTGGAACTTCGGCCAGGTACGGAACCAGAGGACAGCATATTTAAAAAAAATAAAAAACAAATTAAATAACCTTAAGTTTGTGATAATTGTAATCAATTCACATGTTTAATAGTCAAGGTCAATTTTGAGCCCAAGTTATTTTCAATAGTCAAGGTCAATTTTGAGCCCAAGTTATTTTCAAACAAAGAACTGCCTTCAGACTGAATTAAACTGACTGTGCTGTCATGATATTCCATACTGTGTTCTCTCTGACAGTTCGAGGAGGTAACATTGGAAGCGGCGCTGTATCTCCTGAATAAAGCAGAACTTCTGGATGGTGCTCGGTCCAATCCAACCATGGTCTCTCGTTGCATGTCTGCTATGGTAGGTAACTTACTGACTTTTTTTAAGATAGCTACTTCTGCCATTCAAGCAGTTAAAAATTCTAACTGAATTCCCAATCTTAACAATCTCCAATGCGAACTACTCCATCAAGTCTCCTTGAAGTTAAATTTAACGATAAATACATGTGATCATATTAGCGGTATTAGTAATTGACTTCACATTTCAGTGGTTGCAAAGCTTTGTACAGGTGTTACAAAGGCGCATGTGATAGTTACTGGTAGTCCAGACCTGACGATAGTTTATAGTGTTAGTAGCTATCGGTTTCGAAAAGGAAATTGAAGAGAGGCATATAAGAGCTGTAGTTTGAGTGTAAAGCCATCTTCACATAGGTACTTGTTATTCCAGAGAGTATGCACCAGTACCTTACTGCTATAAAGTCTCAGGTTAATTTCTGTCTTTCGGTCGAGGTACAGGACTTCCAGTTCTATACACTATATTTCAGGCAAATAGTAATGATGAAGACTCCGGTGTGCTGACCGGCCGATGGACAGACGAGTACCCTAAGAACTCCACCGTCCCCTGGGCGTGGACCGGCAGTGTGGCCATCTTAGAGGAGTATATGAAGACAAAGAAAGCGGTTCGATACGGCCAGTGCTGGGTGTTCTCTGGCCTGATAACAACTTTGCTCCGTACTCTGGGTATAGCCACTCGCAGTGTGACCAACTTCCAGTCGGCCCACGACACCGACGCCAGTATGACCATCGACTATCACTGGGATGAGGATGACGAACCTCTCACTGATCTCAACGATTCTGTGTGGTAAGAGTGGAACAGCAGAATGTAAGGTTTTAGACCACCTGGGGTTCAGGCCAAACTCGTCTTAATTTGGAGGTGGTCATAATTCTGAAACAATATAGCACTTTTGGGGGCGGCGTTTGATTGTTGAATTGCTGGTCTTAATTCTTGGGTGGTCTTCATTCTTGGAGTGGTCTTAATTCTGGGGGTAGTCTTAATTCTTGGTAAGGTCTTAATTCTGAGGTGTATTTTTGAAGTAGTTTATAAAGATAGTGTTCCACTGCAATAACTAAGTAGTGGTCCTAGCCCCCTTGGTAGATTGTCCTTATAGCCTTGAAGTGTGAGATTCCACAAAATAAAAGTTTTCGGGATTTCACCGTTATCTGAGGTCCAGGATGCTAAGTCCAAGCCTTGTTATAGTTCAGGAATATACCAGGTATCTTAGCTGTCAGTGGTGTGTAACTTATCAAAAATTGCACAGTGTGTAGATATTTTAAATATTCTTGTGTCCTGAATGTTTTTTTAAAGGAACTTCCACGTGTGGAATGAGTCGTATTTCAAGCGGCCTGATCTCCCTGACGGTTATGACGGATGGCAGGCATTTGATGCTACCCCACAGGAGCTAAGTGAAGGTAGGGGACTGACTTTATTATGCTATATATATTTTTCTCTGAGCCTCAGAACTCTTCATGTAATATATAATTTTGTTAAATGTAAGATAATATTTATTAAAATGAAATATTTCTTACCTCCTGCATAAATTTAAACTGCATATATCCATATGAATTTGTATGCACTGGGGCCACTGTCTTGAAATTTCTTAAGGCTGTAGCTCACATCATTCATGTTTATCATTGATCACCAGGATCTTTTTACTTATAGACTTAAAATTTTTCAAAAATACCTCCCTCAGTCCCTACACACATGTACCTCACCAGCATTTTGGTGATGAGGTGGGCACTGATTACAGGTGTGATTAGGTGGGCACTGATTACAGGTGTGATTAGCTGGGCAATGATTGCAGGTGTGATAACTTAAGATGCTGTGATTACAGGTGTGATGAGGTGTGGACCGTGTCCAGTTGCTGCTCTGAAGGAAGGATCCGTCTATATTCCGTATGATGCTCCTTTCATATTTGCTGAGGTCAATGGGGACAAAGTACACTGGCTGGTGAGTGTCACAGTAAACCAAGGCAGTTGTCACAAAGACAAAGTAGCTAAGATAGGACATCAGTGAGTGACTGCTAGAATTAAAACTTGATGAAATTTGCTGCGCGAGACCATTGAAATGAAAGACCATTTGTCCTTGTCTTAAAAAACAACATTTTCAGATTGGAAGGAGCATGTTATGTGCTTCTTAACAAGCTGCTAGAGATGCTGAGCACTATGAGTGGCTATTTGCCTATCACTTGATCAGAGTCAGCCATCTAACCCGACAGGTTCTACTGTATTAAAATTTCTCAGTTTTCTCTACATGCTATAGGTTGTGATATAGCTTTTGGGGTACTCACATATGAGGCCAGGAGAGGGGGGATCCCTATCAAGTTTACTGTTGAGTGACTTGGTTTTCTGTTGCTGTATTATATGCAACTGTGGCCCATTTTAGTGAGTTATCACTTGTGCCGAAAAAGGACCTAATAAGATCATTTCGTTGCGTGTTTACATGTAGCTAGAACAACATAAATAAATTACGCAAACATACATCAGTTTGCATAGCACATAAATGGGGGTGGGGTGGGTGGATTCTGGTTACTGATCTCCATGCTGTGTTGGCTGTGTTATAGGTGAAGAAGGATGGGACTATGGAGGTTCTGGGAAAGGAGCAGCGGGCGGTGGGCCAGTATATCAGCACCAAGGCTGTAGGACGCAATGCTCGCCTCGACCTCACCCGGGAATACAAGGCCAGAGAAGGTGAGAGATTTAAAATCTTCTGTACTCGTCATAGCGTGCCCATTTAGGGTCTCACAAGATTTTGTTCCTATCTCATTGACATGGGTAGCGGTCAGTAGTTCCACTTGACAGTTTACATCAGCTGCTTGTCTTTTGTCATGTTATTCTAAACTCATATACTTCCTCTTTAATTAACCGTGACTATTAAGATACTAGTACCCTGCAAGTTTCTCTGCCATGTGGTATTAAAATTCGACACCAGGTGGCAGCACTATGCATATGACAGCCAGTAGAACAACAGCCTAGACACCATGTGCCTTGATCAGTGATGGTAGAATCAATATTTATGTTGGACAAACTCTTCATATGGTAAAAATTATTATATTCCAAAATTGACAAAAAAAAAAAAAATAACATCCTTTTCAAATATTTTCTTTGAAAAAGAAAAGTTTGTAGCAAACCCATATAAAATGTATAGAAGCCTAGTTATCTTAAATAAGTGAGCCTATGTTGGAGTGGTTACCAGCTATCCCCCAGACCTGTTTCAAAGCCTGGTTGCCGCCAGCTTTGGGCAAAGTCCCCGGACCTATGGGCAGAGATTGCCAGGGGGGAGACCCTCTACAGTCTCACCCAGTCCTCCACCTGTCCCCGTGACAGGTAGAGCAGAGTTTGAGCCAGGAGGAGGGTGAGGCACTGTCACAGCACAGTGATACAGGTGGACCTCCTTCACTGGAGGTTTAACAGAACGGGGCTTACTCAGGGGAGAGCTCAACTTTTTGGTGTCAATTTGGAGTTTTCATCTAATTCTGTATAAATTGTCCGATGTCACCAGGCTCACATCACCATGACTATGTGAGGTGACTAAATTTACTCGCACAACAGCTCCGCATTGACTGAAGATTTTTTTCAGTTTTTTAGTCTTTTACTATGACTGAAATTTTTTTTTTCCACAATTATTAATGAACAGTACCAGTCTTTTTCATGAAGTGATGAAGTTTAGTAATCAAACCTCATTGCCAGTGAACAGGTTTGGTGATACAGTGGTCCCTCTCTTAAAGGACACTCTCTAGAGAGGACACCCCTCTAGAAAGGACATAAATTCTTGTCCGGAAGTACTGTGAATACGTGTAATGCTCCCTCTCTCCAAAGGACACCTCTCTAATAAGGACAGAACTGTTTGGCAGAAGAGGTGTCCTCATTAGAGGGGGAGTACTGTATTTTATAAAAATGTGTCAAAAATAGAAAAATGTTCTTTTGCATGTTAATCTCTGATTGCTGTGAAAATATATCGAATGAAATAGGCTATTGTTTTGCCAGATTATGGCTTATAAGGACTGATGAAATGTGTATACTTGTACTTCCAGGATCTGACGAGGAAAGAAAGGCTGTTCAGAGAGCGTTCCGCTTCAGTTCACGTCGCAAACACCGCGTCTATGATGTTCCTCCACCCGATGTCACCTTCAACCTGCAGGTCCCGGACACCGTTGTCATCGGCAACGCCTTCACCGTGAAAGTGGATCTGCGTAATAATTCCGAGGAGACTCGCCACAGCACGGTCCGGCTGACAGCCGTCGCGTCGTACTACACTGGGGTCCCCTGTGAGAAAGTGGGGACGAAGGCGTTTGTGGAGGAACTGAGTCCTGGGGAAGGTGAGAGGGTTGTGGACAGACTGCAGTATTTCCTGTAGGCTAGGGAGTGGTAGGTGTAACATTAAACCAGTTTATGAAGCTTGTAATGTTGTAGTAAGAGTCAAATTGGGCCCCTATAGTTGAGAGGTGTTTCCAGGGCTTGAAAGGTCAACCTAGGACCTAGACTATAGTATATAGCAACAGGGGGTAAAATTAATGGCAGTAGTAGAAGGAAAACTGTCAGTATATAAAGGGTTGGAAGGGCAGAAGCATAGCAGTAGAATCACTGCTACCACTGCTATTCACCAAATCCAATCAAAGTGGCACAGCAAAGTGCTCCTACAAACTCATCATCCAGAAGTTTGACCTTGGCTAGCTGTATAGAGTAGACAAAGTTTAGCTGTGATTTTATGCAGATAAATGTATGCCCATTTAATGTGTAGCAGTCTCCCTATGGACTCTATAGAGAGTGATTGTCCTTCCATTTGTTTTCCTACGAGGAAACCCAAAACCGGACATTGATATTTGAGCAGTGGATTGATGGCAGTAATTGAGCAGAAAAGTAGCAGTAGTGGCAGGAGTAGCAGTATGATTTGCTGTAGCAGGAGTGCATAAGTTAGATTACTAGCAGACGCTGCACGAGTGTCAGTATAACCAGTAGCAAACAAGTTCTCCAGAGTTGCAGTTCAAATGCTAGACTGTATATCAGTGTATATTCTAATACAGAAGCAAAGATTTTGGCCTCTTTTTGAGCAAAAGACGTCTGTATATTCTGTTCCTCCAGAAAAAACCTGTGAATTGGAGATTACGGCTGACATGTATGAAGCCTATCTCAAACCTGACTCCATGGTGACGATCTATATGAAAGGTCACGTGGAAGAGACCAAGAAAGCGTACGCTCAGATCAAAAGTTTCCACGTCAGCAAACCACAGCTCACCCTCCAGGTTTGTGCTAAATATGGTATTCCCTGTTGACCCATTCAGTGTCATATATGTGCGCTTATAGTATAGCCTTCTAGTTGACTTTAAATTAGAGGGGCATTTACACAGTTGTGTGGTCAGATTCTACAAACAACTTGCCTCCAAAGCTTATGCAAGAAAAAGGAATGGATTCCGAGGTGATTTAGTGACGTTGGTATAGTTGTATGGTTCAGAATTTTCTGGAATGTAGCATCCGAGATGTACTGTTACTGGGGTACATGTACTGAAATTACGTGTTTAATGTGTAAATGGTGTAGTGGTCGGTAAGCTATGTGAAATAACAGGACGTATTCGTAATATATTAGTATTAATATAAAAAATAATATGAGTTTTAAACTAGTTAAAAACTGGAAAAGGGAGACTCAAAACAGGTTTCACAGTACCATCATACAGTCATCCCTGAAGGGACCACTGTAACAGCAAAGACAGGTTCTGCTGCAACTTGTCAAAATACGGTCATCAGTACTGCTGTAATTATCATGGCTAATAATGTTCCAGGTGCCAGAGCGGGTGACAATTGGGACAGAATTCGAGGCAACCGTCAAGTTCCAGAACCCGCTAAGAGAGAAGCTAACAGGGAGCGTGTTCCATCTGGAGGCTCCAGGAATCGTGTCTTCTCTTACTGTTAACTACAGGTAACCACTGGATTGGTTTATACACGGTAGGGGTACAGGAGCTAATATTTACGAACCGTTTTGGTAAAATATATATACTACATGTATTTGAATGGTATTGGCGATACCTTTTGAATGACTTGTATGTCTATGAGTGTGTCCTTTGTTAAGTATCACACCCATGCATTTATCTGCCAGTCATAAATTAGTTCTACACCACAACACACTTGTTTGTGAAACATCGCTAACTCGTTCCTAAATAATCAGTGATAGAACAATATACATAAAGTCTGAGGTACATGGGCAAGTACTAAAATGATGTGTTACACCATAGGTTCAGTTACACCATTAGTTAGCTTTTGTTATGTTACGTAGTAACTTGATAGGGTAAAGTTAATGTATAAGCATGCAAGCTCCATGGTATGTTATTCAAAATATGTGTGTAGAATACAGTTACACCGTAGATTATCTCTAGCCACACCAGAGCTTATCCCTTGTAATCCAGAAAACAATCTCCAAATCTTGTCACTATTTTTTCCGACCAGGAAATCTATCCCTGCCGGAGAGGAATTCTCTCACGTATTCAAGCTCAAGGCTCGTCGTTCTGGGAGCAAGGAAATTATGGTCAACTTCACCGCCGACCAGCTTAGTGGGCTGACTGGCTCCGCCGAGGTTTACATCAGCTACGGGGAGTGAGGAGGGAAAGAGAGAGAGAGAGAGACGGACGGGGGGCTAGTTTCATAAAAGGGTCACAAGTCTTGAAATTAAACAATTTAATTTTGAAGTTTGCTACTGGAAGGGGACCAGCTGCTAAAATTTGTGCATAAATTCACTTAATCACCTATTGTTGTCTCGATACTTACGAGAGCTTATGATACGTGCTGAAAATAAGTTTAGAAGGAATTGTCAAGAAGGAAAAACAGCCCCCAGAAGCAGTGAAATGATATTTTATGTGCGAAGTGGATATGTGTGTATACACATATCAGTTTTTGCCACTCTAAAACTGACTGTGGTGAATTAAACAGGGTTTTCATCATCAGTAAACACATGACTTGTATGTATAAGTTGCATCTCCATTCACTGTGTTAGCACGCGTATGACACCTAGGTAATTAGTACATGTATATTTGACTAAAGATCGGTATCGTAATCCCCTACACTGCCGCTGGAGGCTGGAGAAATTTCAGCTTCTGTAGACTTCTCATACTCATTATACTGTACATGACGTGTTCTATACAGGCTGACAGGTATAGTTGATGTCCAGGTAGTGCTTTACAATTTTCCATCCTTCAGTTTTCCATCATGATTTTCTATTTAATGGATGCTATTATTATGTTTACATATTTTGGTTAATTTGTATTTTCAATTCCTGCTCAGTGGTTATTTTTACTTGAATTGTGGCAGATGAAAACTTATGTTTCTCCAACATGACATCCTGTTCTAAGCATGCTGTGTGTATGGAAATCACGCAAGTGTACAGTATGTGCTGCAGCAAACACAGAATCTCGTACTGCTGGTATTCAGCAATCCTCTAAAGACAACCTAAAATGCCAAGAAATTGTGGCCATATTAGAGATTGCCATCAGAAAGAGGGAGAAGTAAATGTATTTGTACTCGTGGCAAAGATTTTTGGCCTAATTACGGAGATCGAGCCACTAAGAGAGGGACCACTGTATTTACGAGGAGCACTAAGGCAGCAGCATTTTTTCCTTCCAAGATAATATATACATACAAATACAGTGGTACCTCTCATCTTTAACCCTTTAATTGAAGGCCACCTTGATTATAAGACCATTTAAGTTTGCTCCCAAAGTGTGGACTTTGTGTCTTCTTGAACATTTAAGACCACCTACCATATAAAACCACTTTGTTATGGTCCCATGCATGGGTGGTCTTAAAATAAAGGGACCACTGTATTAGAATGGGTCGCCACTGTGCAGTGCCATGTCATAGAAGGGTGTTTTTGTGTGGTGTTTCAAGTGTTTTGTCTCTTGACTGTTGTCCATGGGAGTAGCTGTACTGCCCCTAAAGGGCTAAAATTGTACTTAGAATTTTTCACAGTCTGTATTTGAATATTGCTTTTAACTACGCTCACATCAGGTCCTAACTTATGCATGATCGTAGCAGAGAATGCAGCACCAGCTAATAACCGGCGTTAAATCCCCTAAAACGCCGTAATCCCACTTTAATCTACGGTAAAACCGATTGAATTTTTCACAGTCTGTATTTGAATATTTATTAAAGATTATTACATTGGGCAGAATTATCAAAATGAAATTGTATCTCATGGCAGCATATTGCTTAATTAAAATCGTGCCCATTTGTTATATACCGGTAAGTTATTTAAGTCTCGAAATGAAGAATTATAAAACTTTCCAATGGATCAGGGAAGGTGGTAAAATGTTCTTGCAGTGAAGTATTAGGTAGTTGGACTAGGGATTAAGATGAGGCAAGCATTCATTTCATGTTTGACTTGGAGATATTGGAAATCATCGATTCCGACGATTCACTAGAACTCTTAATTGGTACTGATGTATTACCCCTATCGTTGTAGTGCACTCAGTATATATATATATAAATGTGTATGTATAAATAGCAGTATTCTGCCGTTTGCATGTTATATTCAGGTAACACTCATGGTACCCTGTAGTGCTTTAACCAACTCAGGAGCTTACCACCACTGGTGCGTAGGCATCAGCTTAATAGGCAGCAGCTTGATATTAAGCCTCGACCTTGTATTAATTAATTGCAAATTGGGGTAGGGATGGAGTAGCCAGTATGTAGTTTATATATTGTGTATTTTCCACCAGGGTTTGTGTCATGTGTATGCGAAAAGTATTGCTCCCTGGTTGTGAAGTAGAAAATTGAATGTTATTCCATGGTTTGGATTTATATGCAAATTAATATGAATATACTGCTGACCAACCAGCTTAACGGGCCGCAGAATTTAAAACCGCTAGTTTTGCCACTTCTCAATATACAATAGCAGCTTAGCTAAGTGTTGAAGGGTTTGGTAGTAGTTGTAGCAGAGATAGTACTTCAGTATGCCGTTGCGTTACTCTTGGTTATGTAATGTGCACTTGATGTAGCCCAATTTGGCTGGATCGACAAAAACTTTTCAGACACGTTTTTATTAAATGTATTTAATCATAGTATTGAATATAACTACGCTCACCTCAAGCTATTACGTTTGCATTCGCTTGTATCTAATGGCAGCATTACGGATATATGACATTGCTAACTCAATCTCACTTTGCTCATGTAGTACCGGTATTATAGAAATCTCAGCATAAAGTGCTAAAATGTTTAATGATTGTAACAAAGCATTATTCAGAGGCATAAACACTGTATACATTTTGTACTTTTTATTTTCTGAACAAAGCATATTTGCGTGGATCAATACATTAAAACAGGCATTTTACTTGCCACCATATCTGATCAATCATTGTCATAGTAGTAATCATGACCTTATGCATACATATGTTCTTGTGAAAAGCATCGTTTGCAGATCTTGATATTAACCGTTACGTGATGGCAAGTAGCAAGTAGAATTTGAATGTGCTTCGAAAGTCCCAAAGTAGTTTTATAATAAACGTTTACTGCTTGTTACATGGTGGCTTGTCTTATATTGACCTTGACCTAGGTTGACCTTGACCTCTACCTACATTGACCCTGACCTGTTGACCTTGACCTATGATGACCTTTGACTTTTGTTGACCTTGACCCATCTCTATCCTTTCGGTGGTGATTAGCTCCATTGAACATAACATCGCACAAAAATATATCAACCATTCTTAGCCATGCAGATACTGAATGCCGTCTGTGCATGCAGAGAATGAAGTTTGGTTGCCATGCTGCTGTTGCTACCCCAAACATTTTGCACACAACCTTCTGTTTTGAATTCACTCTTGCAATGACTTTTTAAACAGTCGATTCATGTTTAAGATCTGTATCGCATTCAGAAACTGACTCCTATCTGCCATGTTCTGTTACCATGGTAGCTAAACAGTGCCGTCCACCCATGCTGCTTCCATAAAGACCGGACAGGTAGTTCCAGCACCTTGGAGACACCGGCAAACAGGAGAGTCCTATCCTGGTCACTGCTGATTCACTGCATGTCACCTGTCACCCATGTCAGGTGGCAGGCGACTGAAAGAACTGTTTGACCTGTATAGCGATGGTCCTGCCTACTACTGCCGCTAGCTCCTGTAAACAGAAAACATGGTATGTACGTTTAAAAAAAAACCTGCTGGATTCATACTGTTTGTATCATTTCTCTTGTCGCAGCATACCATTATCCAAAGTATTGCCTTAGCAGGACATACAGGACTATAACACTGACTGACACTGGACGTACCTACTGCATCATCTTGTTAAATGTCGCCTTGCACGTGTCGGGAATGCAGCTAAAGCAAGTTATGCAAATCAAAAGAATGATCCACTTGTTAGTGGCATCCTAAAGTTGTGGTGCTGCATGTATTATAATTCATTTAACATAAAAGTTAGTTCCCTTGATACAAGCAAGGCCATATTTCGCAAGTTGCAGAGAAATATGACTTCAAAGTAATACCTTGTCTTGAACTCTGACCCTGGTGCCAGATTATCAGCAGATGTAGTTATACAACAGCGGGCATCCGCAGTTCTAATCAAACATTATCACCGAAATCATTCAAAGCTCTATTTTCATCTCATGAGTGTACCAAAGTATGTAAATTTAATATGACTGCCTAAGCTCTTTCTGACTATTTATTTTATACTCTTTCTGACTCATAACATTTCATCCCCCCCCCCCCCTCCAGTGTATCACCTCTGGCGGTGTTTATATATCAGTTATCTAATGGACACTTAAAAGGAACCTGCGCTCGCCATAGATTGACTTGTACCTGTACCACATGCTTATATGTCTTTTGTGTCAACAAACTACTACTACTACTGGCAATTTTTTTTAAAAAACAAAAACCAGCACTAGGTGTCCCAGCCGTGTTACCTCTTCCCCTGCATCACAGATCCTCTCAATACCTGGAAGCAGAAACACAGGCGGGGATTAGAAAACTCCGCTTGTGGAAGTCCAGATACAGTTTGTATTGGCAGATCACAGTCATAACTCACTTGGGGAATATACATAAATGCATTCCATAACCATAATACTTGAAATGGTAACACGTCCAAAAGATATTTGAATCAGAGCAGTTTCATGCCAATCCCTTTGAAATGGTATCGAGTTATTGCTGGTAGAGATTGCTGTATCTTATGCCAGCTGAGGATGTCGGAGACCGCATCTTGGGACTGACGGGAGACCATGTTTATATAACAGTAGGGATGGTGTTTCTACTGACCTATGATTTCATGTAGCACCATACAGGTAACTTAGGAACTGCCTAGGATGACCGAAAACCTCTGGA
>JAAUYG010171563.1_pt1 | contig 13788 bp, 10 predicted proteins | sample 7278091 | NCBI WGS metagenome assembly JAAUYG01 (sample SAMN14350201, study PRJNA611818) | marine sediment metagenome | isolation source: surface marine sediment (0.6m) | place: French Polynesia: Moorea | collected 2018-08
CACAGTGACCCCAGCAATGGCACAGTGACCCAGCAATGACACAGTGACCCTAGCAATGACACAGTGACCCCAGCAATGACACAGTGACCCCAGCAATGGCACAGTGACCCAGCAATGACACAGTGACCGGTACCCAGTAATGACACAGTGACCCCAGCAATGACAGTGACCCCAGCAATGACACAGTGACCCTAGCAATGACACAGTAACCCCAGCAATGACACAGTGACCCCAGCAACGACAGTGACCCCAGCAATGACACCGGGACCCCAGCAATGGCACAGTGACCCCAGCAATGACACAGTGACCCTAGCAATGACACAGTGACCCCAGCAATGACACCGGGACCCCAACAATGACACAGTGACCCCAGCAATGACAGTGACCCCAGCAATGACACAGTAACCCCAGCAATGACAGTGACCCCAGCAATGACACAGTGACCCCAGCAATGACACCGGGACCCCAGCAATGACACAGTGACCCCAACAATGACACAGTGGCCACAGCAATGACACAGTTACCTCAGAAAAGACACAGTGATCCTAGCAATGCTAGCGACCCCAGCAATGACATAAATATATATATGAAGTTCCCCGCCACATTTCCATAGCCAATAATGAAATTGTTTTACCAGATAACTGTTCATTTGTTGCAATTGTAAAATACATATATACAGGCTGGTGTACAGCCCAGACTGACTGTGTCAGACTATTACCCTGGACTGACTATCAGCACACGTATATTTTTGGCGGTGCTGGTTGGCGATTTGTGGCGTTTTTGAGCATTCCATGTAGCAGCCAGTGATTCCTGTACAGTGGTTGGACTATAGGGGGCAGCACTGTCTATGGGCTGCTGGATGATCGCCCAACGACAATCCTCCTTCGCCAGCCTCGTCAGCACCCCACATAGCACCTCCTTGTGGCTGCCAGGAACACCACTGATAATCGTCACAATCAGCTAAGTTTGTACAGGAAGAGAAACGAAACAATTACTCTCAATTGGAATCCCAAATATTTTGTTGAAATTTTAAAATTTTCTTTCTTGTGATGTGTCTAATTAACAATTCATTACTTTGAAACAATAAAAAGGATGTACGGATTTTGTTCAATTGCCTACATAAAAATAGAATCCTTATTATAAAAAATTTACAAATGATGCCAGTTTTGAACAAAACTTGGTGGAAAAGATTTTAAAATTTTATTCTGTGCTCCTGTTAAAAATAACATGCTGCTTTGCTTCTCAACATCGCAATGACATATGGTAATGCGGGTGACCAACTGTCCAGTGATGATATATTAGTATCACTGTTACCTCCTGCTGATCGTGAAAGGTCCCCTCATCAAACTCATCTCCCATGAGTGCCGGTAGGTGGCGTTTACAAACTGGACCAGGATCGACACTGCTGGCAGCATGGTGGGAAAGAAACCTGAAACCAGAGGGTTAACCTCATGGAGTGCAAGGGGTTAATAATTGTACACGTTCCTGTTTATGTGCCTTCTGGTAAAGAAGATTTTTTTCCCCTGTTGTTATTACAGGTAACACTGACACACAGCAATATTCCATACCACAGCTTTGCTTGTTAGGTATTACATCAGCAAGTACTGGTTTATTATCATTTGCCTTTGTCAATCTTTAGTTTCCTCCAGGAGGAGATTATCATTATACTGACCTCTCCAGGTCCGGTATCCGACTGTATGCCCGCTGCAGCTTGGAGATGTTTTCCTGACCGTGCATCAGAGCGACTTCATACTCTGCCTGCAAGGTTCTATGTCTGGAGGAAAAAAATCATCTACATTCTATATTTTCTACACAGCATACATTGAAATGTTCTCTACTACATTGTAGTATGTTTTATTTATATTCAGGCAATAAATATATACATTCTTTTAGATTTAATGGATAATTCTCAACCATTTCATTAGGTGTAGTTGTAAAGAAGAATTTACAGCATAGTTACTTTTCTCTGAACACACTAATAAAGGATATACCCTGGTATATGAAAGATATACCCTGGTAAATGAATGATATATCCTGGTAAATGAACAATATGCCCTCGTAAATGAACGATATACTCTGGTAAATGAATGATACACCCTGGTAAATGAAAGATATACCCTGGTAAATGAATTATATATCCTGGTAAATGAACAATATGCCCTCATAAATGAACGATATACCCTGGTAAATGAAATATATACTCTGGTAAATGAAAACTATACAATGGTAAATCAAAGGTATACAATAGTAAATGAAAGATATACCCTGGTAAATGAAAGATATACCCTGGTAAATGAAATATATACCCTGGTAAATGAAAGATATACCCTGGTAAATGAAAGATATACCTTGGTAAATGAAAGATATACTCTGGTAAATGAAAGATATACCCTGGTAAAAGAAAGATATACCCTGGTCAATGAAAGATATACCCTGGTAAATGAAAGATATACCCTGGTTAAATGAACGATATACCCTGGTAAATGATAGATATACCCTGGTAAATGAAATATATACCCTGGTAAATGAACGATATACCTTGGTAAATGAAAGATATACCCTGAGAAATGAAAGATATACCCTGGTAAATGAAAGATATACCCTGGTAAATGAAAGATATACCCTGGTAAATGAAAGATATACTACAAATGTTGAAAGGTTCAGATGGATGCTTCACAGGTTCAAATCAAGACTGAGCGATATCTGTCTTTTATCTCAGTGTAATGACCTTTGACCCTGTTCAGCCAGCTGGCATTTATGCCAATTGGTTGTCAAGAATCTAGACCATTTGACTTAATTTGTTTAACTTTCTATGGACTCACAGCGACTGGAGTTCCTCGGGGATGGTGTCCAGAATCTCCAGTGGGTGGTGCTTCGTGTCTTCACGCCACACCGGCAACAACTGAGAACAATTAACACACACAGAGCGTGTCTCTACCGGCAATATATATTCTTTACAGGATAATGATATACAAGATTATTTTTGCATAATAAGGTCTCATAAAACAGTATTTTACAAACTGAATTACATGGGCATGCATAACAGACATACAATTTTATTACTACAATGTATCTGCTAGTAAGTCATGAAATGTAACTGACCTGGCTGAAGAGTGCCTTGTACAGTCGGGTTCTAGGTTGGAACGCCAGCACGATACAGTAACGGTCAGACTGGAGTGGCAGCGGCAGTGAGTCCTGGACGTTGTCACGGTAACAGAGTACCAGTAACGCTACCACACTGGGGGAATCCTAAGAAACAATATAAGACAGGCTTCCTTAATTATTATTGCAACTGAAACAGTCACAAGAACCTTCAAACATTTGCATATTATAAATGTCAATTTTGAAAGTTTTCATTCCCACCAGATTTTGTTTAGACAGACAGGCTCAGTGCAGGTTTTATTGCATAACAGATCCATATGATACAGCTCTGAAACTACCACCTACATGTATACCACTACACCACCCAGGCTGCTGGTTGAGGTGCCAATGTTTGTATCTCTATCTAGGACTCAACCTGATTGACTTCATTTCAATTAAAAAGGCCCATAAACCTAAGGACAGCATGGGGTTACTTTACGCTCCCTTCCCTGACTGACTTACAGCATCATAGAAGTACACTGCTGTGATCTCAGTCTTCGGCAGGACGACGGCCCCGACATGTGGATGGACACAGATCACCCCTTGATCATATAGACCGAGCATAGCTGGAAATTCATGTATAATACAAAACATTGGAATATCAGGTGAAACTTAGCAAAATTTACCTAGAAAAGATTGATGCTGAATATCTGACTGATGTCAGCTAGCTACACACTGTCCATATGGTGGTAAACATCAGGAGGTTTATTTATTAAGGTCAAGGTCACTAGGGTCAAGATCACCAATGTCAAAGTCACAGTAACCCAGGATTACTATCACGCCAAGGTACCTAGGTTAAAGTCACCAATGGCAGATCACTTACATGTAGGTTACAGTCAATAAGATCAACATCTCAAAGTTAAAACTAGATCACTAAGGTCAAGGTTATTGATTGACATAAAAATCCCCATGGTCAACACCACTGATTAAGGTCAAGTCATTGGTTACAGTAAGGTCATGCAAGGCAATGGTCTGAGTGAGGTCAAAAAGTGTAGGTCACAATGGTCCATGACATTAGCTTGCTATGCTTGATGTCACAGTAATCACGGTCACGAATGAACAGGTAAAGGTCAAGGTGACTGTAGTCATGTTGAACCTGTAATTATCTGTATGCATGTTTCGCAGTTCTGATAAAAGTCGCAGATGCAGTTAAGTTTTAACTCAGGTACAGAGTCTTAACTCAGGTACACAGTCTTAAGAATTCACCGATGTGTACCTTAAATTGGTTGTCAAATAAATGGTCTTAATTCGGGGGTGGGCAGTGGGGGTGCCATACCCTGGCGGAGGGTGCCATAGCCTGGAGGAAGGGGGGAGGGTGTTATACCCTGAGGGTGTTAAGAAGTGGTGCATCTATATAAATAATACCGGTACTTGAATTGCAGGGATATGTCGCAGCTGGCCTAAACTGGCTAACACTGACCATTGCTGTATATAGCATCTGGAGGCCCAGGGACTGCGACACTTGCTGTCTCTCCTAGCAACAGACACTGTCCGAATGATCCCGCCTCCTGGTCTGACTGCAGCATGGACTGGAGTTCTGCCAGGGATTGCTGGGACTCGGACTGGGTCTGGAAAGTGGAGACACACACAGTAAAATAACGAATATGTCCTTATACAAGCAAATGCCCTAATAGACGCGCACGCCCCTGCAGCAAAAAAACATACCACATCGAAATTCACACCAAATGCCTGATAAAACATCAAAAGATCGTCCAAAAACACTACAAGAGGTCCATGGACCTTGGCGCTCTGCTTGACACTTGCAATTGGTGGTGGTGGTATCACAGTTTAACGGCACATCAACACACCAAAAGGGTCACACAGTGCCAAAATAGGTGATAATGATTGCAACGTCAATTCAAGTCGCTACAGTCTAAGTACTGCACTGTGTGAGAGCAATTCGCTATCAGGCCAAGTCTGAACAGCTCAGAGCATTGGAAGGCGGGAATCCTGATCCTGCTGCCAAAACTTTTGTCCAGACTGGCAGGGTGCCAAGCTGTAGGAAGATAGAGTCCTTCAGAGACAGCGACGGGGGTGGGGGGTGAGGTCTGATAAAGGGCTTTCTATAGACCCTGGCCCAAAGGTCGTGCAAGAATATTGCATTGCTCTTTGACACTACATGGATTATATCTATCTTAAGGGTGAGATAGTTGAAGGGGAGACACTAGCCACCTGGTCATTGATTGGCCGTTGGATGTCAAACATTTACAAAATGGTCAGTAAGTGGCAGTCCAAGATATTGGAACTGCAGGCAGAACAGATCGAATCAAATGAACGGGCCATCTGCAAATTCCCCCAAACAGATAGTTCACAAATAGTTCACATAGTGCACAAATAGTAAACACGTGTTTTCATGATTACTCTCGTCAGAGGTCAACAAAGTTTACCAAAGGCGGTTCAGAAGTTTCACAGGCACGTAACACCCCAACCCAATGAAAAAGAATGTCATTTCTGTGGCCATCAGCATCAGATGATAAGAGACAGGTGCCCTGCGTACGGGAAACGGTGCAATCTCTGCCAAGGTACATATCTCTTCGCTATCAGTGTACAAAAAAAATTACCCTGCATTTTGTTGACAACCGAGACCAGCCGGGCTCTGAGGCTGGTAGTGACAGTGAGGGAGCAGTGGGGAGTGTATACCATGGGGTCGCTGCTGTAACCTCCCCCCCTCCACACAGCAGGCATGCAAATTCACGGCTGCAACCTGAAATTTCTCCTGGATGGTGGGGCTTCTTTATCCCTGCTATCTGCACATGATGTGGATACCTCACGCCTGCAGCTGTCAAATGCTGGAACCCACCATCTGAAAAACACTTCAGGTGTGGAACGGCATGACACAGAGGTCAATAAGGCCATCACCACTCAATGTGTACAAGCCCAAGACAAAATGACACATTTTGTGACATTTTACATCGTTCCAGAGAAACGGGCTCTGATCAAGGCTGTGAGGCAATCCAGGATATGGGCCTTGTTACCATGGAGACCAAAAACTATGAGAGAGTTCCAGCGTTAAAGGATTGCCAAAATCAAAGGCAAATGTAGTGAAAGAATACCATGATGTGTTTGTCAAATCTGTAGGGCGGTTTGATGGAGCCGTGACTTTACAGATTAGTGAGAGGGCTAATCCTGAAGCGTTACCATCACGCAGAGTACCTATCGCCCTCCAGGATCCAGTAAACGGAGTTGCAGCGTCTACTTGATTTGAATGTTCTAACCCTGGTGTCTGAGCAAACGGACTAGGTGTCCCAGATGGCTGCCTTGAAGAAAAAGGACAACTCGCTCAGGGTATGTACAGACCTGTTACTTCTTAATGCTGCATTAAAGAGAGAGCGATATTGTCTGTCAATAATTCATGACATTTGCCTCAGCTAGCCGATGCTAAAGTGTTCACGAAATGTGATTTGTGCACCGGGTACTGGCATTGCGTACTGGATGAAGAATCCAGCAGGCTGACGACATTCCAAACCTCGGTTGGTAAAAGGTACCGGTGGACTAGATTCCCCTTCAGCTTATCAGCATCTTATGAAATCTTTCACAGGAAGTTGAACGAGGCTCTGGAAGGGCTGAACGGCATACATGGGATTGCTGTGGGGATCAGTATAGCCGCTGCTACAGATAACCATGAACAAAGGTTACACTCCTTCTTACAATGATGCTGGAACAAAGTTTGACCTGCAAAAGTCACACATCAAGCTCACTGCCTTCTTGGTCGGAATCGATGGTATACGACCAGACCCTGACAGAGTGAAGGCCAGTACAGCCATGCTGATCCCCACTGATGTGAGCAGCGCCAGACATTTTCTGGGAGTGATAACCTTTCTAACAAAGTTCATTCCACACACAACGGAGATTGTGAGGCCAATTCAGCAGTTGATAGGAAAATAGACCGTGTGGCTCTGGGGCATGACAAAGCCGTGGCTCAAGTGAGGGCATTGATATCAGAGGAACCAGTGCTGGCACAGTTTGATGCCCGGCGGCCACTTGTAGGACAGTGTGATGCAAGTCGAGATGGTCTTGGGGCTGTGCAAATGCAACAGGACCACCCCTCCCAGTCTTTCGCTAATGCAAGCTGAACAAAACTATGCACAGATCGAAAAAGAATTGCTAAGTGTAGTCTTCACCCTTGAGAAATTCCATATGCACACATATAGCACACCCGGCACTGTCCAGAATGATCACAAACCGTTAGTATACAAAGTAAGCCCATCAGCAAGTCACCGATGTGCCTTCAGCGAATGCTGGTGAGACTGCAGAAGTACAGTTTTACCATTGACTACACACCAGGAAATGATCTGCACCTTTCAGATGCACTATCACGTGCGTAACCATTGTCCAATGAGCCAGGAGTCATATTCAACACCATTCATTCTGTCGTGGTACATGACTTGACCCCGAGTGAGCTAGCAGAAATCAAGCTACACACAGAATCGGATATCCAACTCCAAGAAATGTGTGACGTCATCCAGCTTGGATGGCCAGAAGACAAGAAAGACGGTCCCCCCAGTGTATTGCTTTTGGTGTGATGGGTGGTGAAAAATCAGGCGCTCCTGATTCCAAAAACACTCCAGGGATATTACTCCAGTATGACGAGAGTAAATGATGCCTTAGTTTGGCCAGGCTGGAAAGCAGATGTGTGAACTGCTGTTGAAAAGTGTGAACTGTGTGCCAAAGCTACACCCCACTGCAACAGCAAAACGAATTCCTTAAACAGCTGAAGACTCCACATAAAGCCTGGGCTATAGTTAGAGCAGACATAATAACACTGGAATGGAAGGATTACCTCAAAACGGTCGACCACTTCAGTGCATTCATTGAGGCAGATAGACTTCGCACCTTAACATCGAGAGATGTCATCCTTAAATTCTGCATGCAATTTGCAAGATTCGGTGCACCACGTGTGGTGAAAACGGACAATGCAGGACAGTTTACATTAGAAGAATTCTGTGACTTCAGCACCAGGTGGAGGTTTAACCACAGAACCTCATCGCCACATCACCCCAGAGCGACAGGCCGAAACTGCTGTTAAAAGTGCTAAAAACATCATGCGAAAATCACTCAAGGCCAATACCGATGTATATCAGGTCCTGCTTGACTACAGGTGAGCACGGGATTGTCCCCGGCAGAAGTCCTTCTTCAGAGAAAAAAAAATGACCTGGTAACATCCCAAGTGTCTGTTCGTCCACAGCCATTGACAAACAGGCCAAGGCTGCTCGACAGAAACATCAGAACTGCATGAAACAACGTCCCGACAAATCTGCTCAAGATCTGCCATCTCTCTCCATAGGCTCCCGAGTGTGGTTCATCGAATGAAGAGGCCAACGGAATTTTGGTCAAAAGGCCACATTGTGGATGTGGTTGGTACTCGATCCTACATAATCAAGTGACTTTGCGATGGCGACAAATTTCGGAGGAATCGTGATCACATGAAACCAGATTACACCCTGGACACATCCCAGAATGATGATGATGATGATAATGATTTTGAAGTCGCTGTACCCAATGCAATAACAACACTGATGTCGCTATTCCCCAGCACGATAACAACACCCCAGCCAGATGCGACAGGGGATAAGGCCTAGTTTTACAAGCCACACAAGATAGGGCCGTACTATCAAACCGGTGTGCAACGAGTGTAGAATTCTCACTACAAGAATACATGCATGCAATGTGAACAGAGACTATATTTTGAAATAAGATTGCTATTGACACTTCTGTGTATGATAACAGCTGGTTCAGCCCAATTTTAGTATAGGACTAATACCCAAATATGATACACGTAAATATATTTTTTATATAGCTTAAACAAAAGGGGATGTTGGTATATGTGAAAAGTGACCCGCTCCGGATCACAACCCAGTCAGGAGCTTCTTCGGATACTTACCCATTTATTCTGGGTACTTAGGAATAATTACGGATACGTACCCATTTATTCTGTTCTGTTTATTTCGATCTGCCTACATGTGGTTATTTCCACTTTGTTGTTATGTATGCAGTTAGAAATCAAAGCAACTATCAGAATCAAGCCACCAATGGGTGATTGGGGGATGGGTTGACAATGCTCCTTCACGGGTAGACAGTATAATGATGGTACAACTCGAGCAGTTGACCACCAATACATCTTCATCACCTTATTCATAATCAGCCGCACAGCTAAATTGAAGACTTAAAATTTGTTTGGCAACAATTTACTACACCTTGAAAACAAACACTATAGTAGTCAATAAATCCGTATATACATTTGTAGCTGCTGTTTCTGGTCTCCAAACATGGTGAACAACATGAAAATTGTTGACACTGGATTTTTGGCTCAGACCTCATTGGGGGTTGTGACATATGTATTCCAATTACACCACAACTTTCGCAGAGAAAAGGAACAATGACTAGTAGCATCACCACCACAGGAAACGTTTCTCTACATTTTAGGCATATTTGTCACAAATCTGCTGTAAAAGCAAGGAAAAATTGGAACATTGCACAAGCTGGAAAAAGGCATCACTTGCCATAGAGCAGATCGTGGCAGCAGGACTTCAGATTTCTGGATTTACGGATATCTGTTCCAGTTAGGACCTGAACTGCGCATAGTTATAACCACTGTCACTTGCCATGAAGCAGATCAGGTCGAACGGCAACATCTTAAATGTTCAAACACTATTATTTTTTGCCCTTTGAAGACAAAAGAACCAAGCATAGAGCAGAGCATATGATCACCAAAAGGATCTCAGAAGTATGGCGGACGGAAAGTGATACCACGACAGGAGGATCAAAGAGAAATTCAGACACATGGTGAAGAAAGAACAGGGAGCAAAGATAAGAGTTCACAAGCAACAACAATGATCTGTGTTGATGAATGTAAACTCTGACATTCCCTGCCATATACATGAAGATTCTACAGTGAGTCTAGAATACCTGGCAATATACATCTCTGAAGAATGGCACCGAGTGTCCAACCCTCAATGAAGAAGTCTCCTCCCGTCTCAATAACAGCAAATTATATTACAGCAATTTTATAAATATCTCATATATTCCCAACAATAAATGCCATCAATTTATTTTTCAAAACATATGCCCTTGTACTCCTAAAAAAGATAGCATAAATTGCATGTATCAGTGATATTTGTCCCAGCTTCCAGAAGCACATGAGCGCATACAAGCACATACCAGCATTCAACAATTGCTGCACAATAAGGCAATGTTCAAGATCATATGCTGTTGTTGATTTTCAAATACAATTACAATAGTTTGTTAGTGCATTGTAGCAATTAAATATGTGCACACTGACCAGAAGATATTTACTGTAACCCCAGGCTTAGGCTATAGCAAAATGTTTATATGTAAAAGCTACCAACCAGGTATAGTTCTTACAATGACAGAGTTAAAAATACAATTTTACAATTTGTCATTGTTAAATGCCAGCACAAAGAATAAACAGAAAATGAACGATAACTGAGGCACAATATACAGTAACAAAGTTCTTCACCTGGTAAGCTGTCTGTAAAGAAGCGGTTTTATCACTATCAAAAACAAGGACATCACTATTTGAAAATTGTTGTATGAATATGCATGTCTCATTCGGGGACCTACAGACAGGCATTGTTTTTAGTATTTAAGGCCCGCTTTATCTGCTACTCCGAGTATAATGTCCGCTTGTTTAAAGTGACATATATAAGTCTGTTCGGGTTGGGTTCCAGTTGTTTGTTGTTAATTTATGTACAAGTATCACCATGCAACACATGTATGGAGCATGTTACTGACAATAAACAAATTTCATACATATATTACATATGAAATGGGTCATTTTTGTAAACTGATCACACTCGTGATGCTACCTAAGATTTCCAGATTTTCCGAAACAGGTAGTATTATCTTGTAACTCTTATACGTAAAATGTATATGTATATAACAAATGCTAAATTTAGTGCAAAACATGCATTGATCCAAAGTTAAATAACTAATACCACCTTCATGACCTCATGACCTTATAGCTCTTATTAATGTGTGTTGAAAGTCGCCTGCATAGAAATAAGTATCTAATAATGATGATAAGCTTACTTTTCTGGGTGGGTGTGCTCTATATGGTACAAGTAGGTGTTTGTATAAATATGAAACATGTATACAAAAGGAGTTGAGCTGCCAAGAAACAGAGAAAAAGAAATTAAGAAATTTTAAGAAATAAACAAAATAGTTGTACAACATTTCAAGACAATCAATTCATTATACTTAATTATAAAATGCTTCATATACATGTATTATTATACTATACTTCTATAGCAGATATAAACTACACAAAAAAGTTAAGGATATTTATATCCTTAACTATCCTCAACTTTTTTGTGTAGTGTACATACATGTAGCAATATACCACCAACAGCACTACTACATAAATGAACAACATTTGACATGACTAAAGTCACAAAACTGATTCTACCTAGATTCAGCATATACTGTATCATGTCTAGCCCGTTATGCATTAATTGTAGATATTAAGACCATATAGTTAATCACATGTACAGTAAGTGATTTTCATGTTACATTGCATAGCAAGCTCTCTTTCAATGCATTTAAATAACAGCTCCACCAAACAGGCAAGGATTTAGCAATCCTGATTATTTTGTAACAGCATGGCAATGTCATATATGTGGAGGTTCTCTGAATACCCACCTGTTATTAAACATATTAATTACCCGATATTTTTTAGGCAATCTGATCTTCAGATATTGCCAGAGTGAAACAGAAAAGGTCAGTGACATTATTGCAGACTCTTTTTAAGTTCACGTAGAACAGATGTTTGCAGTATATGTACACATACTTGCTTCACTTCATACAAGCCTGAAGCTGCCCATCTACACAAATGTGGATTCTCAGGTTCAACATTTTTTAAATAACCTCTGAACACAATGAATATGTCATCTGTATTTGCCAGTCACCCAAGTTAGCACTGGCTATACACATAACCTTGATAGACCTCACAACAAATGCTTTCTAAGGACATGGGCACAAAATGTTTGCTCAGGCACATTACTGCATTAGCAGATAGCACTATCACAGATTAATGCTAAGGCCATAGGCACTTTTTTTAAAGTTTCGACAGCAAATAGCACCAATTAGTGCTATGGAACCAGTTCTAATAGTACATGTTATCTACACAAGTTATTTGCTTATATTTTGACTATAACAAGCGTGTACTTGCACATGTATAAAATATTTCAAGTTATAATACCTGCATATCACCCTTCACATTCATAATAGAAGTACCTATCACATGCACAATTTTCAAAACAACAATTCACTATTATGGTCACAAAAACGTATTCAACTTATCACTATGAAAACTACAAGTAGACCAGCCACATTCATCAAATACCACACTTCCAACAAATAACCTTGTCATACATATTAAAAGCAAAACTATTGCAACAGCATGAAAGACTTCTGCTCAAAGAAGCTTAGCCCAGTTATGTCTAGTTAAAAGTATGTGCATTTACCAGAAATTTCTCAAAAGCAGGTACACAAGGCACATGTATATATTTCTTGTCCTAACTGTATATATAGCTGTATATAAATATAAAGTATTATCCCTTTTAAATGAAAATCCATAATAGTATGATAGCATAGTTCTAACAAATTGAGAGTGAACAAACATGAAATACAAGTTCAAAGCCAAACAAATCTAAACCATTACTGTAACCACATATCAAATGTAAGACAAAATCTATAATGACCTCAGCTGCTATATACAAACATGAAGCTCCACCAGTACAAAATGTGCCTTTCTTAAACACCCGAATGCTGAGCAATTTCTAGAAATCCCGATAACCAAAAATATTCCAAAATTTGAGTATATATGCTGTTTTGCCTTTCAGATCTTTAGGTTAGTTAACATGCCCTGTGTCTATGACACCTGCAGCTGTTGCATCTGCTGCGGTAGCACCTGTACCCCTTGGGGCGGGGGTACTGCACCGCTAGGCGGACCTGCTTGGGGTACACAAGGTGGGATGTTGGCCATGCGGAAGTAGTCTGTCACTTGTCTTGGCACCTCGGCTAGGACGTGTTTGGCCAGTTCTGCTGGGGCAGCCTGGAAACAAAAAACAAATTCATTATTCGAACACCCAAGAAAAGTTTAGATCTGTTTGCCTCCTTAGCAAAATAGTTTCTGGCTACAATTAAGACCATTCCTGGTCGAAAACTACGGGGTGATATTGTGGGACAATATAGCACCGATGTGCAACATTTGGTCATTCCATATTAGTTTTAATTCTGGGGTGGTCTTAATTCTGGGTGATTTATTTTTGGGGTGATCTTAATTCTGGTTTGATCTTAATTCTGGAGTGGTCTTATAATTGGGGTGATCTTATTTCTGGGGTGGTCTTAATGGTGGGGTGGTCCTAATTCTGGAGTGGTCCTATATATGAGGTGGTCTTATTTCTGGGGTGGTCTTAATTCTGGAGTGGTCTTATATTTGAGGTTGTCTTATTTCTGAGGTGGTCTTATTTCTGGGGTGATCTTATTTCTGAGGTGGTCTTAATTCTTGGGTGGTCTTAATGGTGGGGTGGTCTTAATTCTGGAGTGGTCTTATATTTGAGGTGGTCTTATTTCTGGAGAGGTCTTATTTCTGAGGTGGTCTTAATGCTGGGGCGGTCTTAATTCCAC
>JAAUYG010212058.1_pt1 | contig 13787 bp, 16 predicted proteins | sample 7278091 | NCBI WGS metagenome assembly JAAUYG01 (sample SAMN14350201, study PRJNA611818) | marine sediment metagenome | isolation source: surface marine sediment (0.6m) | place: French Polynesia: Moorea | collected 2018-08
AACATTAGTGACCAGCACTATTAACCGACATGATACATGTGCAGATGTGACGGAATGAGATGAGGTGAGTGAGATGATGGTAACAAAGAAGTAGATGAGAATGATACAGTATAGCTTCAACTTGCTTTGGAATCCCCATACAAGTACATGCAACATAGACACCAGAAACCAGCAAGCAAGATGGCTGGGACAGGCAGCGGAAAACACTCACCCAAGCAATTATCAGGATTATAATGCTGCTTGTATGCATTGATTCATGTGCTGTATAAAATCCGACACGGCCAAATATCCGATTCACACTATATTCGACTTGTCAATTTAAAATTGTTGAAGGTAAAAACTAATGCTTAACTAAAGTTAACTGGTTCCTGAAATACATACATACTAATATGCATTTACCTTGGATTTGACTTTTCATGGCTACTCAGTATCAGATTTAGCACACTAGTAGTTTGAACTGACTCTAATATATGTGTTTAATGCTAATACAAAATTATGAGCTAACTTCACTCTAGTCTGATGTAGAATGGCTTGGGATGAGTGATATCGAACTCGACCGTTCAAAGTCGCCCAAGGTCAAAGTAATAGTGTAGCTGGGCTTTCCAAATATGACAAATAGTGTTCCTGTAGTAATATACACGTGTGCCTTAAACTTTACTCCCCTGTGATATATATACTATCGATGATCTTCAATTTGTCCTTTCACAGTTACCCAAGGTCAAATCCAATTAAACTGGCCAATAGGACTTATTTGATCTCGCCAATATGACTTATTTGACCTCGCCAATATGACCCACATTGTATTTACGGCGTAATAGAAGTCACATGCATATCTTGTACGGTTTACGGGTACGGCTGTTATAGTCACTTATCATTGAGCCATAATGATCCCCACTCACGAAAACAAATTGCCAATGAAAATGAGGTGAAAGAAGATAACGCTAATATTTAAAGTGACATTGGAGCACATATGATGAATTTAAGACTCAAAAAGATTCAATTATCACTTATTTCTTTTCAAAATGAAATAACTTAATCATAAGTACCGTAATTGTAAATAATGTGTCAAGTATTTTCTCTACACATAAGCAGACGCACAAAAGCAACGCGCTATCCCCCGTCCAGCAATGGGAGGATTGGGGGGTTGGGCATAAGATTACACACATCGCGGAACAATAAATATTTTAAAGAAATTTATTAGGGGTTATGACCATTTACCCCTGCAAATAGCCTCAACAAGGGCGTTTGAAGAACACTAAGCCGATGAAAAGAAACACCAATTAACTTGGTACACATCGCATGAAACATGCTTAAAAATAATACCCAGTATTATATACCAATATGTAATTGATCTACATTAATTTATATAGTTTTTATTTATTTATTTATTTATTTATTTATTTATTTATTTATTTATTTATTTATTTATTTATTTATTTATTTACACTGGGTAGGCCAATTCCAGTGATATGTATTCTAACTGGCGCCCAGTTAAAATACATCAAATCATGATACATGTATAGGAAGATACTATTTCAACGGAAGTTATTAAAAAATATATATATAAATTTAAAAAGTATCAACAGAGCCACAGTTCTTCATGTTGTTTGGTAAGTTTTTTCACAGCCTAGGTTCGTAGTAAGTAAAACATTGATTAAAAACTTCAAACATTCTTTACCAGAGACGTCTGCGCGAATGGATAAGTCACGACTGACAAAAGTGAACTGTTCTTGTAAAAATGCTTGGGGCCTCCACATTTAAACATTTGAACATTTGGACATTGAAAGACACATGTAAAATAAGACCTTCTTCCACGTAGTTTCCCATCCCAACTGGCTGGCGATATCCGTACCATTTAGGTTCCAGTCACTCATAACCTCCAGATACGACTCCCGTTGCCCGGTTTTGCATTCTTTGTACCTTGTCGGCATAGACATCTGGGGCATACACCCATACAGTTAAACAATAGTCAAACAGATCACTAACTCACTCACCCTGCCCGTTCACGTAGGCACGCACTGGCTCATCCAATCACCTACCAATCGACGCACTCGCCCACGCATCCAGTACACACTTGCTGACTTGACCACCTAGCCATGGCTCACTCATTCCAATCACTCGCGCCCCAAATTACTTCGCCACACCCATCCGGACAGTTTCCATGCAGCCTCATTCACCCACCCATCTCAGTCCCGATTTCCACCTCTTGTGGATAGTGGAGCACAACACAAAGGGTCATACAAGGCGTTTTCGAGATATGGTCAAACTCAACTAGACCCCGGGAGGCTAGACCGAGTAAAGTCTTGTTCTTGCTGTGGTAGAAAAGTGTTTGATCAACAACCATTTTATGCATTCATGTGACAAATACACTGGCACCATGAAATTGTATTGGCCAACCATTGTAAATATCTTTGATGTAAACATCAGTATTTACCTGTACAACTTACAACTTACAACTTACGAGTTAACCGAAGTAATCCTTGGTAGACGTCCCGATGGAGATCTCAGATGACCAATGGCATACCTTGCTGGCAGCGTCAAATGCTGGCAAATTTTGTGTTATGAACCTGCGCTAAATTCTATTAATTCTAGCATCTAGCTTCTGACGCTCATGCTTTGTAGATAGCTGTACATAAATATTTTTTTGTTGTTTGTATTTACAGTATTGTTTTTTGTATTTATATATGCTCTCCAGAGAATTGAGGTAATAAAGATCTTACATGATTGCACTACACAAAAAAGTTAAGGATATTTAATATCCTTAACTTTTTTGTGTAGTGTAGCGCCTGTGTAGGCCACTCGCTCAGCGATCACCTAAACACCCAATCGCGCAGCCTTTTCCTCACGCACTGATCATAATGATCATAACGTTAACGTCAGGTTTACCGGATTTACACCGTAATTGTTTCATTTATTGTTGCAGCTATAACGCCATGAAGGCTGAGGAAGCCGAGGCAGTGGAGACGAATGCGCCTCAGTTCAACGCCAACCCACCCCCTACCTACAACCAAGCCGCACCACCCCCAGGGGCTGTCCCCCCAGGTCAGCCCCTGTATCCACCCCAGCAGCCCGGCTACCCCCCACAGCAAGGCTACCCTCCTGGCCAGCCCCAGTATCCCCAAAGCGGGGTGGCCGCCCCCGGCCAGCCTGGTTACCCACCAGCTGGAACCGTGGGTTACGCGCCAGCCCAGGCAACTCAGCAACCGGGAACAGTGATCATAGCCACGGCGTCCGGGGTAACCTGTACACAATGCCAGGTAAGTCTCCGGGATAACCGGTACACATCCAGGGTAACCTGTACACAATGCCAGGTAAATATTCAGGATAACCGGTACACATCCAGGGTAACCTGTACACAATGCCAGGTAAGTCTCCGGCCCCATACACATCCAGGGTAACCTGTACACAATGCCAGGTAAGTATGCAGGATAACCGGTACACATCCAGGGTAACCTGTACACAATGCCAGGTAAGTATGCAGGATAGCCGGTACACATCCAGGGTAACCTGTACACAATGCCAGGTAAGTATGCAGGATAACAGGTACACATCCAGGGTAACCTGTACACAATGCCAGGTAAGTCTCCGGGATAACCGGTACACATCCAAGGTAACATTACACAATGCCACGTACATACATGTGTACAAGTGGGGTAACCTGTACACAATGCCAGGTAAGTTTCCAGGATAACCGGCACACATCCAGGGTAACCTGTACACAATGCCAGATAAGTCTCCAGGATAGCCGGTACACATCCAGGGTAACCTGTACACAATGCCAGGTAAGTCTCCGGGATAACCGGTACACATCCAAGGTAACATTACACAGTACCAGGTAAATCTCCAGGGTAACCTTGCACAGTACCAGGTAAATCTTCAGAGTAACCTTGCACAGTACCAGGTAAATCTCCAAGGTAACCTTACACAGTACCAGGTACATCATCAGGTAACCCTACACAGTACCAGGTAAATCTCCAGGTAACCGTACACAGTAGCACGCAAATCTCCAGGGTAACCTTACACAGTACTAGGTAAATCTCCAAGGTAATCTTACATAGTACCAGATAAATCTCCAGGTAACTTTACGCAGTACCAGGTAAATCTCCAGGGTAACCTTACACAGTACCAGGTAAATCTCCAGGGTAATCTTACACAGACCCAGGTAAATCTCCAGGGTAATCTTACACAGTACTAGGTAAATCTGAAAGATAACCTTACACAGTACCAGGTAAATCATCAGGTAACCTGACACAGTGCCACGTAAATATCCAGGGTACCCTTACACAGTACCAGGTAAATCTCCAAGGTAACCTTACACAGTACCAGGTAAATCTCCAAGGTAACCTTACACAGTATCAGGTAAATCTCCTGGGCAACCTTACACAGTGCCACGTAAATCCAGGGTACCCTTACACAATAGAAGAAAGGCCCCGAAGGCGGGTTTGTAGAGTGTTGGTAGAGATTCCACTGCGATTTAGTTAAATCGCCAGTGGCACATGTACAAGATCGCACGCGAGATCCCATTGAAGATGCCTTTACGCAATGCAGATCAACCGTCTAAGCTGGCCAGAACACAATGCTAGCTTTTAGGTAACACTGTGCCCAGCAAATTTCCGAACCATCTTCTCCTAGGTGACATAATGATAATTTACCAAGCATCCCTTAAGTGTGACTTCACATAGCCACAGTAAGTCTTCAAGCCGATCAGAGGTCTTCTGTTACATTTAAGATTTCACCTGGGGCAGTCAGTGTGCAAGATGGCCATGGCAACCTTGCACTGTGATAGGTAAAGCTGTCACTGTGTAAGGTGCCCAACGCAACCTTGCACTGTGATAGGTAAAGCTGTCACTGTGTAAGGTGCCCAAGGAAACCTTACACTGTGATAGGTAAAGCTGTCACTGTGTAAGGTGCCCAACGCAACCTTACACTGTGATAGGTAAAGCTGTCACTGTGTAAGGTGCCCAACGCAACCTTGCACTGTGATAGGTAAAGCTGTCAATGTGTAAGTTGTTTAAGGCAACCTTGCATTGTGATAGCTAAAGCTGTCACTGTGTAAGATGTCCAAGGCAACGTTGCACTGTGATAGGTAAAGTTCACGGGTGAGATATGCAATGTGGCTAATTTATCTGCACAGTTAAGTAATACAGGGGGTAGTTACTTTCAATTCGATAGCAGGAAATTAAAATACTCTGTTCTGTCCAATAGGTACAATCGATCGTATTTCTCTCTTGCTCACTTATATTGAGTCCTGAAAGTCAAATGCGATACGTCAAATGTACAAAGCATATTTCATCCATCTCAATTCAAGGAGCTGGCGAAGAGATTGGTCTGTAACTTACGTATGCCTATGTATCAGCGATAGCAGTTAAATAATAGATCTGTATTCGAATGCGCACTACAATTCAGATTTACTGTAGTACAGATACACAAAGCGCGTCTTTGACATAATTATGTCTGCGACGAGTTCCTTCAGAATAGGTTAAAGGAAGAATGTACTCTTCTCGAGTGTGATTGACTTGTGACGCCAATATCAGTATTGTGTGATTCCAGGTTGGTATTATTCGCGAGGAATACTCGACGTGCGGTATTGTGCTTGCCGTCCTCTTCTTTCCACTGGGCCTCATCTGTTGCCTGCTGATGAAGAATCGGGTCTGCACACACTGCGGGCATTACTTCTAGGATTGGTGCCATGGCACACTGCAACCCTTGCTTGGGGAGCTGGCTATATCTGGGCTTCTCGGAAAAACGTTGAGTCACTGGTGCAGATATGACGAGCATTTATTATTTATCATGTTTATAGTAACAATGTAATTCCAACCCCTTTGTGAGAGGTACATGTATTCATTTACTTAACAATGGGATTGTCCGTTGCTTGCCCTTTAGGCATAGGATGATATGTAGTCCAATATGAAAAATGTGTGGATGTTTGAAAATTGACTTCGTGTTTGATAAAAAATGTATGAAACTAAATATCGGACATAATAATTGACTTCGTGTTTGATGAAAAGTGTATGGAAATGAACATCCAAGAATGAGTTATAAGACTGAGACGTATTATATGTGATGCTTTATGATTTTGACGTGTATTTATACAGTACTGTCCAATTTACTTTCGTCTTTAGAAGTCACTATCTTTTCTATGACAAAATATTTCCCTTTTTTGTAATTAGCAATGAGGTTTTAATACTGGCAATTAGAAATATCTACTGGAAATCTAGATCTGATCTTACCTACATGTACTATTTACTCAAAGGAGGCTTCCCCAGTTCGGGGGAATATCATGGTGGTTCTGTGCTTGTTATCGCCTCGCCGCATCTTTTACACGACTATTACCTAAAATGTTGTTAGATTTATTAGATATATTTTGTACATTAACTTTATGGGCTGCACTTGTTAAATGGTACAAACTGAAAGGGACTGCGGGCAATAATTGTTTCCCTGCCCTATCACATTGCGTGCTAGAGCACGGCACTGTGTGCTGTGACCTCCTAATGTTCTCCAATTTCTGAATTTCTGGCAAAGTCAATATTTTTGTCACATTATCTTTATAGCTGATATTTATTATACATCGATTGTCCATGCTTGACTGAACAGATTTTACTTCCCGATACTCATTGCGGATGGTTTTCAACAGCCTATACGTTACAAACAGATCGTGGGTGCTTCAAAGATTTCTCTAATGTCTTTATGTATTGGACTGGAGGTCGAAACCATTTATTTCTGGTTATTTTTCTCCGGTCCGATCTGCGTTGTCAGGAAGAGGGAAAACAAGATGGTGGCGAAATTGTGGATTCTAAATCTGTATTGTAAATGTATTACCACTTGCATCTTTCGAATGGTTTATAATGTGGGTATAATTTCTTGTGCAGGGTTTCTTGACCTACAATGAGAAATGGGGCAAATGGCCGAAAAGCATCACGAGAAACTATTTGGAAGTTGGTCTTCTGCTTGCATATAATGGTGATATATCACCAGATCTATCTTTCGTATGTTTGAATGATGTGTGTATAATTCTTGTGATGACTCTCCTGAGCTACGGCAGTGAATGGGGGAATAAGCTGCACGCTGAAAACTTTTGCGGGTTCCTCTTCTGTTTGGATAACGAAAGCCTTATCTGCTTCCACTCTATTTTATTTCGAGTAAAATAATTATACAATATTTTCAGATTGCTTGTTGTGGTACAATGTGGAGGAGTGATTCTTCTTCTTATTTTTATTATCTATTTATTTATTTACGAAATAGCAGTATTCGTGTAAAAATATTGTCCTAACGGTTACAGATATTTTGTGTATTGTGAAAATGTCACATGCGACAGTACAAAGAAACATGATTACAATTTTTATATTGTTGGCAGAGTTCATGTAAAGCAAAATCATCTGTCTCACCCTAAAGTAAGTCCTAAGAACTTCCAGAGGACCTGTACTTAATTACATCTGTCGTTTATCTGCGAAATCAAACGGTATTCAAAGACAAAGTCATGACTTGTGTTATGCATAGGGATGACGAGCTTCACGCTACCGAGTTGTGTCATTCCTCGATAGTTCTTGGATTCAGGTATAAATACGTGTTGTTCACAATAAAACTGGTATTAATCAAGGTGCTGTGACTGCTTGTATAGTTTAGCGTTTGCTATTAGGATTTCATTATATCTGCAAAAAGAAATGCCATCTTTACCACTACAAACAAGGGAAGGTCCAGGACGCGGTCTGTGTGTGAGTGGATGGGCGCTTCAAAGAGTGAGTTAGTGAATGACTGAATGAGTTGGCGGGAAGGATGCCAGAGAGCATGGTTGTTTCCTCCCATTTTAGCAGGTTAACCCAATTTAGCCCCCCCCCCCCCCCGACCTACCAATATAACCGCCAATCCAGATTAGGTTCCCACCCTACCAAAGTATTAGCCTGATTCAGCCCCCATACCATTTTGTGACACATTGGTTTAGTCAATAGTCAAAACGAAGAAGGGTGTTATGCAGGTCTGCGATTTAGGAAGATCAATATGTAAGTGTTCAAAGCATCAACGGAACTTTATTTAACTCACGCTCTGCTTGATTGTGTCAGCAGAGCTATAATTGTCGCGGCACGGGCGTCTGTCATCTGTCTTCGTCCGTTGCCCGTCGTCCGGCGCTTCCTGGGAAACCGCCCCGGTTACTAACAACAAGTTTGTGGAAAGGTCCACAAAGTAGAGTATCTTCAGACCATTTCATTTTGAAAATTTTGGATTTTTGAATTTTAACATTTATTTCTATCTTGGCTGTGTCAGCAGAGCTGCTGGTATGGCGCAGGCACCCGTCGTCATCGTAACGGCCGTCTGTGAACGCCTTTCTGTCAAACAGACAAGCCATCAACGCCGAATTTAGGTGGAAAGGTAGCTATCCACCATAACGCCAAACCAGTTTTGTTTCAAAATTATGAGTGAATTTTAATTGAAATATTTTTCATTTTTCCTTCACGCAGGACCCTATGGTTGTGAAAATTTCATAACGCTACTCCTCATACACTTTCGATTCTTTTCAAACAAACTGTTTACATGTTTCCTGTGGCAGTCCTCAGAAAGTACTTATTGACATTTTGAAATGTCAAATTTCAAATACCCCTTCCCCCCAAAAAAACAACTTCTGAAATTACTGTGGTGGTATCCGTCCGTAAAATTCGATTTCTCTGAAACCATCAGGCGAATTAGCGGCAAATTTAGGGAAACACACTTATCCACCATATCTACAGACCATTATAATTATTTTTTTTGTTGTTTTCAAAATATTGAAGTTTTAAACTTTAATAAACATTTTTCCTTATCCTTAAGATGGGACCCTTTCGGAGTGAAAGCTTCAAAATGCTACGCCTATGGACAGGTTTTTTATTCTTTTTCAACCAAACCTTTTATACATGTTCCCTGTGACAGTCCTTAAAAAGTTACTGAAAAATTCAAATTTAAGAATAATATTGAAATTTAACATTGTAGCCAATCCAAAATAAAGATAGCAAACACCTTAAAAATGGCTGATAGTAAAGCGAAACTGAGAAAAATTTGGGACTCGGGGCTACTAACAGAACATATATACATGTAGGGTACCTTTGACCTTTTAGTGTTCAAGGTTATTTTGGGGGCATTTGGCTTTCCGGAAATACGATTCTCAAAATGCTACTACTAACGATACTACTACAGTTTTGATTGTTTATCAACGAAAATTTTGATTGTTTTTCAACGAAACTTCCCGGGGGAGCCTGGGGTATGTCCCCAGTTGCTCAGCCCACAGAGCAATCCCGGCGCGTCCCAGGTGGCGGATACTAGGGGAATGACCTTTAGTTAGAGGTCAGCCAGCTACGTTAGCTGGCCGCGGACCATAGTGGGCATTACCTTGTTCATTGCTGGACTTTTTTTCAAGATGTGACTTGACATTTTGCCTTGGACTTTGCTCTCATTTGATCATAGCATTCTTTTCTAGTGGGTTATGTTTAGACTCATATGGCAGTTTACACCTGTTTTGGCACCGTGTGACCCTTTTGGTGTTGATGTGCCGTTAAACTTTGATATCACTCACTCACTCAACGAAACTTTCTTCGTGTTCCCTCTGACGGGCCCCACAAAAGGTACTTATAGGCATTATGAAATTTCACATTTCAAACTTTCCAAAAAGATTGAAATTTTCGTTAACATGTAACCCCATGGGAGTGAAAATTTCAACACTCTGCTCCTCTTACATTTCTTGTTCAACTTTTCTACATCCTCTTTGAGACGGGCTTATAACATTTACGTATAGAAATTTTGACATTTCTATTTTAAAAAGGGTTGAAATTTAACACTGTGGCCAGTGGAAAAATGAAAGATTGCAAATATCATGGAAATGGCTGATCGTAGAGTGAAGCGAAGTGGAATTTGGGACCCAGAGGTAATAGCAGTCTAAATCGTCCACTGAGGTCATCTGAAAAAGGTATAATGTTGAAGTAGGATGACTGATTTAGAACATACAACGTTTTTTTTTTTACAAAAATATGTTGATCTCGTTATAAGAAGATGCTGATCTCGTTACAACGAGATGGGGTCTTGTTATCTTGAGATGATCTCGTGATGATGCCGAGATCAAGCTTCTCTTCCCATGTGCTCCGATATTTAGAGATTTGCCATTTCAAAATAATTTTTGGTAAGTTTAAAATTTCAAAAATCTAACAAGTTGACGGCGACGGACGACGGGCCCCCGCTCCATGACAATGTACTCCATTCAACAGCGGAGTTTAAAACACCGAAGGGGGACATGTGCGAATGGCAAGCCATCGCCACAGAGAACTCGATAAGGTGATGATGATGATGATGATGATGATGATGATGATCATGATGATCATGATGACGACGACGACGACGATGATGATGATGATGATGACGACGACGACGGCGTTAAAACTGTTCTACTGTATGTCCTTGAATAGTGGACAGATTTAACGCAGATTTCGCTTGTACTGACCAATCTCAGATGGAAAGTCCTGGTGCTAAATGTTTCATGTTTAAATTGTTTCAAAATCGATCCCTGCGTCCAGTCGCGAAGTCTAAACTGACAACATTCAAACTGAATGAAATATTCAATGGTAGCTCTATCGTTCAAGCTACAGCCTGGCATTTTGAATGACACAGCACTGAAAACGTTGTAACGAATAGAAATATCAACGCTAATGCAATTACACAGTTAACGGATATGAAAAAAAGTTCCAAATGTATTGGGTAATGACGTACGTCATCAGGAAGGTAGGTATTTATTAATTCTTCAGCATGCAGTCGCACACAAACCAAACTAGAAATGATTCCGTTGTGTATACAGTACAGTACAGATTGACTTTACATGCATGATACCAAGGTTTAAAGGACAGGCGCAGTACTCTGGTATTCTGGAGATATGGAGGGACTTGAATGGCCTCCTGGCGTTAGATTGCTACAGGGTTAAACATACGATTAACGAACCGAGTTGCCTCAGAACAGTCGAAACGAGAGTGGTAAATGACACGTAATTAAGCACAGTGAAGATGACACTAAATCAGAGTAGCAAATATACATACAGTCGAACCTAGGAATTAGGGACACCCAAGGGGCTGTGAGAAACTGTCCTGAATTATGAGGTGGTCTTATTTCTCAGGTCCATTTCCACGTAATGAATAGAGCTAGGGACTGAAGTAGCTGTCATTAATTTCCAGGTTGTCCCTAGTTCTCAGGTGATCATAAAGACAGGTTTCACTGTATATGTTAGGCTAAAGTACTATTTGAAAAGGAATTAGGCTAGGAAATCGCCATTGCCCTGAACACCATAGAATACACCAGGTTGTATACGTTGAAAAAATAAGTGCAAGATTTAATGAGTCATCCCCGGCTATACACAGGACCCTGCATTGCCTCGAAGTCAGCATTGCGATGTATGCTGTAGCTACAGGGCATGTTGCAAAACCCGAAAAAATAAATGAAGGTTTTCAAAAGCCGGCTTCGGTCCAGTGGGCGCAAAACACTGACGGTGTGGGGCTTACTTGTATAATAGCAACTGGGTGCCCCGGTCGGTGGGCCTTTATACACGTGAGGTACAAAGGTATGGCACATGGGTTTATTAAAAAGAAAATAAATTCTCCTCTCCCGAGTTTGTGCTTGTTAAATAATAAAGCAGAATGACGTGGTAAGTAACACTCGATCGATGGATGTTAAAAATTGACCAACCGTTGTCTTAAAGGTGTCTTCGGTGATAAGTCATTTGTAAATCGAGAAATCTCGGGTTGCAACACTTAAGTATTCTGATAAAAATATTCGATGAAATATGTATAAACGATACTTAGTGTGGCATAGGCAGCATTCTATCAGCGCCACAAAAAAACCATGGCTAAACACCCGGACGTAACGTGGGACACGGCCTGACGAGAGAGATGGTACTAGGTGGACACGATCGGCTGCTATTGGACTAATCGTCACGGTTTGGTTGTCGCATCTTCCACCTTGAAGAAAGCCCACACATGGGTTGTATTTAGCAGCGACAAAGTCAGCGTGTACATGTTGTATGAAACTTTAGTGAAGTGTATTTAATAACATCAACAATCGAAGCTAAACCGTGAGTATTACAAGCCGTGAATACTAGTATTTTATACAGCTTAGGTTAATTGGATATGGGTTAACTGGTTTGGTATGTGTTTGAAATCTACTGAACCTTCGTTAAGTATGATGTATAGGGTGAACAAGGCAGGAGGTGTGAAACTGCTCGCACTGTCTGCTACTTCCTTGTTCATACATGAGCATGATAAAGATCCGCGGTAAGGAATGGATGTCGCCATCTTTAACTGCGTTACAGGAGCTGCATATTTACTGTCCAGTGCAAGTTGTATGCTACCCACTGGGGAATGCGCAATGTGGGCTTCAATCAAAGTTTCATTTATGGATGAGAATATTATAATCATTATATAGGGTATTATATTGTGGATTTATTTAATATATAGTAGACTAAATAAAATTAAACTCGTCATGAGTATCTGAAACAACCGACTAGTGGTACACTTTCAACTAAACAACAAGCCAGTTCTTACCAAACCGTATTCAGAAGTAGGTCTAGCAGACCATATACTCACACTAAAAATATTATTGGCAAATATACCAGTTACAGCAAATGTAAATTGTATTCATACCTTGCAGATTTCCACAAAGTCTTTCACAAGGTTAGAATTTTAAGGGAGCAAAGCCCCTTTGAAGGGAACAATACCGAGACTGTGTTAACGGTAGGGGTAGCCATACTAGCTACTGATTTCACAATAAATATTGTTATTCTGTTTGAAAGAGTAAATGTCATGATCACACTTGCTCTGATACACTTGTGTTCTGGGGTTATTTCCCTCCGAGTTATGTAAAGACAAAGTTTTACTAATTGTGTTTGCCACAACTGCCTTATCAAGCAAAATGATTCAACTAAAACTGACTACAATCCTGAAGGATTCCCAATATATTTATAAATATATGGTTTGGAGAATCTGCTCTATATTTTGAGCAGTGTATATATAACTCCTCGGGGTGACTTCGCATTGTACCCCGTCTAATCAACACGACAACATAATCAGTCAAATACTGGGGTAATATGTTAAATTAAAACACCACACAACACCACAGTTACTGTGTTAACGATGCAAACTAAATTAAAAACCGAGTTTGAAAAATGTTCTCACGCAGCGCTAGATACTAGTAACCCGGTAGGTAGAACGCACTGCCACGGTAAAAAATAACGAACTTTAATACGCAACAATATTCAAAACAGATTCAAAATACATTTCATCAGGGAGCAAATCGCTGCTCGGATTTACCTAATTGTAAATACGTAGTCCGCATATCCATACCTAACTTAGAAACTAAGAGAGCGTGGTGGCACAAATTTAAAGCATTGTCAAATGACAAAAGAATATGCAAACAGTGCAGGTGAACTATTAGATATCTTAGTGTGAAAATATAATTATAAATAACTAGAAAACAGAATTTGCAGGCAAATTCAAGATCTGCATGCCAGTTTTGGCATAAAAGAGAGGTCGTTTGCGAAATTGCACAGTATACCGGTACACTCTTTCTACCCCAAGGGGTTGAAATTGAGCTTTTTTCCGTCTACGGGGAGCCATTTCCAAGATACAGGCCGATTTTCAAAATTGTCATATTTGGACATGAAACTTGGCCATTGGCCAAAGTTCCAGAAGTTGCACATATACCCTCTTTCTACGCCAGGGGGTCGAAATTAAGCTTTTTTTCACTCTGCGGGCAATGGTCTTCGAGGTACGGGCTGATTTTAAAAATTGCCA
>JAAUYG010063408.1_pt1 | contig 13784 bp, 11 predicted proteins | sample 7278091 | NCBI WGS metagenome assembly JAAUYG01 (sample SAMN14350201, study PRJNA611818) | marine sediment metagenome | isolation source: surface marine sediment (0.6m) | place: French Polynesia: Moorea | collected 2018-08
ATATTTGGTGGCGAGGTCCCCTGGCTACCTACCAGACTGCCAAGTTTTTTCGCTCTCCGAACAACCTTTCTTGAGTTTTCGTTTTAACGGACCGGTGGCCATATAAAAAAAAAAAAAAAAGGAAAAAAAAAAAAAAAGAATAAGAAAAGCAAAAACAGAAGATCTGCATTTGCATGCAGATCTAAATAAGAAAAGCAAAAACAGAAGATCTGCATTTGCATGCAGATCTAATAATAAAAGCAAAAACAGAAGATCTGCATTTCCATGCAGATCTAAAAAGAATAAGAAAAGCAAAAACAGAAGATCTGCATTTGCATGCAGATCTAATTAAGACAAAAATATTGAAATTTAACATTGTGACCAATGGGAAAATGAAAAATGGCATATCTTGGAACTGGTTAAGCGTAGAGCGAAACGCAGTGAAACTTGGGACTCAGGGGCAGTTGTGACATGAATATATGGGGTACCTTTGACCTTTTAGTGTAAGGTCATTTGGGTTTGTTCGGTGCACTGTCTCAAATGGCCTGTAACTCGAAAACGGCTGACCGTAGAGGCAGACTGATATTTGGGCCTCGGGGGTAATTGTAACATGTATATGGGGCACCTTGGACCTTTTAGGGTCATTTTAGGTTCATTCAGTGCACTTGCTCAAAACGGCCTCTAACTCGAAAGTGGCCGTAGACCGAAACGGGGTGATTTGGGACTCAGGGTACTTATAACATAACTTTTAGTGTTTACGGTCATTTGGGGGTCGTTTGGTGCAGTGGCCTGTAACTCAAAAACGGCTGGTATAGAGCGAAGCGGAGTGAAATTTGGTACTCAGGGATAGTTTTCATATGTATATGAGGTATTTTTACCTATCAGTTTGGGTCATTTGGTGCATTTGTCTCAAAATGGCCAGTAACTCGAAAGCGGCTGGCCGAAGAGGCAAACAGCCTGAAATTTGGGCCTCGAGGGTAATCTTAATATGTATATGCACCTTGGACCTTTTAGTGTTCAATGCCATTTTGGGGCCATTGACTTTTTTAGTGTTCAGGGTCATTTTTGGGTCATTCAGTGCACTTTTCTCAAAATGGCCTCTAACTCGAAAATGGCTGGCCGTAGAGCGAAGCGGGGTGATTTGGGGTAATAACATGTATATGGGGTACCTTTGACTAGTTTTAGTGTGTAAGGCCATTTGGGGTCGTCCCGGTGAACTTGCCTGTAAATAGCCTGTAACTGATATGGGGCTGGCTATAGAACGAAACGGACTGAAATTTGGGACTCAGGGGTAGTTGTCATATGTGTATAAGGTATTTTACCTATTAGTGTTAAATGTCAGTTTGGGTCATTTGGTCCATTTGTCTCAACATGGCCAGTAACTCGAAAACGGCTGGCCGTAGAAGCAAACAGACTGAAATTTGGGCCTCGGGGTAGCTGTATATGTATATGGGGCACCTTGGACCTTTTAGTGTTCGATACCTTTTGGGGGTCATTGACTTTTTTAGTGCTCAAAGTCATTTTAGGGTCATTACTTGCACTTTTCTCAAAATGGCCTTTAACTCGAAAATGGCTGGCCGTAGAGCAAAACGGGGTGATTTGGGACTCTGGGGTAGTTATAAAATGTATATGGAGTACCGGCCTTTCACCTTTTAGTGCTTAAGGTCATTTTGCGGTCATTCGGTGCTCTTGTCTCAAAATGGCCTATAACTCGAAAATGGCTGGCCGTAGAGCAAAAACGGACTGAAATTTGGGACTCTGGGGGCAGTTGTCACATGTTATATGGGGTGCTTTCGACCCTTTAGCATTCAAGGTCATTTGAATCATTCGGGGCGCTTGTCTCTGTAACGGCACTAGGCACTAGGGACAACCTATATATGGGATACCTTTGACCTTTTAGTGTTCAAAACCATTTTGGGTGCACTTGTCTCAAAATGGCCATGCAACTCGAAAGCAGCTGGCTGGTAACGTTAGAGCAAAACGAAAAAAAAGTGCAAGCAGATCGTCAATGCCCTTGGTCTGTGGTTATATGTTGTCATATGGTAGAGTTCTTTGCATCAATCATCAGCTAGTGCTTTGTGTTTCTTTTGTGTGTGTGTGTGTGTGTGTGTGTGTGTGTGTGTGTGTGTGTGTGTGTGTGTGTGTGTGTGTGTGTGTGTGTGTGTGTGTGTGTGTGTGTGTGTGTGGTGTTTCTTGGGTGTTCGTCTTTATCTCGGCCCAAGTCGTCGCGTTTGTCTGGGAAACAGTCACATTCACCTCCTGGGCACTTCTTTGTAGAGCCATCAGCAAGGTCCCCGCCTGGAGGAAATAGTAGGATTCATCATCATATCGGACCAAGACGGCGATGAAGGTTCGGCCATTGGTGTGTGGGCAGTGCCATATCTCTCTATCATCTGGTCGATCCTTCTCTGCAATGTCCATCAAGGCCCAGGGGCAGCCCCATTCATCCCATCCAGTAGGCTGTCGCCTCATTCGCATGGAGGCAAGGGTAGCATAATCCACCACCGACTTTCCCAAGTCTCTGTATTCCTCTATCACCCTGGCCAACGACCAACACTGCAATTTCTCCTTTAAACGGCTGACATGGGTGTCTTCATACATCAAGGCTGTGGACAAAGCTGCTTCTGAACAAGGCAGTGCCGGTCAGATTACTCCTAGTAGTGAGCTCAGCCTTTCCCCTTGCGTGGCCCTCGCAGAGTCCTGGGAGCCAGAGCTAAATGAGCTCGAATGGGCCGCTTCCTCTTCTTGTCTCTTTCAATCATCCCTTTCTAGCTGCTGTTTAGCTTTCGTGATTCCTGTGCTCTCGGCAATCGTCCCTGCCAAAGAGGCATAGTATCGACCCACAACTCCTGGGGATAACATCGGCCGTGCAAATTATCTACCTCCTGATGAGCTGCCCAACGTGCTCTCATCACTGGCCAGTCTACAGGGGCTTCAACCGAAGCCCGCCGTCGTGGGGGATAATCATTCCCAAGCTCCAAGGTGAGCAATCCACATCTTTTTAGGGGGTCCGAGCTATTGGGTTTTTCCCAGGAACTAAATCTGGCAGTCCAACTCATTTGGATAACTTTGGATCCAATCTGCCATATTCGACATGACACTCGGGCTCCATTGATGACTGCCACGACTCGATCCACTCAAAAGGAAATTTGATTTTTCTCCCATCCGTTAATTCTCCAGGCACACTAATTCAAGTAAGATAACTGTTGCCTTAACCGGCCAAGTGGCCAACATACGTCTCCTGTACATAAGTTTTCCTTGGTAGACAGCATAATACAATATCCTTATCTAGCGTTGAATAAACAGCTTGTAGACATCCTCAGTGAACTTTAGAATTCCCAATGCATGGTAAGGGGAGGGGGGTAATTGGTCAACTTAGAGATGGCTGGCAGCTATCTCTCAACAGGCCATCAGCAAAATCTCTATTGCGGGCTGGGAAAGTTTTTGCTGAGCATGACAGCTATGCCACTTATTGGGAACAGCCATACAGACACTCCAGTCAGTGCCTGGTTAACTGGTAGCACTTGTAGTCTGCCGACTGGCATGTATTGGTCTGTCTGCTTGCACAGTCGGGTCCCTCTGTGGGGTAAAGGAACGAGTGACTGACTTTCCGCTGGTGTCTCAAGTAACCCTAGGCCAGGGTCACTACACAAATCTGTGGGCTTGACCTCTGGATTGGCGTCACTACCATCTGAGTCTGCAGGGACAGGATGTAGCTAGTCAGACACGTCTTCGGGACATAATATCGGGGCTGTTCTGCCTCTGGGCTGTTGGCCAATCCAGTGAACGACTCTTGGTCGAGGCCAGGGGTCGAATCCGACAGGGTTTCCAGCACCGCAGGTTAAATTTTGGGTTGGTGGTGTGGGCTTTGTTTCTTCTAACTGGCTCCTCTGCCAGGTAGGTGCATCGGGATGCGGTTCTGCGGGTTCTGGTGCAGGGGCTGGATCAGGTATCAGTGGTGGGATGTCCACTACGGCTACTGCCTGGTGTTGAAGGACTGGCTTGGATGTCTGTACCTCTTGGTCTCGATACTGCATCGGACAGTCAGTCTCTATCCAGCTATGCAACCTCTCTCTGAAATCGGGGTAGTAGGGCATCAATTTATCCACCTGCACAACCTCTGGACCTGCCTGGCGGTGGCGTTGTATCTTGTACATCACTGATCCCGTTTTGGCTAAGAATAACCAGGGTCCTCTGTTAGGATAGCGCAATTTGCCTCCCTGTTGGGGGAAGGCTCTCCAGACCCATTCGCCATGGTGAAATCGAACAATCTGATTTGGCTGTCCATATCAACAACGCTGATGTTTGGCAGAAGTCTTGAGCGTTTTGCACTTTACTATGGGCATGACGTGAAGAATCCTTTATCCATTCCACATACTCATAGGGACACTCATGTTTGGGTTGTTCAGGCCCCGTGTCTCCAAGCATTAGATCTAGAGAAAATGTCATCACCACCCCATAGACCATTTTGTGGGGGCTGACTCCTGTACTAGCTTGTGGGGTCGATCTGTAGGTACAAAGAGCTGCAGGGAGATGGTTGTCCCAATCGTTCTGTTGCTCCGACACCACAGTTCGCAGCATGGACAGTAACGTGTGATTGCATCTCTCCACAGCCCCATTGGACTGGGGATTGCAGGCGGTGAGTACGTTTTGTGGATACTTAAAAGGTCACACAGACATCGGTACATCTCTGCGATGAACTGTGTTCCCCTATCGCTGTTTAGTTTGAGGGGGCACCGTGTTTATAGATATATAGGCATAACTGTGAACCTGAACAGTCGTTATCAGGTCACAAACGCTGTCTTGTCAATGTCTTGTTGATCCATTTCAACCTGCTAGTATCCCGAATATAGGTCCAATGTGCTGAAGTACGTAGAGCCATGCAACATGTCTAAGGTGTCGTCAATTCGTGGCAACAGGTAAGCATCCTTCTTGTGATGTCATTTAATTTCCTGTAATCGACACAGAAGCGTGTGGTCCCATCTTCCTTTATGACCAGGACAACTGGGCTGGCCCAGCTACTTTGGCATGGCTCAATCACCCCACGATCTTCTGTACTTCCTCCTTCTAGATCTCCTGCTTGGCTATGGGCAATCGGGGAGGTGGCAGTTAGACAGGTCTCTGGTCCCTGGTGTCAATGGTGTGCTTAACCAATCCAGTCCTGCCCATGTCTGTCGGACCACTGCTGAAAATGTTCCGAAACTCAGGGAACAACTGAGAGCCAACAGCCAACTCTTCCCATTGTTGCAGGGTCAAGTTGTCAACTAACCCCTCCATCAGGGGCTGCAGATACTCTGGCAGGTCCGCGGGATCCATACTCACATCGACATGCGCGGGTCAGAACGTGGCACATCCTTGTAGGGTGGTGTCGGGGCAGTACTTGATGCGTCCATCCCTTAACCAGCCCCCGTCGTCAGAGTCCCCGCTATCATCGGCATGTTGGGGTGTCGTAGGCAGCAGGCATTCTACTCTGTCACATTTCGTGATCACATGCGCTTCTCTTATTCTGGTGCCCCTGTACAGAGTGCACGGTTCATTGGTGAGGTTCATGACTGGTATCACGGTCTCCGATTGGTCTGGTGTCTTCAGTGCAGATCCTATTACTATCCCGTTCTCTGCATTGCCATATCGCAATTGATTGGAGCAAGGGTTGGGCAATGGCAGCAGTCCTTTGTAACCAACTGGAAGCATGTGTTAGTTTGCACGACACAATCACCTCAGTCCTGGCAGACAGCTCTACACATTGGGCTATATGTAGACCAGCTAACCACATGATCCGGCTCTGGCATGCAGCGAATTTGTCGGTCTCCTACCTGGAACTGTTGCTTCCTAATGGACAGCTGGCAATCGTGCTGGCAGAAGAAATCAGAGCCAAGATGCAGTTAGGGTTCTCTCGGTTAGCACTGATGACAACTTCTTGCTCATAGAAGCCCCCTGCTCTTCCTATTTGGACTGTCGCGGTGCCTAAAATAGGGGCTGCGCCTCCTCTGATAAGTTCCAAACATAAGACTTCATCTTGCTTGACTTTTAAGGACTGGAAAGTTTGTAGAGTCTCATATAACGACTGTGCTATCATGGTACAAGTGGCACCTGTATCCAAAAGTCGATATCTGGTTAATGGTTATGGGAATCAACCAACTGTGGTAATGCTTATTTGCCGCGGGAAGATGAGTCATCTCCAGGTTGTTGTGCTTATCTATTGTCCTAACATCACTTTTCAGAGTCTGGATGGTGGCCTGGGGAAGAGTCAGCTGGTTCTCCTTTATGGCTACAGTTTGTTTCGGGTTTCCTTTTTCCTTAACTAAGTCACCTTCAACATAGGTCGAGCCCCACTCAGGCGATAAATGCCTCAGTGGGGGTCACGCCAGGGCTTCCGGCATGACCCTGACTTAGTTTAAAGGCTGGTATATGGTGGGGCTGTCACGGGGCTTCTGCCGCTCTTGGGACATCTCTCACTTCTTGACAGTAAGCCAATTGGTCCCACCATGTAGAAATCACCGCTTGGACAGTCACGCATAAAGTGTCCATAGCCCTTTACATTTGTAGCACTGTGGTGGTCCCTCTTGATTCCTCAGTTGGCTCCTATAGGTGAAGGGCGAGCGTCCCCTATTGCATGCCATGGCCTTCTCAACACCTTTGTTCTTAGACGAATCTTTAGGAGCGGCTGGAGATGTCTCTCTCTCCACACTCTATACCCGCTGTGGTCCTGGAGTGGGTGGACGTCTTTGCGGGTCCCTGCTCTGCTGAAGTTCGGCCCTTGTTTAGCCAGAGTCTATTCAGCGATACGGGTTGCCTCTGTTTCGGGCCCCTCCTCCTCCGAGAATCGGGTCTGTGTAGAACCCCTATGCTGCCGTCCATGTCCAGCTTCCTGGCCCTCGACAGCTTCCAGAGACATCACGACGCGCATCAAGTCCTCTATTCACCAAATCCTCATAGCTGCGACTTGAACCCGTAGTTCATGACTGTCTAATCCTTTAAGGAATTGGTCAGCCACCATCTCATCCTGGGCTGTAGGATCCAGCAGAGGCCATGCCATCTCCGCTAGCTTTTGCAACGCTTCCATGTAGGTGGGTATGTCTTCATTTTTCTGTCTCCGTCGTGTGCTGAATTGGACCTTATATGCCACAGTCAAATCTGAGAGTTAACAAGTCCTTCAGCTCAGTCCAATCTCTCTGGGATAGAGGAGTACGTCGAATGTAGGCCAGTGCGACGCCCCGCAAATGTGTCCTGGCCTGTCTCCATGTCGCAACAGGGTTCCAGGCATGGAATGCAGCAAACTTCTCCATCTGGTAAACAAAGTCATCGAGCCTTTCTCCAATCTCCCCTTTGAATACACCAAGTTTCGCTAACCGGTGCTGTATCGGGGGGCCTAGTCTAACAGTGGGTCGAGGTCCTGCAGGCACTCTGTAGTAATCATCGTAAAGTGGCACATCCACATGCTGGGGTGGGGGCATTGCAGGTTTGCGCTGGCCCGCGATGTCCGAGCTGGTGTAGAACGCCCAAGTCCAGAGGTTGTTGGCCAATTTTGGGTGCTCCCCTAGATTCTCTATACATCCCAAGCTCAGGCCTCTGTTGTCGCGGTTGAGTGAACTCTCCAGCATCGGCCAGTCGATCGACCAGGAGCTGTGTACAGGGTCGTCCTACCCTCACTTCAGGGGCTTGTCGCTCCACCGTGGGTAGATGTGGTCGGCCTGTCAGGCGGGCTGTGCCTGGCTCCCGAGTAATCTCAGCTTCCTCTCAACGTAGCCTCTCCCCATACGCTAGCAGCCTTTGGCCTTGCAATGCAACATCAGGCGCATCTAAGGGCACAGGATGACGCTGGGCTCCAGAATGACCATCACCATCAGGGTCCAATGTCACTGCAGCAGCATTTATCCTTGGGGCTGTCATGTGTCGGCACGGTTGGCTCTCCCCACATCAAACGTCAGTCTGTTCGTCTGTGACTGTGTGTACCATGGGTCCCTGGAAATGTAGTAGTCACCATCAGGATCACAGCGCTCGTCTGCCCCTCCATATGCAGCACTGGTAATTGTAGCACTGGCACCAGCGCCATCCGCTGGTTGCCTAAGTCTGAACGGTCTTGACTCGCTATACTGCTATTGTCGGGATCAGTGGACTGCTCCTTCATCACTGCAATTGGTGTCTCGGATCAAGGGGCCCCACGGGGGCCCAAGGGGGAATAACTTGTCATGTCCAACATACTGCTTCTCCCACAGCTTTCTCCCATCAGTCCTTATGTGGATCCAGTCGATTCCCTTGTGAATACATATCCCCGGGTTTGGTTTCTGTCTCATCATCAGTTGGCAACCACGGCAATCTCGAACGTGTAGCGGGATGGGCCTGAGTGGCTTTGGCACAACATCCCACCTGCTTCGTCAAGCTTCTACCAGTGGCTCCCCCCCCCCTCAGGTCGGCCTAAGTCGTCCTTCCTTCGCTCTGTCCCACTGCTCCGGCATCGGAGGTGGGTGCCAACGTAGCGGTATGTCTCACAGGTGCTCCCATCTGTCCTCGCAGGGCTACCATGGTGTCGTTATTTCGGTCTGGTTTCAAGTTATACCAAAATCTCTATTGGCACGATGTGGACCACACTTCGGGATCAACACAGGTCGTGCTAACTCTTCGCTAACTTTGGGTTGATAGTTCTGTTATCTTAACAATGTTCTATTCGTTTCAATCACACTGCAAATCACAGGTGCTCACTGGTAGTTATCCAGAAATCCCGGACAAGCCCCCAGAAATGCGCTCTTGTGGTGTGTGGTGGTGTCTCTTGCGTGTCCGTCGTTATCTCGGCCCAAGTCGTCGCGTTTGTGCATCGGAAGTGGGACGGGGCCTTGATTGCCACAGAGAACCCGAAGTCATCTGTAGATTCCAATGCTGACCATTTGACACCAAGTGCTCTAGTGATAGGTAATGGATCATAATCCAGTAACTTTCCATGGAAATCGCTGGAGTGGTGTTCTGGTGGTATAGTACGCACGACATCAGTGAAATTACTGATAAACTTTGTGAGGTTGAAACTGGCACCTTTGCAAGTGGCTCGTAGATCCTCAATCAACTGTGAAGCAATGGCGACAGTGTCATCTGGGCCACCATAGGATCCAATGCCGTAGTCCCAGTGAGCTTCAACACATAGTTGGTAACGCTGGGAGATGAGACAGCGCCAAATAGGTGGAATCTCATCTGGCACTCAAGAATATCGTTGTTCGGATTCCCATCATGCAATCACAGGGATCTGAAGAACCTTCTGTCTATTTTTGGTACACATACTTGGCAGAACATGGCTTCAGTGTCTGCCATAAACGCGATAGGTTCCTGGCGGAAACGAGTCAATATGCCCACAAGGTTGTTAGCCAGGTCTGAACCTTGCAGCAGATGATCGTTTAGGCTTACCCCTTGGCATGTCGCGCTGCAATCAAATACCACCCGTATCTTATGCGGCTTGTTAGGGTGATAGATTCCGTGAATTTTAAGATACCACTCATGTGCAGGAGATCCCGAATCGTACATCTTTACACTTTGATGACCTCAGACTGACTGCCTTGTGTGACCCCGTAGGCTCGGCTACCTACTTAATATGCATGAAGTACCCAGATGTTTATTATAAGTTAAATGTTAAAAAAAGGATAATTTTACAATTTGGCAGAGTCGAACCCGCTACCTTTCACTTACAGAGTGCACGCCATACCACTAGACTGTTGTGCCATCTATGAACAACACAATTCGATATACCTATTTACAAAGGAACAGAAATACGACTGTTGCATTTACATTTGTGTGTATGTGTTTGTGTGTGCGCGCCGCGCGTGTATGCGTGCGTGTGTGTGAGTGTGTGCATGAGTGAGTGAGAGAGTGAGAGAAAGAGAGAGATTCATAGCATATCCCAAGTCTGCGGTGGCGTGGCTGATACTTGTTACATATTATTTTGGTAAATTATCAATTGGTGCTCATATTCGCTTGTGTGTTTTAAATATCAGAAATGCATTGTGTATATTAGCAACGCGTTTTGGATATTAGAAACTTTTTAACATTATTTGAATACTAGCAACGCTTTTTGAATATTGGGCAACGCTTTTCAATAGTAGCAACGCTTTTTGAACGCGTTTTAAATAGTAGCAGATCATTTTAAATATATGCAACGTATTTTAAATATTGGCAACGCGATTTGAGTATTAGAAATGTATTTTGTTTTTAATATTAGCAACGTGTTGTAAATCGTAGCAACGTGTTTTGAATATTGTCGACTTGTTTTGAATTTTAAAAACATGTTTTAAAAAATAACGACGCTTTTTAGACATTAGCAACGCGTTTTGAATATTAGCAACGCGTTTTGAATATTAGAAGCATGTTTTGACTATTAAAAACACATTTTGCATACTAGCAACCTGTTTTGACAATTTGCAATGCGTTTTAAATGTTCTCAACATGTTTTGAATATTAGAAATGTATTTTAAACATTTTAGCAGAGCGTATCAAACATTTGCAACGTGTTTTCAATATTAGAAACGAAACTTGTTTTGAATAGTAGAAACGTGTTTTAAACATTATCAATGCTTTTAAACATTAGTAATGTGTTTTGAATATTAGCAAGGCGTTTTGAATATATGAAACGTGTTTGAATATTAGCAAGTCGTTTCGAATGGTAGCAACGCATTTTGAATAATAGAAACGTGTTTTGAATATTAGCAACGCGTTTTGAATATTGGCAACGTGTTTTGAACATGGCAGCACTTTTTAAATATTTGCGACGTGTTTTGAATATTAACAACGCGATTTGAATATAAGAAATAAGTTTCAAAAATTAGCAACACTTTTTAGACATTAGCAGCGCGTTTTGAATATCAGAAAGATGTTGTGTTTTGACTATTAGAAACATATTGTGAATATTAGCAACGTCTTTTGATTAGCAACGCATTTAAAATGTGAGCAACTTGTTTTAGAATATTATAAATGTATTTTAAATATTTTAGCAGAGCGTTTCGAACATTTGGAACGTGTTTTGAATATTAGCAACACTATTTGAATATTTGAAAAGTGTTTTGAATATTAGCAAGGTGTTTTGAATATTAGCAACGCCTTTGAATGTAAGCAACGTGTTTTGGATATTAGCAACGCGTTTTGAAAATTTGCACCGTGTTTTGAATATTAGTTACGCGTTTCTACAACGTGTTTTCACTATCATCTATGTGTGTTGATTATTAGAAGTGCGTTTTGAACATTGGCAAAGCGTTTTGAATGTTAGAAACGTATTTTGAATACCAGCAACGTGTTTACATATTAGTAACGTGTTTTGAATATTAGCAGCATCCTTTCAGCGTTAGCAAAGCTTCGCAAATACTGGTAAGGCGTTTTGAGTATGAACCAGGGTGTTACAAACATTAGCAACGCATGTTGAATATTAGAAGCATGTTTTGTACATTAGAAACTCGTTTTGAAAATTAGAATCGCGTTTTGAATAGTAGCAACGTCTTTTGAATATTAGCAACATATCTTGAATATTAGAAATGCATATTTTAGCAGCGCGTTTTAAACATTTATAACATGTTTTGAATACTAGTATTAGAAACGAAACGTATCTTGAATATTAGCAACATGATTTAAACATTAGCAACGTGCTTTGAATATTAGCAACGTGGTTTGAGTATTTGAAATGTGTTTTGAATATTGGCAAAGTGTTTTGAATGTTAGCAACGCATTTTGAATATAAGCTACGTGTTTTGAATATTAACAACGCGTTTTAATATAAGCAACGTGTTTTTTAATATTAGCAACGCGTTTTAATCATTAGCAACGTGTTTTGAATATTAGTGTCGCGTTTTGAATAATAGAAAACGTGTTTTTTGTACATTATGAATGCGTTTTGTACATTAGGAACTTGTTTGGAAAATTAGAAACGTGTTTTGAATAGTATCACCGTGTTTTAAATATTAGCAACGTCTGTTGAATACTAGGAACGTATTTCAAAACATTGGCAGCGCATTTTAAACAGAAACAGCGTGCTCTTAACATTATCAATGCGTTATGAATATTTGAAATGTGTTTGAATATTAGCAAAGCATTTTTGAATGTTAGCAACGCCTTTTGAATATCTGAAACGTGTTTTAAACATTAGCAACGCGTTTTGGATATTAGAAACGTATTTTGAATATTAGCAACATTTGTGAATATTAGCAACGTGTGTTGATTAGAAACGTGTTTTAGACATAGAAATGTATTTTATATATTAGCAATGCGTTTTGAATATTAGCAACCAGTTTGAATATTGGAAATATGCTTTGAATCTGCTGTTGTTCATCGTTATATGAAGTTTTCTACATATAAAATATCACGCGTAACTACAGTTAGGTCGGACGCACCTGTTACATTTTTTTTTTTTTGCATTTTGCCGTGTCGAGGTTATTTTATTTCAAAAGGGATAAGAAAAACTTAGCAGCAGTAGGAACATACTGCATAATATCGTTTAAATGGTTCGAAACGCCATTGTAACTCTAAATATATTTAAGAAGAATGTTTCTCCATCAATTTTATGTAGCATTTATCTTTATTATAACTTGTAAATATTTAAGCTGCGAAAGTGCTGTAATTTAGGATGCAATCGCTAACGCCAGTGATATTACCGATGCCTATCTAGTCGATGTTACGCCAGGGTGAGATGTTACATATGTTTCTTGAATATGGATCGAATGCCAAAAAACTCTTGACTACGGAAAAAAGAGAACATGCATCTAGCAACTACATGTACGCTCGTATGCAGATATGAGTTACATGTATATAGTAATTATATAGTAAATATGAGAGATATGAGTAATTCGAGTGAGGTCTTTCACCTCAGACTGCAACTTATATTACGTCTAGCAGGCTAAATTACCCAAGAACATGTTGTTTATTTGTGTGTGAAATTTTTGAACCTTTAAAGTAGCACGCGTAACTAGAATGAGGTCTGGCGCACTTGTGGCAGTTGTTTGCACTTTGCGTAGCCAAAGGTATTTTATTTGAAAAAAAAATGTTTTAGTAGAAATATACTACATTATATGGTGTATCTGATGATTATTCGAAACGCCCCTGTAATTGTAAATGTAATAAAGGTAAATGTATTTTTGTTAGTTTTATGTGAAGCATCTCTTAGCGTATATAATTTGTGCATGCTCAAGCTTAGAAAGTACTAGAATTCAGGTTACAATACCTAACGTCAATGATACCGTCTTGGTCCCAATTTATCAATGCAGCTACAACATGCATTCGTAGTACTCAACAAAACATAATTATCTCTAAATCAAATAAAGATGAAGGGCTTAACATCCATTTATGTGTCATGAGTGTTTGCCTCCATTTTTTCTGAACTTTTCTTTCTTTTACTGTACACCATAGCTATTGCCATCATGCGGGCGTACACCCACCCTGGGCTCCAGAATCCTGTGGACTAGGTCTGCGGCTGCAGCCGGCCACGGCTTTATAAGGGAGAAAGGCTATACACAAGTTCGTGTAGAAGGTACGGTCGGGAAAAAAATTCTCAAAGAAAATTTGGAAAAACAGCCAAAATTCGAGACTAGTGGCGCCGTGTCCTCATGTGAGGCTACACATTCAGCTATTCTGGATACCTTTACACCCACCCTGGGCTCCAGAATACTGTGCACTAGGTCTGCGGCTGCAGCCGGCCACGGCTTTATAAGGGAGAAACGCTGTGCACAAGTTCGTGTAGGGGGTACGGTCGGGAAAAAAATTCTCAAAAATAAATTTGGAAAAACAGCCAAAATTCGAGACTAGTGGGGCCGTGTCCTCATGTGAGGCTACACATTCAGCTATTCTGG
>JAAUYG010082718.1_pt1 | contig 13784 bp, 6 predicted proteins | sample 7278091 | NCBI WGS metagenome assembly JAAUYG01 (sample SAMN14350201, study PRJNA611818) | marine sediment metagenome | isolation source: surface marine sediment (0.6m) | place: French Polynesia: Moorea | collected 2018-08
CGCCGCCCCCCGCGCCCCCCCCGCCGGCCCGCCCCCCGCGCCCCCCCCCCCCCCCCCAGGCCCCCAGCAAGACACCTCGAGAAAATAAAACACGAGAAGTCGTTTGGGCCAGGATCTTTGGGTGATCCATCAGTTTCAACAACTATTCTTCTGCGGTTAACCACAGGGGTCTATCCGCGCAAGAGTTGACACGTGGCCAACCATTTGAGTGGCTTTTGAATGAAGACTTCGGAGTTATAACTTGTACAAAGTTATAGCTTGTACAAACACCCCATACTCCTAATATGCTGTAGCAGCGCAGGTTAGCAGGTGAAGAACTAATGGCAGCACTAATGCCTGGATCTGTTAGTTTAATTTTAACCTACACCTATACATCGGTTAATTAATATATTTCTAGGTATAGCCAGCTTTTAAATTAATTAGATAAGCCCAATCGCTCGTGCGTGGCATGTGACCCATCTTAACAGGAACGCGACGGGAGGTACATGGGTTTTGTTTATTGAGATTGACTTCCTTTAGTGAGTGAAATTTCCGGAAACTAACAACAATAGCCTAAGTCCCTAAGTGATTTGGTCGACAAGTCAGGTGTCTTATTTGTGGATGGCTTGGATTTTGTGGGGGTATTCAATTCCACTGCATTTGCACTACTGTTTTTATCAAACAGTTTGCCAAGGTCACTGGATTAGTTTTATTTAAATGCTGATAACGTTATGTCCATGATATCCTCCCCCTCCTTTTATCCTCTTCTGCTACCGCTTTAACCCTTTAAACAGAGGACGATTGCTCTATGATTTCACAGGATTACATTATGATGTATTGAGTTGACCGTTGTCGAATAACACTTATATTGATGACATTATGATCATGTATTGTTCGGGTATTTACAGAAACTATTGATGTTTTGCCGGTGACATGCCTGTGGCATTTTATTTATCTGCCATGCAATACATGTCCATGGAGAACAGGTGAAGGCCTCGTACAAATTCACGAAAACTCGTGAATCTTTGACTTCAGTCATAAACCATACACCAAGGTCCTGTATTAAAAGGTATAATAAAACGTTACTTAAAATCAAGTAAACTTACAACTTGACATTAAACCTCGACTAGCCACAAGGCTGTTGACCGACATGATGCGATTAAGTACTACTAAATGTACAAATAAGATGAGCAACTTGACATTAAACATCGACTAGCCACAAGGCTCTTGACCGACATGATGCGATTAAGTACTACTAACTGTACAAATAAGATGAGTGACTGATTATAAAGCATTCATAGAATAAAATGTGTCCTAAATTTTAGTTTTGCCTGACAGAGACCCGTTTTTTGAGTTAACGGCCAGTTTGAGACGTGCACCGAATGACGCCCATATTACCTTGAACACAACAAGGTCAAAGGCATCTCATATAATATGTTTTTTGCCCTAGTACTCCCAAGTCCCAATTTCAATAATTTTCGGTCTACAGCCTACTATTTTGGAGTTACAGGTCATTTTTGAGAAATTGTACTGAATGCTCTCAAAATGATCTCGAATACTACGAGGTCAAAGGTACCCGATATATGTTCTACAACTACCCCCGAGACACAAATTTCAATCCTTTCGCTTTACAGCTAACCCTTTTCGAGTTGCAGGCCATTTTTGACACAATTGCACCAAATCACTTCGATGTGCTTTCTCTAATCAGTTATCCGGGTTTCGAAAAGGCTATTCTTGCCAAAGGGTATATTGCTAACATTTGTCAAAAAATTGTAAAGAAACCTAGATAGTAGTAACGTTTACGGTGCAATACTGACAGACCTCTCCAAGGAGTCTGACTACTTGCCGTACCGATTGCACCGAATAGTAACCTCGGTAGTTAGTAACCCCCAGGCACATGGCCTGTTTGTTTATACATGTAAGCAGTTATTTCCAGAGATGGAGACGATGTGTGCAAGTTGGTAGTGTACGGAACGAGTGGATGACTATTTGTAAGAAGCTCAGCAAGGTGCTGTATTAGGTCCTTTTATTTTTAATTTCTTTCAGACCGATCTTATTGTGAAACTAGAACGTACAAAGATATACATAACTATGCCGATAACAACACCACAGGTGTGGTGCTGCTAAAGATCTTCATAGTTTACAGCCTGTGTTGAAGAATGTATACATTAATGTGCAAATTAAATGCAAACATCTTTTACGTATGAAGGTGCAAAACTCTGGAATGAGTTAAGTCAAGATTTTAAAGTTTTGCCCTCAATTGAAAACCGTAAAAGCTGCTATGGCCTCTTTTAACGGCAGAGCATGTGGATGTTCCTACTGTGTTTTATGCGGATTACTTCAAATGTGCTTATTTATGCTAATCTGACGCCTCACCTACATTATACTCATCCTTTCACCAGCATTTTTCGTTGTTGCTCTGCATGTTTCCTTGTCTGTCAATAGTGTTTAGTTTGTGCTACTACTACACTAATGCTACTGTTGACTGGTTTTTACCGACGTTAAATAAAATTCTATTATATTATATTCTACTCTATTCTATTCTATATCAGAGAGGCATTGTACGTTTGGGACACGCCCTAGCTACTATAAGGATGCTATACATGACTAGAAGTAGCCTTGATACGGTATGACCAAGGACCAGACCGTATATCCCCCGTGCGTACTGTTATGACTCAGTGACACAATGTCACATTCCATAGGCCGTGCCTTCACGTGTCACTAACAAAAGTTATATGTACTTCTGGGAAAACTTGAAAAACTTGAACTCGAATGGTGGCGGCTTTCGTGGAAAGTGTATACCCGTTCCCCGTATGCGCCCGGCAATAACCACCCGGGCGCACAGTTATACATGTATCGATGCCTGGGCATGTATGACCCTGCCTCGGTCACGTCACGTTGACCAGTGTATTCTAAACTTAGGCTGACTTGGATGACTTCGTGGAAAAGGTTCATCTACCTGCCACGGTTGCGCATGCGCCCGCCGAATAACCACACCCGCCCCACAGAGCCATCGTCGTAAACCACAGCCTCTCCAATGCTTAGCGCGGAGAGGCTGTGGAGAGGCCATGTTGTAGCTAACGCGAATACATGGTGATGACAGGTCAGAATGCACAGAGCAAAAGAGACCAGGTTTGGGTCTGGTCTGCACACCCGAGTCCTCATAAGAAATATCAGGTGCTCTGAGTAAAGTACGTATCAAGAAGTGTCTGCAAGCCACTGACGAGGAAATTGATACAAACAGCGTGAGTCCACAACCGTTAATGCTTTACTATTAATTTTGTGTAAATGTAACTGAGCAGTTCGGAGTGCATCCCTCGGGTTCGGGTTTATTTTATGACGCTGACATCCACGTTGATTAGGTTAACCAAGACCTAAATCTGTATATTATTTATTATAATAAGTCCAAAATTACTTGTTTTGCTTGGGCTAGTGTAAGTATAACTGTAAATTATATTTGCACGTTTCAGTACTGTGCATATACAGTTTAAAGAATCGAGCAATGGCCGTGAAAATCCTGCAATAGTAGCAATTGCACATTGTTATTTAAAGTGTGCTGCATGTACATGTTCCTTAGTATGCCGACATACGTAAGGCTTTTATGTTTCATGTATTCACATCGAGTTTTCACTCACCCTTTGATAAACGTAAGTGACTGTCCCGGCAGCAGGCTGCCTTGGTATTGTGCAAACAAAACATGCAACTTAACTTTTACAAAGTAGCTTTAAGTAGCCTGCCCGCTAAACAGTCCCGGGACTGTATCTGAGATCGGATAGGAAACCGCTATACAACAGTGGACATTAGCAATAAGAGAGTCACCAACCCCCCCCACCCCACCCCGAAAAAAAAAAATAACACAAAAAAGCTCAGCCTTACGGGCTCGCATGTTTCTGTTATATAAATATAGTCATAATGGAATGCCCCTACATGTGTGCTATGCCTATTTTTATATGCGCAATGATGATGTAGGCCTAGGTTATTGTACACATACCAAGGCAGCCACCATCCCCTGTCCATACTGCTCCAAAAAATTTTCAAGCGCGGATTGGCCTGACAAGTCATCTCCGTACACACAAAACAAGAATTCCCCAACCCCAGGATGGATAGAGATGGTCCTCGTCGAAATCGACGGACGCAAAAGAGGCAATAGTAGCGATGGCGGTAGCAGTAGTAGCAGCACTGGCAGTATTATTATTATTATTATTAGTAGTAGTAGTAGTAGTAGTAGTAGTAGTAGTAGTAGTAGTAGTAGTAGTAGTAGTAGTAGTAGTAGTAGTAGTATGAGGAGGGGAGCAGGAGGAGGAGGCAGAGAATGCAAGAGGAGCAGCAATTGTTGTTGCTGTCGTCGTCGTCCAGTAGAAGCACAGCAATGCACTGGCTGTTTATGTTTTGTGCTTTCAGCTGCATTTTACAATCGCCAGTGTGTGTTTGAGGGAGAAGAGCAAGGCCTGGGGTATGTGGGCGTCCTGGCTAGAACGCAGGATGACGAGCCCTGTGTACGGTGGGACTCCGTGGCAGACTCCGAGGGTACGGCACACTTTGCGTTCCCAGGCGGCTCTAGGACTCTGGCGGCCGACTACTGTCGCAACCCTGGTGGCATGGTTAGGGAGGCACCGTGGTGTTACACCGATACTGCCGGCACCTGGAACTACTGCAGCATCACCACCTGTGGTAGGAGCAAATACTAATTATATTACACCTAAATAATTTCCATTTACTTCACCATAGTTGTCAGCGTCCGGTTTGTTAATGGTTTTGCACGGTTTTAACTAGGCCTACTAGTATACCGTTACTCTATTCAATGTATCCAGTGACAGGCGAGTATGACGTAATATTTACTTCAAGGAAACACAGGAACCACTTGAGGAGCACGTGGCTTTTTCGACAAATGTGCGGCGGTGCCAAAAAATAATGCGACGATACTCTGCAAAAACTGCTCTTCCTGGTGGCTTTGGTGTTTACGCATCAAATCCCCCCCCCCCCCTACACACATCAAGGATAAATTAGTCCCGTGAAATCAGTAGTAGTAGCAGCAGCAGCAGTAGAAGTACACAACATTGATATTTACACACTGTATATGCATGTAATATATTACACAGGATACGTTCAAGCGTCCAGTTGGTAATATTTTATTAAACTACACAATATGTCCAAAATATAGCAGTTTAGTATATATAATAATAGGGTTATCTCTGATGTGGAGGGAATCACAAGCTCGTCCTGTCTGCGCAGTGATCTTCAATAAGGCATGGACTTGTACAATAAGCCTTAATAATACACCCAATACAAATATATGCAATACATAAAATGAAGTCTAGAAATATTTCGTAAGTAAAATAAGACAAGATTTCCTTTCTTTTTATTGTGTTGTGATGGATATTTAACACCTAGGGTTGTTTTGTTGGTGAGTTCCAGAACAAATGACAAGATTAAAGGAATTCAAAGTTTAAATGTTTATTATTAAAAATAACTTTCGAGTGGTAATTACAAAATTTACAGGAATGTGATACAATAAACGCGGCCATATAAACACACTGTATAGTTCACATCTAGTCCAGGAAACCTAGCTCCGTTGTCCTCATACCATCTGCCTTTATAGCTGGACAGCGTCAGCAGCCGGCAGCTAAGTTTTTTTGGTCTAAGTTCACACCTAACTTAGTGCGGTATCACAATAATGTAGACTTCTGAATAATTCTGAGTTCTACTGAATTCCGAGATTATTATAGTTCTTGACACCTCTTTTTGGTAAATGTCACAGATATTGTCTTTGAATGACAGTTCTTGTAACTTCATAGACCTTGCACATAGTGTGCACACGAACAGTTTTCATCAGGCAGACTTGACGCATCAACCACGTTCTGACAGACGATCCCAGAATCATTTCTACAGCGATTCACTCTCTGGAAGGCATTACAACCTCTCTAGGTTGCTTCCCGTTTCCCCAAACTAGTAGAAAACAACTTAAATACAGAGGGCCATTTCTGTAGTAATGGTGGTAATAGTAGTAGCAGTAGTAGTTTTAGTAGTAGTAGCAGCAGCATCAGCAGCAGATAGTAGTAGTAGTAGTAGTAGTAGTAGTAGTAGTAGTAGTAGTAGTAGTAGTAGTAGTAGTAGTAGTAGTAGTAGTAGTAGTAGTATGTTACGGCGGATTCTTTTGGACAAAGGAAATTACTTTAAGACAAAGGAAAGTTAAAATGTTTATTATTACAAATTAACTCTCGAATGGTAATTACAAAATGTGCAAGGATTTGGGTGAACAATACAACAATTACAACAACGTAGTCAAGTTTTACAAAAATAATACCACAGGGCAAGTACGCAGATATACTCGCATATAGTCTAGTTCACATCCAAGGTAATGTGGTATCACAATAATATTTTAGTAAATTAGTAATAACTAATGTCACTGGTATCACAGGCACCCGCAGTTCCATACGTAATATGGTAATAAGAAGTAAATAGCCTTGTCCGATTAAGTGTTTTATAGTAATGTAAGGTGGGGGCTATTACCATATTTACTTAGTTCAATAACCGTCGAGCATCTGTAACCGGTAGTATCCACACCCCGCACTGTGTATGGCCTAGCGTTCACCTGTTATGTGTGTATTGTTTTATTTTTCAGGATATCTTAAGACTACCGGTGTCTGTATACCACCAGACTACCGAGATCCGGAGAATTACGGAAGCCCAGGGATGACATTGGATGAGTGCCTGGATAAGTGTTCCAGCTACTCGTACCGCCTGTGCCTGTCATTCCATTTCCTGGAAACCACAGGGGAGTGTATCCTCGGCTACTCCCACTCTGAGACAGGAGACCCGGACCAGGCACCCACCACACAGGGCTGCGACCCGCAGACCAAGTATTACGAGCATCATTTCCTTGGTTAGTCCTGAAGGGTGTTTTGACCATTAGTCATAACATATGACATAACATATGCACAGAATTTGCGTACTATTCTTTTACTGTGGATGGTTTGCTTCTCTCCCCTTGCTTACGGGACTGCACTTCGTTTCTCGTGAACTATTGGTCATGTTTTTGTCCGATGAAGGCTATTCTGGTCTACCGCTGACTATCTGCTGATTTCTTCTAACGTTTGCTGCCGTCCATTGATGGGTACTGGTGTGTGCTATTCTCTACAGCTTAAGTTTGCTATCTTGTTCGCAGCTGTTTAAGGTTTTGCTGATGACTGTGTCAAATGACTGTTACTGCCGACTCTCTCTGCTATCATCACCTGTTGTTGTCTATCGCAGCGTAGCTACTGCTTTGGGGTGCTGCCTGCTGCTTCTAGTTGCTGCTCTGCTATTCACCAATTAAAATGTAGCTTTGTTGTACCTGAGCACTGAGTGCTCTGTTTGCATTAGCCCAAGGGGTTTCTTCCAACGATCATAATTGTATCACTTGAATCCATTTGTGAGACTTTTGTCATGCGGCATACGGCTGTGCAGCACCATTTGAAAACGTAGTTATATAAATATGTGTTTTCTTTGTTTCCAGAATCACGTTATGTGAACGTGTCCAGTGTTAGGGGCCGAGACACCCCAGACTGCCTATCGACCTCCCGTTCTGTGGCCTGCCGTACTGTGGAGTATGTGTTGCCATACATCGACCATGGTTACTACATCTATGTGGAAACCGACCCGGCGAGACATGACACCGTCATGACGTGCGTTCCACAAGAACAGCGTATTGAGGCCATCAACAACCCTGTAAACCTCTCCATAACCTTTGCTGGGCTGTCAAGATCGGATGAACCCAAATCCTTACTTAGCTGTCCTGAACCAACATATTGGTTCTTTTTCTTTCAGTCAGAAACACTTGCCAATTTCAGTGTCGTTGGGTTCAAGAACATCAGGCTTCAGAGCATGTATCTGATTATTAATAGCTACAAGTTGATTATTGATAAGTCAGACATTGTTGACGTTAGGATCGCCACAAATGATAACAACTATTGTAACCTAGCTGAAGTTCAGATTACAGACTCTACAATGCTGGGAGTCAGTACTTCTCCGGGCCCGTGGCAAACTACGTACAGCGCAGCTGGAATCCTACTTTACGGTTGTAGCTTCCTCACTGCAAGGCTGGAAAACTCCACTTTTACCAATACTGACATTAGTGTTCTCGCCGATGAACCCCAACCTGTGTACCGTCTCTCCCTGTCTGTCATACATTGTGAGTTTACAATGACTCCCGACAGCATGGTTACCAACCCGAGGATTCACGTCGTGTTCTCGGAGCTCACAAACTCAGTGGAGTTGGTGAACACGACGTTCCATGATATCCGTTTCACGGATATTTTAAGTACAGATCATGGAGTGGTTACACTTATGCAGCGCCGTACAGAAATCCCAACTGCACCTGGCGAGGAACTAACCCAAATTGTAATTGCTAACTGTACGTTCGAACGCAACCAAGCTCGGGCAGTGTATTTCCTTGCTCCAACGCTCAATGCAGGCATTGAAATCCACAGTACAGCATTCCTGCACAACACAGCTTTAGGTCCTGGTGCCGCTATAAATATCCTTAACAATATGCTTTCGGCCAGCAATTCGCGAGTGTTTTTCAGAGAGCAAGTCAGTATACTTCTCGAGGAATCACTATTTCAGAACAACACCAGTATTGATTCTCAACAAGGTGGTGAAAGTCTATCTTTGCCATTCGAAATTCCTGTCTATGGGAACGGTGGAGCCATATACACTGCGATAAATGCCACCTTATATATTCGCAACTGTATTTTCTTAGACAATGTGGCTGATACCCTTGGCGGAGGCATTTACAATGAGCGATATTCAACCCTTATACTCATCAATAACATTTTCCAGAAGACCTCTCAACGACATGCCTTCAGGGGTGACTTTATTTTCGCTGAGGGGAGAATAAAATTCGAAGAAAACAATACGTTTCTGGCTAACTCTTCTCTGCCTGGAGAATCCGTGATTGAATTTAGTACCACACCGCTCGATTTGGGTATCAGTGTTGGCAGTGTTAGCCAAAACACACTGTCTTCCCTTCTCAACCTAGAGGTGTTTTGTCCAGTGGGTTCCTCTACGGACTTGTTTCTAATACAATACAACACTCGGGGTAACCTTGTGAACTCCTATTTGCTGCATGGGGCTGCTTCCCGTTTCGTTGTGTCGTGTGTGCCATGTGAGAGCTCCCAATACACAATGCAGCAGGGTCGTCTGGACTTCACCTTCCAGGACACGGGACCCTTCTCTCAGTACAACCTACATGAAGTGCTGACTGTAGACAATATCACTTGTCATCCCTGCCCCTATGGCGCCACATGCAGAGATGGTCAGGTGACCGCCCTGCAAGATTTCTGGGGTTATGTCGAGTCTGATGGCAGCCTTAGCTTCTTACAGTGTGCCGATGGACACTGTTGTCAAAGTTCCAGTGAGTGTACCAGCTATGACTCCTGTACGGGAAACCGGACTGGAGTGCTCTGTGGACAGTGTCGCCCTGGATTTGAGCATGCTCTGTTCGCCACAGCGTGTGTTCAGGACATTCACTGCAACGACTACTGGATAATGCTTATCGCCATTGTTGTTGCTCTTTTCTACGTGCTATTTCTAATGTATGTAGGAGATCTGCTGGAGACTAGCATCAATGCGTTCCGCTGGATCGGTGGCAAGTGCTGTGGGAAACCAAAGAACAAGAAAGCAAAACGTGCACCACAAATTGCACCTCAACAAAAAGAATGCGAGGTGACAACAATATCAAGAGAACATGACCAACAGGATCCAACAGTTGACTCAGTCAATGACTCAAAGTACTCACTCAATGATGATATAATAGCAGCTAATACCTCTCAGTCCCAGGGATCAAACGAGCAAGGTGTCAATCCAGACTGTGGTGATGCAGATACTGGATACCTGGGGATCCTTCTGTACTTCTTCCAGACTGTGTTTGCTCTGAACATTACAGTGATCTTTACCAACAAGTATCAGGAAGAGAGATTAAGCGTGACCATCCAGGATGGACTGGAAAAGGTCTTCAACTTTAGGATTACTGAGCTGGCAGTAGGGGTCTGCATCCCAGGTCTGAACGAGGCCACCAAGCTTCTCTTCATCCCTTGCTATGTCGTATTGTTGTATACAATTTTGCTCGTAATGTTGGGATTACACAAAATCGGGAGTGCATCATCAAAAATCAAGGCTGGCCGTGCATGCTGTATGAGGTGTACCAATGAAGGGGAGTGGAGCTTCAAGACCAGGCTCACCTATGGGATGACTGAACTCCTGATATATACCTACGGTCTTCTGGCCGAGACCACCTTCACATATCTAACCTGTGTCAATATGGCTGGACAGCATGTGTGGCAGTCAGATGGATCACACGTGTGTCTTCAACCTTGGCAGTGGGCAGTAGTAGCATATGCTATAGTGTACACTGTTCCATTTTGTATGGGGCTGTGGATAGGAACAAAGTTCCTCGCCAGTGGTAGGATTGGCGCTCCACAATTCATAGCAGCCTGCTTTTTTCCTCTCCCAATGTTGTTATACTGGGGTGTTAAGTCCGTCATCCAGAGTTCTATGGCTGGCAATAATGCTGCGCCCAGAGATTTCACTCCTACTCCCTCCACATCTCAGCAACCGTCTCCAACAACGACCCAGCCCAGGCATACGAAGACTGGACTTGACATCCTGCAGACACTGCAAGGACCATATCGTGACGATGAGGACCAAGTAACGATATACTGGGGAGCCGTTGTGGAGTTCCGACGTCTGATCATCAGCGCGCTTATTCTCATACCGAGTGATGTCATTCGCCTATTACTGGCTACAGTTGCTTGCAACGCATTCCTCATACACCACAATATGATTCAACCGTTCCAACGTGTCCAGTCCAACATTGTAGAGACTATCTCGCTGTTAGGACTGTGCATTGTGTCCATAACTGGTCTACTACAGGCTATGTTTACTGAGCTTGAGGCCATCCCCCGTGGCATCCATGCTGATATACTAAACGCTATGCAGTGGGTGTCATCAGTCATGGGATTTATTGTTATTCTATCTATTTTTATGGTAGAGGTTATTTTCTGCATGAGGTACAGGATACGTAAAAGGAATCTGGGCATATGATTATCAACAACTACTACTGTACTGTGCAAAACTGTACATATATAACAAGGAACGATATCAAAACCATAGTGTGTCACTGAAAAGGATATGTACCAGCGGCGTGCCCATATAAACTCTGTACACCCCTATTAAGTTATGTGTGTGTCCACTCCTATTTACTTGTGTGTGTACACCCCTATTTTGTTATGTCTGTGTAATACTCTTGTAGTCCCATTTTTTCAGTAGTGCAGTGCACTGGTAGTCAGCAGACAATAAAAATATACACGCACTCAGCACTTTTGTTTGGTTTGTTACTTGTGTAATTAGAGCACTATATGATAAAATCATCTCGATATTAGTGATTAAGTTCAGTGAGGTGGTAATCGTCGCTGTCGCAAACATTAACTATGTGGCAACATTTTTAAATTGTCACGTTATTTGTTCCCTGCTCAAAAATGCATCTCTCAGATTTAGGGTCTGGGCACACCCCATGTGTACAGCAGCAAAGGAAAAGTACTTCCAAGACCTTACAAACAATTCAAATTCATCCATTAATGACACAACTGGACTTATGAAAGAAAAAGACACATGGTAATGAAACAGATAAACCACAATGGAAATATCATCAGAGATGAAAGTCAATGTTAAATATATTTAATATTTACTTTTGTGAAATAGGAAAGAAGTTAAAACTACTACCGACTATTAAAGTTTAAATGAGCGATACTAATTCAAATTGTATGTACATTCAACCAGTAATAGAAAGTGAAATAGTCAAAATAATAACTTTATTCAACACCAGAAAATCAGTAGTAGATACTGATATTCCAATAAAATTTCAAAATGGTGTACCGATACGACCAAAGATACCTTAATCTTAAATTTGTCAGTTTCTAACGTAAAATTTCCTAAAATTTTAAACGTAACTCTACCTTTCAAAGGAAAATATTCAACAGATATGGGAAACTACAGACTAATTACTATACTAAGCTGTCTTACTAAAATATTGGAAAAGCTAATGAAGCCTAGACTTTACAATTTCCTAAACACTAATATTCTATACACACATCAATGTGGCTGTAGACTATGATTTTCAACCAAACTATCCCTCATTGAGATTACGGGGCAAATAAGAAACGTACTGGATAAAGGCGATCCCTAGTAAAACGGGAATATTACAATGAAGAGAAATTATGAAATAAAACACAATAACACAATAATTGACGGAACTAAATCACGTTGCAGAAGCATTAATTTGCAAATTATGCAAATGGTTCAGTACAAATACATTAACATTAAACTTGGATAAATCAAAAATTGGTATTTTTCACCCACCAAGAAAAAAACATTAATGAATTTAACACTTTAAAGGCGGAGGAGTTATTATTAAACGGTTAAGTCAAGTGAACATGGGAACATAATTTACATGACAGATTGAATTGGAAAGCACACAATTGTTACCTTTATCAAAACCTAACCAAAATTCTATTTGCCTTCAAATCTATAAGAAACTTTGTACCCAAAAATATAACTATATTATGCATATCATTGCCCTGAAATCTGTATGGCATTGCAACTTATGGCACACCAGCAAAATCAAATCTCAAAAAGGTCCAGATATTGCAAATAAAATCATTTTAAAGTTCAAATAATATATGAAATAAAGACTGGCTGACTCCTACAAAAATCACAGAGATGTGTACATTCTCAAGATTGCAGGTGTACATAAATATTTCCACTAAGCCTTAGTGATATCCATCCGACAAATAAATTGCCAATCACATTCAAAGGATATTTAAACGTTGGGAGAGAAGTTCACAAAAATGATCACATAAAATATGGATCTTCATATACCAAAAGCTAAAATTAATTATGATTATAACTCAGTCAAGGTGTTAAGTGCTAAACTATGTAATCCATCCCCAGATGACATCTCAAAAGTAAAATCAGAAAAAGAACTAAAAAAAAATAGTTATATTTGCTGTCTAAATGTTTATGTCTATTTCACGTTTAATGTGAGTGTCGATTCCAATTTTTAATATTTATTGTTTTTACAGAGGTAACAACTGTTACATGCATCATACATTTTGACGTATTTTCCTTTCCCGTGAGGCACCCAGCTTGGTAGCTATAATGCTATCTGGATTGCCGACACTTTCTTGCATGAATATACTCTTATATCAATCATTAGTTGTATGGTTTTACGGCTATCATTGCCTTTTGTTCATGAAAGTGGGAGTAAACCATGTATCTGTCTATATAGGCTGCGTTAAATGAATTGTTAAAGTACTGTTGGATACAAGGTGCTAAACATTATGGTAACAGAGCAATGATACTATATGTAAATTAGATTTCTTGCATGTTTACCTGAACACATGTAGCTACATCACTTGCCAAACGACTGTTAAATAATATTTGCTGAATATTGCAGTAACAATGCACTGAAGCTACATAGTGTGAGTTGATACGTGTTGACTAACACAGCCCTTACAGCGTTACCACTGTATGATGTATTTCATACAGCCAACACAACAGTAACGAGAGCAAATAATTAGTAGACTTTGTCCAAAACAGTTCCAGGCGTTATAACGTGTTTTAATGCAGATCACTGTATTTACTAGTACTACTACTGCTGGTGCTGCTACTGCTGCTGCTGCTACTACTACTACTACTACTACTACTACTACTACTACTACTACTACTACTACTACTACTACTACTACTGCTGCTACTGCTGCTGCTGC